>ERZ832522.1135-NODE-1135-length-36484-cov-11.789893_pt1 | contig 36484 bp, 30 predicted proteins | sample MGYA00519951_ERZ832522 | MGnify/ENA primary metagenome ERZ832522 (study PRJEB31850, sample SAMEA3708728) | human gut metagenome | biome: human gut; feature: human-associated habitat; material: faeces | place: China | collected 2014 ... | reverse complement strand
TTTCGCTTTGTCTGCGGATGCGTGGATACATAAGGTAAGGATTGCTTGCCTTTTTCTCCAGTACCTCAATGGTCAGGGCGCCGGCTTTGCCGGAAGGCGGTGTCAGTGTCCATACATCGCCGATATGTAAGGGCAGATCACCCAGTGTCAGGCCGTCTGTTTTGTTGATGGCGCGCTTAGAAGCGGCAGGCGCGTATTCCATAGGGAAGCCGTTGTCATCGGGGATGGACAGAACGTATTCCCATGGCAAAAGCGGCGAAGATGTCACAGCAGAAATCATGGAGCAGATTTTCTGTGGACAGTTCCGCTTCTTTCCAGAGGTTTTCGTCCTTCTGCAATGTGGTACGGAGAGAGACCACATCTGTCACCAGTTCAAAACGCAGCATTTCTTCGTAATACCGCAGTTCCAGTTCTGGTGTGATGGCTTCCATAATGCGCTCAAAGGAAATATTTTTGGGCATTTTCTGCTTATTGACAGAAAGTTTTTCTTTTGCCGTCAGTTCCATTCCGATGGCGGTCAGACTGCAATAAGAGGGCGGTGTGAACAGTTCCGCACCGGGATTATGGTGCATGAGGAACAGTGCCGCCAGATTATTGATGTTCTGATAAAAACGGAAGGCTGTAAAGGAAATGGGGCGCACCACATGGAAAAAGTGTCCAAAGGGTGTGAATACCCATTTGTCCATCATAATGCCCGCAAAGAGGAAGGAGGATACAATGGACTGTTCTTCTTCCGTCAGTTCATTGGGGGGCGTTTTCCAGATGCTTTCCAGATCAATGTCCACCCGTTTATAAAAGTCTACAAAGACCTGATCAATGTCAATGTGGTTTTCCAGATATTGATAGAAAAAGCTGCTGCTGACCATGCCCGGTTCTAAGTCCATGGTGTATTGGAGACGTTCCGCCGCCAGTGCGCAGCCTTCCCAAAGGAGGGTATCCAGCGCTTCTATGGGTTCTTTTGCAAAGAAAGCGTCGGCTTTCTGGCTTTTGGTCACTTTATGGATATGGATGGCGGGAACTTTCTGGAAAAAGCCCATCTGCTGACACAGGCGTGTGAGATATTCCAGATAAAAGCCGTCAGGCAGTGTGAGTTTTTTCAGCAGTTCCTCTCTGTCCTCCGGCAGGAAAAAGCCGTTTTCGTCAACGGTGCAGTCCGGCAGGCAGGCATTCAGTATGGTCTGCATATCCCGCAGTATGGGGTGTAGGAAACGGGATGGAAGCTGTATTTTTCCATGCCAGCGGCTTTTTTGTCCACATGAAGGACGTAAGCCTTTTCCACCTTTGGCTCTTCCTCATCGCAGTGGATGATGTTGGCGGGGGTCAGTATGGTTTCTCCCGTCAGTGCTGTATAATACCATTTGGAAAAAACCATAGGCGCAATGTCCCAAAGACCGTCCATGGCTTCCGGGTCCATACGGCTGGCATACTTTTCGTATTCCGTTGTAAAAAGCTGAAGCAGATCTTCGTGCCGCAGCTGATCTGTATGATTATTCATGAAGAACTCCTTTTTCATCTGTTTCGGGTTTCTGTCCCTTGGGGCAGAAACAGCCACTTTCCATTTTAGCAGAAAAAGCGGGCATTGGGAAGGATGGTGTCGAAAAAACATGGGCAATTCTTCAAAAGGAATGGCAAAAGAGGCAAACGTTTTTGTGCAAAAGACAGAAAGTGGATTGTTTCAAAAAAAACCCGCCTATTTTATTGAAACTGTGGACAGAATGTGCTATATTCCTTGTAGTAGAAACAAATGTATGTATCGGAGATACAAAAAGGGGAGAACAAATATTGAAAGAAGATAAGAATTTTTTCATCGTGGACAAAAGCGTACTGCCTGAAATTTTTCTGAAGGTTATGGAAGTCAAAAACCTGCTGGAAAGCAAGAAGGAAAAAACGGTACAGGATGCGGTGAACCGTGTAGGCATCAGCCGCAGTGCGTTCTATAAATATCGGGATGCGGTACATCCTCTTTACGAAAACACGAGAGGAAAGACCGTAACCATTTCCATGAACCTGGACCATACGAGAGGACTTCTGTCCTCTGTTTTAAACAGCATTGCATCCGAAGGGGCAAGTATTCTGACGATTAACCAGACCATCCCCATCAACAACATTGCGAACGTTACCGTAACGATTGAAACGAATGAAATGCAGGGCGAGCTGGGCAGACTGATGACACGCATTGAGGGTCTGGCAGGGGTACAGTCCCTGAGAATCGTTGCAAGGGAATGATTGCGGGGGAACAAAAAGTAAGGCGGAAGCAGAAAAAGAAAGAAAAAATCAATAAGTAATACTTCGTGTAATAGGAGGGAATGAAAACATGATTCATATTCAGATTCCGGCGACATCCGCAAACATGGGTCCCGGTTTTGACAGCATCGGCGTAGCAGTGCAGCTTTATAACCACATTTGGGTGGAGGAGCAGACAGACGGCTTAACGATCGAGGTAAGGCGGAAGCAGGAGCTTGAGGTTCCCACCGATGAAACGAATCTAATCTATCAGACAATGAAATTTTTCTATGAGAAGAAGGAACTGCCTATGCCGGGGATTCACCTGATTCAGGAGGACTACATCCCCATGGTGCGAGGGCTTGGCAGCAGTGCGGCGTGCATTGTCGGGGGGCTTCTGGCGGCAAACGAGCTGGCAGGCAGACCCTGCACCAGAGACGAACTGGCACAGATGGCGGCTATGCTGGAGGGACATCCGGATAATTCCAACCCTGCGCTCTTTGGCGGCATGGTGGTCGGCGCACAGAATGAAAAAGAAATGAAATATGTTCGCTTGGAGTTGCCAGAGGATTTGGTTTTTGCTATAATGGTTCCTGATTTTCCTGTATCTACCGCTGCCTCCAGAGGAGTTCTGCCCGACAGCTACACAAGGAAGGATGTTGTATTCAACGCATCCCGTGCGGCGCTTCTGGTGGCATCTGTAATGACGGGAAATTATGAAAATTTCGATATGGCCATGCAGGACAAGGTGCATCAGCCCTACAGGGCGCAGCTGATTGACGGCATGGAGGAAATTTTTCGGCATGCCAAGGATTTTGGCGCGGTTGCCAGCTATTTGAGCGGTGCGGGCTCTACCTTGATGGCAATGGTGACAAAGGAGAAGGCAGAGAGATTCGAAAGAGAAATGTCTGCATACCTGGGCACCCTTCCGCATAACTGGAAGCTGCAGCTTTTGCAGGCGGACAGAGTGGGCGCAAGGGTGGAGAGAGAGTAATTCCGCCAAGGAAAGTTGGACAAGAGTACAGGAGGAAAAAGACGATGTTGATTGTGCAGAAATACGGCGGCAGTTCCGTCGCAAATGCCGAAAGAGTGTTTAATGTTGCAAAGCGCATCATGCGTACAAGAATGGAAGGGAATGACGTTGTGGTTGTATTGTCCGCACAGGGCAAGACAACAGACGGCCTGATTGCGAAGGCAAAGGAAATCAACGCCAAGCCTAGCCGCAGAGAAATGGATATGCTGCTTTCTACAGGGGAACAGCAGTCTGTTGCGCTGATGGCAATGGCAATCAGTGCGATTGGCGGCAGAGCGGTTTCTCTGAACGCGGCACAGGTTGGGATTGAAACCACAAATACATACAGCAATGCGCGCATCCGCCATATCAATACAGAGCGGATCGAAAACGAGCTGGATGAAGGCAGTATCGTATTGGTGACAGGGTTCCAGGGGGTAAATGCCATTGGCGATACCACCACACTGGGGCGCGGCGGTTCCGATACCTCCGCGGTTGCTCTGGCGGCGGCCCTCAATGCAGATATGTGTGAAATTTATACAGACGTAGAGGGTGTTTACACGGCAGATCCCCGTGTGGTGCCGGATGCGGTAAAATTAGATGAAATCAGCTACGATGAAATGCTGGAGCTGGCATCTTTGGGTGCAAAGGTGCTGCACAGCCGTTCTGTTGAGGTGGCGAAAAAATACAATGTAAAATTGGTTGTACGTTCCAGCATGTCCGAAGCGGAAGGTACAGAGGTGAAGGAGGACGTTAAGATGGAAAGAATGCTGGTTAGCGGCGTTGCAGCAGATAAGAAAGTATCCCGTATCTCTATCATGGGTATCAATGATGAACCCGGTAAGGCATTTGAGGTATTCTCTTTGATGGCGAAGGAAAAGGTAAGCGTAGATATTATTTTGCAGTCCACAGGTGCAGACGGCAAGCAGAATATTTCCTTTACCATTGGCGAGGATGATCTGGATATTGCGCTGAAGGCGCTGGAAAAGAATAAGGAACGCCTGACAGCGAGAGAAATCGTGCATGACGAAAACACAGCGAAGCTTTCTATCGTTGGCGCAGGCATGGCAACCAACCCCGGTGTTGCGGCAATGTTCTTTGAAGCAATGTATGACGCAGGGGTAAATATTCAGATGATTTCCACATCCGAAATCAAAATCACTGTGCTGATTGCGAAGGATGACGTAGATGCGGCTATGGTTGCGGTACATGATAAATTCAAGATGGCATCCGTAAACATGAGAAAGGCAGCGGATACGGAGGAATGATTTCTAAGTCGAAAGTCGGCACCTGAGTGCCGACTTTTTTGATACTGCTTTTTCTGAAAAAGGAAGGAGGAGGTGCCATGAAACGAAACGAAAGGCTTTCAGCGAAGGACAGAAAGCTGCTCAAGGAAACGCTGAAGGAGCTGAACCGACAGGGACGGCTACAGGAGGAAAAGCTGGCGAAGCAGCATGGCAGCACCTCGGTTTATCAGCACAGCATCAATGTGGCATACCTGAGTCTCTGGCTTGCAGGCAGGCTTCCGCTGCGGACAGACCGCAGGGCACTGGTGCGAGGGGCGCTTTTGCATGATTATTTTCTGTATGACTGGCATAAGAAGGATGACGGGCATCGCTGGCATGGATTTCGCCATGGAAAAACAGCGGCGAGAAACGCAAAACGGGACTATCGGCTGAACCGGTTGGAGGAATATATCATTGCAAGGCACATGTTTCCGCTGACGGTTCTGCCGCCGAAATCCAAGGAGGGGTGGATGGTCTGTTTGGCGGATAAATGGTGCGCGGCGGAGGAAACGGTGCGCCCGTTTTTCAGAATTTTCAGAAAAAGAGGGAAGCCTCATAAATAAAAAAGAGAGGAAGCATAAAAAAGCGAGATCTTAGGGAAAGCAAGACCTCGTTTTTTTTATTTCTGCAAAAGAAAAAGCCCTTGCAAACGCAAGGGCAAAAAGCGGATGACGGGAATCGAACCCGCCTCTAAAGCTTGGGAAGCTTTCATTCTACCAATGAACTACATCCGCATGGATTTATTTGTTACTAAATCATTATACTCTGAACTGCTGCTGATGTAAAGTCCTAATTTCATATAAATTCTTTTCTTTTTTTGACATTTTTTCGTATACTTTCTTTTTCGTCAGGAGACTTAGTTTTCTTTTGACGGGCATACTAGCAACAGTGATTTTGAAAGGATGCGAGGGATGCGGGATGGAAAAATTTGTGATAACGGGAACAGAAGAAGGGCTGCATGGCAGGGTAAAAATCAGCGGTGCGAAAAATGCGGTTTTGCCGATTCTGGCAGCATGTCTGTTGACAGAGGAGGTCTGCGAGATTCAGAATGTACCGCCACTTGCGGATGTGCGGCACATGGCAGAGCTGCTCACGGAGCTGGGCGCGCGGGTAGAATATGATGCGGCGGCGGAGAAGATGTGCGTGCAGGCGACAGAGCTTACGCATGTGGAAGGGGCATACGAAACGGCAAGAAAGATGCGTGCCTCCTTTCTGGCGGCAGGGGCGTTATTGGCAAGATGCGGTGCGGCAAGGCTGCCCCTGCCCGGCGGGTGTCAGATTGGAAGCAGACCGATTGACCTGCACTTAAAGGGCTTTCATCTGATGGGGGCGAAAAGCAGACAGGCGCATGGGATGGTGGAATTACAGGCGAAGGCACTCAGGGGCAGTGACATTTATCTGGATTTTCCAAGCGTGGGTGCAACGGAGAATATCCTGCTGGCGGCAACACGGGCGAAGGGGATTACAACGATTGAAAATGCGGCGGCAGAGCCGGAAATCTGCGATCTGGCGGATTTTCTGCGGAAGATGGGCGCAGAAATTGAAGGGGACGGCACGGACACGATTACGATTCGGGGCGGAAAGGAGCTGCACGGCGCAGTGCATCGGGTCATTCCCGACCGTATGGAGGCAGGGACATTTTTAGCGGCGGCGGCAATTACGGGCGGTGATATCATTCTGGAAAATGTGCAGGAGGAGCACCTGAAGCCTGTGCTGGCAAAGCTTGCGGAATGCAACATCAAAACGGAGCGGACGGCGGAGGGAATACAGGTCTGGCGAAGGGGCAGGCTCTGCGGTGTGCAGGTAAAGACCATGCCCTTTCCCGGCTTTCCGACCGATATGCAGGCACCCTTTATGAGCCTTTTGGCGGTTGCGAAGGGAACCAGCGTGATGACGGAAACAATTTTTGAAAATCGTTTTTCTCATGTGGGAGAGCTGCAGCGGATGGGGGCGAATATCAAGATTGACAGCCGCAGTGCGGTAATCGAAGGGGTGGAAACGCTGACGGGGGCAAAGGTGCGCGCAACCGACCTGCGCGCGGGTGCGGCACTCATTTTATCCGCATTGGCGGCGAAGGGTGAAACGGAAATCAGTGATATTTATCACATTGAACGAGGCTATGACAGGATTGACGAAAAGCTGCGGCGGCTGGGGGCGGATATCCGCAGGGAGGAGGAATAAATATAATAGGAAGGAACTGCCTTTTATTTACAAAACGTTTACAATTCGTTCATGAGGCGGAAATGCTTTTCTTTTATCCTATATTTTAGTATTATAAAGGGGGAGTTTCTACTCCCTGCTACATAGAGAGTGTTTAGTGAAAGAGTGTTTAGTGAATTTGTTTGGAAGAAGAAAGCGAGTTGTGGTCTATGGATGTGAATAACCAACGAAAGCCTTTATTATATTATTGGCTGATTGCACTGCTGATTATGGGAGTAATCAATATGTTTTTCCTGCCCTTTATGACGAAGAACACCATAGAGCAGGTGAATTATGATGTTTTCCTGACGCAGATGCAGAATAAAAATATCTCACAGGCAGAGGTGAATGAGGATGTCATTTATTTCTATCTGAAGGATGAGGACAAATCGGATAAAGCAGGCACAACAATTTTTTCGGAGAACACCCAGAAGGTATACTCTACCGTAAGGATGGATGACCCGCAACTGGTAGAGCGGCTGTATAACGCAGGGGCATCCTTCGGAGAGGTGAAGCCGAGGGAGGTTTCCCCCTGGTTCAGCACGCTTGTGATGTTTGTTGTATTCTTCCTGCTGTGGCAGTTTGTGATGAAAAAAGCCATGAGCAAGATGGGCGGCATCGGCAATGCGATGTCCTTCGGGAAATCGAATGCGAAGGTATATGTGAAGGCGCAGACGGGCAAGACCTTTAAGGACGTTGCAGGGCAGGATGAAGCGAAGGACGCATTGCGCGAAATTGTGGATTTTCTGCATAATCCCCAGAAATATACGGAAATCGGCGCATCCATGCCAAAGGGCGCATTGCTCGTAGGCCCTCCCGGAACAGGGAAAACACTGCTGGCGCAGGCGGTTGCAGGTGAGGCAGAGGTTCCCTTCTTCTCCATTTCCGGCTCGGAATTTGTGGAAATGTTTGTCGGCATGGGCGCGGCAAAGGTGCGCGACCTTTTTAAGCAGGCAAACGAAAAAGCACCCTGTATCGTATTTATTGATGAAATTGATACCATCGGGAAAAAGCGTGACGGCAACGGCATGGGCGGCAACGATGAGCGGGAGCAGACACTGAACCAGCTGCTGACGGAGATGGACGGCTTTGACGGCAGAAAGGGTGTTGTTATTCTGGCGGCAACGAACCGACCCGAAACACTGGATAAGGCACTGCTGCGTCCCGGTCGATTCGACAGAAGAATTCCCGTGGAGCTGCCTGATTTGAAGGGCAGAGAGGCAATCCTCAAGGTACATGCGGAAAATGTCAAGATGGAAGGCGGAATTGATTTCGGCACAATCGCAAGGGCAACCTCGGGTGCCTCCGGTGCGGAGCTTGCGAATATCATCAATGAAGCGGCGCTGCGTGCGGTACGCATGGGGCACAATCGCGTAAAGCAGGAGGATCTGATGGAGAGCGTTGAGGTGATTCTGGCAGGCTACCAGAGAAAGGGCGCTGTGATTTCTCCGGAAGAAAAGAAAATTATTGCATACCACGAGGTCGGACACGCATTGGTTGCGGCAAAGCAGAAAAATTCCGCTCCCGTGCAGAAGATTACGATTATCCCCAGAACCAGCGGTGCGCTGGGCTATACCTTACAGGTGGATGAGGGCGAAAAATCGCTGATGAGCAAGGAGGAGCTGTTCAATAAGATTGCAACCTTTACCGGTGGGCGTGTGGCGGAGGAGCTGAAGTTTGGCTCTGTCACGACAGGCGCATCTAACGATATTGAACAGGCAACACGCTTGGCAAGAGGGATGATTACACGCTACGGCATGAGCGAGGAATTCGGTATGGTTGCACTGGAAACCATCAATAACCAGTATCTCGGCGGCGATACCTCTTTGGCCTGCTCCAATGAAACCGCAACGAAGATTGACGCGGCTGTGGTTGCTGTGGTGAAGCAGGCGCATGAGAAGGCTGTAGGCATTATTCGGGAGAATATGAATAAGCTGGATGAAATTGCACAGTTCCTTCTGGAAAAGGAAACGATTACAGGCGAGGAATTTATGGAAATTCTAAACCGTACAGAGGAATAAAACGGAATATCAAAAATAGCGGGACTTCACGGAGTTCCGTTATTTTTATACATAAAAGATAGACAATTTTTTTACGGAAGTGTAAAATAGAAAGGAAGTTCTGAGAGGAAGGGGAATACCCATGTCGATGCATACGGTGCAATATGAAGGGATTGAAATTGAATACGAATTGACGCGCAAAAACGTGAAGTATATCAACCTGCGTGTGAATAAGCATGGCAAGGTGGTTGTTTCTGCGGGGGAGCAGGTGCCCTTTGCGGTGATTGATGAATTTGTGCAGTCTAAGGCGTTCTGGATTATTACCCATCTGGCAGAGATTGAGAAGATTAGGAATGAGATTTCCGATGCGAGCCTGTATGACGGGAAAACGGTGTATTACCTCGGCAAGCCCTATCGGCTCAGACTGGAACGCGGCGAACAGCGGATTACGGTTGCGGAGGATACCATTCTGCTTTCCTCCCCGAAGCTGTATTCCGATGTGCTGAAGGCGGAATATCTGGCTTGGCTGAAGGCGCAGGCGGAGAAGAAATTTGCGGAAATTATGGATAGAATATATCCCTTGGTGAAAGAATATCATATAGCAAGGCCGGAAATTAAAATCCGAAATATGAAAAGCATCTGGGGTAGCTGTACTACAACGGGCAGCACGATTCGGTTGAACCTGCAGCTGCTGAAGGCGGATGAGGCTTGTATTGAGCAGGTGGTGCTGCATGAGCTGCTGCATTTTCGGTATCCCAATCATGGGAAAGCCTTTTATGACCTTCTGGGACGGCTGATGCCGGATTGGAGGGTGCGGAAGGAGCGACTGGATAAGAATTTCAAGGATGGGATATAAAATCGGGAGGGGGATTTGACAAATCCCCGCTTTGGGGGTATAATAGGTAATGATAATAAATTCATATTGACGCGGAGTAGAGCAGTCCGGTAGCTCGTCGGGCTCATAACCCGGAGGTCGCAGGTTCAAATCCTGTCTCCGCAATCAAAAAGAGAGATACAAGAGAAAATCTTGTATCTTTTTTTATGCCCTGCGACCGACGGGTTTCCGGGGCTGCAGCACCGACCGCTGCCGGTGGCAGAAGAAGGAAGGTGATGCAGGCGAGAAATCGGGAGTTCCGCAGACAGAACGCAGAGAGGGAGAGCGGGCGACCAGATTTCGAGGTGGGCAAGGCAGGTTCAAATCCTGTCTCCGCAAGCGAAAAAGGGATACAAGAAAAAAATCTTGTATCTTTTTTTATGCCCTGCGACCGACGGGGTTTTTACAAATTTAGGAATTGGAAAAAAGAAACTCAATAGGGATGATTGGAGACCAGCCCATTTACAATACGAAGGATACTATCAAGCTGGGCAGCATCAAGGCGTTTGAGCTGCTCTGTGAGGGTGCGGATTTTTTCGGGATGCGCCGACTCCAGATCGAAAAATTCCATTGGGGTGATATTCAGATAGTCACAGATTTCAAAAAAATTGGACATGGAAGGGAATGTCTTATTGTTTTCAATGCTGTTGATATAGCCGGGGTTCTGCCCGAGGGAAAGACTCATATCCCTTGCGGAAACGCCCTTTGCCATACGCAGCTGTACCAATCTTTTGGAAAATGCCTCTTTACACATGCTTGTATCACCTCCATGTGTCATATTATATCTAATAAAAAACTTGAAATATTCTATATAATCAGTTATTTTTGACTAGATATCGGTTTGTACCTAATAAACAGATAGAAAATAGAAGAAGAAAACAAATGTATCAAAAAATTTTCATTTTTCTTGAAAATATTTGAAAATTGCTCTTAAAAATGCTAGGATATTGACATAGGTCAATGAAAGGGTTTGATTTTTATGTTATGTTGTAGGAAACAGCAAAAACTCATGAAGCATGATGAACCTTATAAAACAAGGAAGAAGATGTATTGGCAGAAAGACAAGGCTTAGAGGTTTGGGGATATCGTATGTGTATGAAAGACAGAATGAGACGGTTTCTGGTGGATGTTCTGGACATCCATAATAAAGATGTAATCGAAGAAGTTATTGGTATTTCCAGCATCAGGCACTGCCCGAAGGGACGGACACTGTACAGTCAAGGGGAAACGGTGGATACCTGCTGCTTCCTGATGGAAGGCGTGACGGGTGCATTTCTCTACACGAAGGGCGGAAAGCAGATTTCAGATGATTTTTCTTTTGTATCCGGCGAGATGATTACGCCGTTTATGAACTGGCAGAGAAAAGCGCTGACCTCTGTGGTTGCGATGTCGAATGTAGATGCTTTTGTGATTGCCAATATGGATGTAATCACGCTGTTTAGAACCTATCCGGAATTTCAAACAATCCTTTTTGAATGGCTGATGCAGGCGTACCACAAGCAATGGGCGCTCAAAAGTGCGCGGTATCAGATGGCGGCGAAGGAGCGGTATCTTTTCTTTTTAAAGGAATATGCGGGGCTGGAGGATGTGGTCAGCGACCGTTTTTTAGCTTCATTTTTAGATATGTCGCCGGAGACGCTGAGCCGACAGAAGCGGTGCCTGCGGGAGGAAAAGCCCGATTGAAGCAACGGAAGGAAGGCATCTTTCACATTTTTCTCAAAGGAGGATGTGCGAATATAAGAAGCGGAGAGGCGAAGGGGGGAGATGCAGCGAGAAAGAAGGCTGTTTGAAATAGAAAAAAGGAGTTTTCAAAGGAACGGAAAAATAAAGAAAGGTTGAAGGAAAAATGAAAAAGAAAAAATATCTTGCGATTTTCATGGCAATGAGCATGGCAACTGCAACTGCACCTGTGACAGCATTGGCAGATGATGCAACAACAGGTACAGAAAGCGGTGCAGAGACAGGCGAAAGCGGCAGTGGTGAAACTGGCAGTACAGGTAAAACTGGTGGTACAACAGAGCCTGATACATCTGCCAAAAACGAAGGTGTTAAGTCCATTATTGAGTTAAATACCGCAATTACTGACGCAGGGGAAACAGAAACTACTATTAAACTTGCTGCTGATATCACAGGGGATGTTGTAATACCTGAAGATGCAAATATTACAATCGACCTGAATGGTAAGAAGATTACAAACAGTGTTGGGCACACAATTATGAATAACGGCACCTTGACTATTAAGGGTGAAGGTACAGTTGATAATATTACTCACGGGAAAGCAGCTCTCTATAATAAGGGGACGGTTACTTTAAACGGAGGTACTTTTGACCGTACCCAAGAGAATGGTCAAAGTGATAGTTCTTCTGGCGGCAACTCCTATTACACCATCAAAAATGTTGGTAATATGACCATTAACGAAGGCGTAAACGTGCTGACAGCGGAGGGGAATGGCGAGTTGGGCAGATTCTCCAGCCTTGTTGCGAATGGTTACTACAATGGTACTACATACGACAACGACAAGGGAGTGGATAACCCTACGTTGATTATCAATAATGGTACCTTCTCGGGAGGTCTGAATACGATTAAAAATGATGACCGTGCAGAGTTGACTATTAACAACGGTACATTCAAGAATTTCTATCAGGCAACTGTTCAGAATCATAATATTGCAACAATCAACGGTGGTACCTACAAAGCTGCAAGTGATGCAAGCAGTACAGGAAAAGAAACCTACGGTGTTTATAACTGTGGTTGTGGTGCTAATATTGACCTTGGTATATTGACTGTAACCGGCGGTATCTTTGAAGGTGCGGATTATGCGATTGCTGATGTCAGCAGTCAGCCTGCTATTGTGAATATTTCTGGTGGTTGCTTTAGTGGTGCTAAAGGTGCAATTGTTAAAGGTACAAACTCTAATGCTACAATCTCTATCTCCGGCGGCACTTTCTCCGATAAGCCTGCCAATGCTTATGTAGCAGACGGCTATAAAGCAATTCAGGTTAAAGGTGACAAATACGTTGTAACGGACAAGATTGCTCTGGACAAAACAAGCACAAGAATCCGCAGAGGTTACACAGACACACTGAAAGCAATCGTAGAAGCAAACGGCAAAACATACGATGTAGCAGACCCTATAACATGGGCAAGTGATAAAGAAGCAGTAGCAACTGTAAAAGATGGCGTTGTTACAGGTGTAGACTATGGTAGTGCAACCATCACAGCAACATTGGGCGGTGTAATAGAAACGCCTGATACAACAGAAACGCCTGATACAACAGATGCGCCTGCAACTCAGGCAGAAGGTGATACAGCAACAGGTGACGGCACAGATACAGACGGTGACAATACACCTTCTAACACACTGACAGCAAGCTGCACCGTAACAGTATTCAAGAAATCTTCTTCCAGCTCCTCCTCCGGCGGTGGTGGCGGCAGCAGTGTTACAAAATACGGTGCAACCATCTCTGACAGCAAAAACGGTGCTGTAACCGCAAGCGCGGCAAAGGCAGAAACAGGTGACAAGGTTATTCTGACACCCAAGGCTGACGAGGGCTATGCACTGGATAAGATTACCGCAAAGGACAAGGACGGCAAGGAAGTTAAGCTGAAAGCAGAAAAGGACGGCACATATTCCTTCACCATGCCGAAGGGCGGCGTAACCGTTGATACAACCTTCAAGCAGGCAGAGGGCGCAGCCAACACAGACAAGCCCGCAGCAGCAACAAAGACAATCCTTCTGCAGATTGGCAGCACAGCAGTGATTGTGGACGATCAGGCAATCATCAACGATGTTGCACCCGTAATCCGCAACGACAGAACTCTGGTTCCCATCAGAGTCATCACAGAAGCACTGGGCGGTCAGGTTGCTTGGAACGAAGCCGCAAAAGAGGTTACTCTGACTGTTAACGGCAAGGAAATCAAAATGACTATCGGCAAAGCTCTGGAAAAATACGGCGTTGCTCCTGTTATCATCGGCGGCCGCACCTTTGTACCCGTTCGCTTTGTAGCGGATGAGCTGGGCGCAGTGACCACATGGGACGATGCAACAAAGACTGTAACAATTCAGGCGGTAAAATAAATTTTTCCGAAAATCTTAGCTGAAAACAATCAAAATGGCGTTCATCCGCAAGGATGGACGCTGTTTTCTGCTTTCGGGGAAGAAGTGGGGCGAAAAATACAGCCCTCGAAAAAAAACACTTTCCACTGCAACGTTTTCGTGATATAATTCTAATGTTATAGGGCGAAATATAGAGAAAAACGACTACTTTTTGGGGAACGGCGGCTTTTTCGCCTGTTCAGAGATATAGATTGTCCTTTGGAATTGATTGGAAGGATGAATGTTTTTATGGATAAATTAGTTGTAAGGGGCCGAAAAAGATTGACCGGAGAGGTTACCATCAGCGGTGCGAAAAACGCGGCGGTGGCTGTTATTCCGGCGGCGGTAATGGCAACCGGAGTGAGTGTACTGGAGAATCTTCCCAGTATTGAGGACGTTAGAAATATCTGTCATACCATTCAGGAAATGGGCGGTAAATGCAGATTTTTAGATAAACATACTTTGGAAATTGACTGTAACGAGGGTGTCAGCTATCAGGCGACCTTTGAGGGCGTGCAGAAAATGCGCGCATCCTATTATCTCATCGGTGCGCTTTTGGCACGCTATAAAAAGGCAGAGGTGGCAATGCCCGGCGGCTGCAATTTTGGCAAACGCCCCATTGACCTGCACCTGAAGGGCTTCCGTGCGCTTGGTGCAACCGTCATTGAGGAGGACGGCATGGTGAAGGCTTATGCCGAAAAGCTGATTGGTACTTCCATCTACATGGATCAGGTGAGCGTTGGCGCGACCATCAATGTCATGCTTGCGGCAACCATGGCGGAGGGCACCACAACGATTGAAAACGCGGCAAAGGAGCCGCATGTGGTAGATACTGCAAACTATCTGAACATGATGGGGGCAAATATCAAGGGCGCAGGGACAGATGTGATTCGTATTAAGGGCGTTCCCGAACTGAAGGGCGCGCAGTATACCATCATTCCCGACCAGATTGAGGCAGGCACCTACATGATTGCGGCGGCGATTACGGGCGGCGATGTGCTGGTGAAGAATATCATTCCCAAGCACATGGATTCCCTGACAGCAAAGCTGGAGGAAATGAATGTGAAGGTGGCGGAATGGGAGGATTCCATTCGCGTGATGGCGGATGAGCCCTTGCGTGCGGTAAACGTAAAGACCATGAGCTACCCCGGCTTCCCGACGGATTTACAGCCTCAGATTGCGACGCTTCTTGCGGTCTGCAACGGGACAAGCGTGCTGACGGAAAATGTCTGGGAAAACAGATATCAGTACATGGGTGAGCTGCGTAAGCTGGGCGCAGATGTGGAAATTAACGGCAGAGTGGCAACCATCCACGGCATTAAGCATTTCAGCGGCGCGGAGGTTTCCGCAACAGACCTGAGAGCAGGCGCGGCAATGATTCTGGCGGCACTGGCGGCAGAGGGCGAAACCATCATTGACGGCGTGCGTTATATCGACAGAGGCTATGAGGATGTTGAGGAAAAATTCAGAGCCATGGGCGCGGATATCGACCGTATCCCCGGCGAGCAGTAAAAAGAGAACAAGAGAGCCTCGGAGCAGTTCCGAGGCTTATTTTATGGAAAAACACGAAGGAAAAGAGGTGAACCGGCTTGCGGATGGAATTTTGCACCATCGCCAGCGGCAGCAGCGGCAACTGCACCTATATCGGGACGGATTACACGAAAATATTGATTGATGCAGGTATCAGCGGCAAGAAAATCGAGGAAGGACTTGCAAATTTGAAGCTGACGGGCGACAAAATAGATGCGCTGTTTATCACCCATGAGCATGTTGACCATATCAAGGGGGCAGGTATTCTTTCCCGCAGGTTTGATATCCCTATTTTTGCCACGGCGGATACCTGGGCGGCGATGGAGGAAGGCCTTGGGCGGATTGCGCCGAGCAACAAGCGGATTGTGTATGCGGATGAGGTCTGCGCGGTGAATGACCTTTGCGTGAAGCCGTTTCGGATTCCGCATGATGCGGCAGAGCCGGTCGGCTATAACGTCTTTTCGGGCGAGAAAAAAATCACACTGGCAACGGATATCGGGCATGTGACGGATACGATTCGGGAAAGCATAGAGGACAGTGATGTGCTGCTTTTAGAGGCAAATCATGATGTGGAAATGCTGAAAAAGGGCGGTTATCCATGGTCGCTGAAGCAGCGGATTCTGGGCGAAAACGGACATCTTTCCAACCATACGGCAGGAAGGCTTCTGGCAGAGGTGATGACGGGAAAGATGAAATATGTTTTTTTGGGACACCTCAGTGAGGAAAACAATAACCCCCATCTGGCGTATGAAACAGTAGAGGAAATCCTGCGGAACAACCGCATTGAGGTTGGCACGCATGTAAAAATGGATATGGCGAGCCGCTTTCAGAATGGCGTGAAGGTGGAGCTGTAACGGAGGGTTGGCATGAAGGTTACGGTCGTTTGCGTAGGCAAATTGAAGGAAAAATACTGGCGCGATGCCATCGCGGAATACAGCAAGCGGCTGAGCCGTTATATGAAGCTGGAGATTATCGAGCTGGCGGATGAAAAGGCACCCGAAAACATGAGCGATGCACAGGCGGCGGAGGTCAAGGAAAGGGAAGGACAGCGGATTCTGAAAAACGTGAAGGACGATGCCTTTGCGGTGGCGCTTGCGGTGGAAGGAAAGATGCTTTCCTCCGAGGAGCTGGCAGAATTTATGGCGAAAAAGAGCGTTGGCGGCGTGAGCCATATCGTGTTCATCATCGGCGGCTCTCTGGGGCTTTCCCCTGCGGTGATGCGGCGCGCGGATTATGCACTCAGCTTTTCCAGAATGACATTTCCGCACCAGATGATGCGCGTGGTTTTATTGGAGCAGATTTACCGCTCGGAGCGGATTCAGCGCAACGAGCCATATCATAAATAAAGAAATTGCGAGGAAGGGAAGATTGCAATGAAAAAAGGCATGAAAATTGTGCGGTTTATCGGGATTGTGTGCTGGTTTCTGGCGCTGTTCATTCTGATTAACGGGCATCAGGAGAAGAAAAAAGCGGCAGAAGAGGCGGCAAAGCAGCCTGCCATTGTAACGGAAACAAAAGAAACGAATGACGGAGCTACACCAAGCACCGTGATTTTCCCAGAATAAAAAAGAAAGCGTTCTCAAATGGAATATCCTAAAGAGAACGCTTTTTTATGTTTTCGACTTAATTTTCTAAAAACGCTTCGCCGATTTTGAACACATCCCCTGCGCCGACCGTCAGAAGTAAATCCCCTGCCTTGCAGTTTTTCTCCAGATAGGAGCGGATGGCATCAAAATCCCCGACATATCTTGCGGATTTGCCTGTTTTCGCGATTCTGTCTGCAAGCATGGCGGCGGAAATGGTGCCGTCATCGGATTCCCTTGCGGCATAGATATCCGCAATGATGACTTCATCTGCATCGGTGAATGCTTCGCCGAATGCATCAAAGAGGAACTTCGTTCTGGAATAGGTGTGCGGCTGGAACACGCACCAGGTTGTACGGTGCTGCACCTTTTTTGCCGCCGCCAGTGCTGCCTTGATTTCTGTGGGGTGGTGCGCATAATCATCAATGACAACAACGCCGTTTTTTTCGCCTTTTTTCTGGAAGCGGCGTTCTGTGCCCGTAAAATGCAGAAGCCCCTTTTGGCAATCCGCAGGACAGACACCTACAAAATGTGCCGCCGCAATGGATGCCACCGCATTTGTGATATTATGGTCTCCGGGTACATTCAGATGGAAATTCCCGAATAATTCGCCTTTATAATATACATCAAAGGTATTCTTGCCGTCCGGCTCATGGATGATATTTTTCGCCTGCCAGTCCGCACCGTCCGCCAGTCCGAAGGTTTCTACGGTGCAGTCCAGTCCCTGTGTCAGCTCTGCCACGTTTTCAATCGCCTGATTGATAACCAATGCACCCTTCGCAGGGATACGCTCTGCAAAGGCATGGAAGGAGCGGCGGATATTCGCAAGGCTTTTGAAATAATCCAGATGGTCGCTTTCCACATTCAGAATCACGCCGACGAAGGGCTTGAACTGCAAAAAGCTGTCGAAATATTCGCATGCCTCGGCAACGAAATACGGAGAGTGACCGATTTTCAGGTTACTGCTGATGGTAGGCAGGATGCCGCCAACCGTAATGGTGGGGTCTGTCCCTGCGGCAAGCAGGATTTCGGAAACCATGGATGTGGTTGTAGTCTTGCCATGTGTGCCTGCAACGGCAATGGAATCCTCATATTCCGCCATGATTTCGCCCAGCAGTCTGGCTCTGTCCATCAGGGGGATATGCTTTGCCTGCGCCGCCTGATATTCGGGGTTATCAGGATGGATTGCCGCGGTATAGACCACTAAATCTACATCATCCGTGATGTTTTCCGCCTTGTGTCCGAAGTTGATATGAATCCCCAAATTCTGCAGGTGCTTTGTCACAGGGGATTCCTTGATATCCGTACCGGAAACGATACAGCCCTTATCTGCCAGAATTTCTGCCAGACCGGACATGCTGATGCCGCCGATGCCGATGAAATAAATGTGTTGTCCTTTTTGAAATGTTGTCATATTCTATCGCCTCAAAATCTATTAAATGGGTTCAAATTTTTCTGAAATTTAACAAAATCATCATATAGTTTAACCTTCATTATAGTATACTGGCATGAGAAAGGCAATCTTTTCTCTGCGTTTTCTTTTTCTGTGTTTTATATTTTATACAGAAAGCACCGGAAATAAACCCATACGGGCGCAGGAGCAACGTGCAAATTTTCTCAATCGGAAAAAGGAAAGAGAAAAAGCCAATCGAAATAAGGCGAAATTTCGGCACAGATGCCGTAGATAATCTTTGCAAGTTTATTTTCCTATGCTATAATAATCAAAACAGAGCCTATGACTTTGTTACATATATACAACCTGAAGAGATAGGGGTGGGTAATATGCGTAAAAAAGAAATGATAGCAATGCTTCTGGCGGGTGGACAGGGCAGTCGTCTGGGCGTGTTAACAAGAAAGGTGGCAAAGCCTGCCGTTGCATACGGTGGGAGATATCGTATCATCGATTTTCCGCTGAGCAACTGCATTAACTCCGGTGTGGATACCGTCGGCGTGCTGACACAGTATCAGCCGCTGCGTTTGAATCAGCATATCGGGATTGGGATTCCATGGGATCTGGATAAGAAAAACGGCGGTGTGACGATTCTTGCACCGCATGTGAAAACAGGGGATTCTGGCGAATGGTTCAACGGGACGGCAAACGCCATTTATCAGAATATTGACTTTATCGACAGCAATAATCCGGAATATGTGCTGATTCTTTCCGGTGACCACATTTATAAAATGGATTATTCCAAGATGCTTGCCTTCCATAAGGCGCACAATGCAGCGGCAACGATTGCCGTTATGGAGGTGCCGATGGAGGAAGCAAACCGCTTCGGCATTATGAATACCGAGGACGGCGATAAGATTTACGAATTTGAGGAAAAGCCGGAAAGCCCTAAGAGCAATCTTGCTTCCATGGGGATTTACATATTTACATGGGACAGACTGCGTGATGCGTTGATTGAGGATAATTCCATCCATCCGGACAGCGATTTCGGCAAGCACATCATCCCTAAAATGCTGGATGAGGGACAGCCCATGTATGCATGGCGCTTCGATGGATACTGGAAGGATGTCGGCACCATTCAGTCCTATTGGGAGTCCAATATGGATTTAATCCGCACCCTGCCCGAATTCAACCTCTACGAGGATTTTTGGAAGATTTATACCAACAGCGACCATCAGCCGCCGCAGTATACGGCACCCGGCTCAAAGACAGAGGAAGCGCTGCTTTCTGACGGCTGTGAGATTTATGGTACGGTCTGTCGCTCCATCATCGGCCCCGGTGTTGTGGTGGAAAAGGGGGCAGTGGTGAAGGATTCCATCATCATGGCAGGCACGATTATCGGCGAAAATGCTTTGGTTGACCATTGCGTCATTGATGAAAAATGCAGCATCGGCAAAAGTGTGCAGATGGGTGTCGGAGAAAATATCCCTAACGAGGCAAAGCCTAATATTTATAATACAGGCATCACCGTTCTGGGCATGAACAGCAGTGTTCCCGATGGGATTGTGATGGGGAAAAACTGCGTGATTTACGGCAGAACCTTCCCGGAGGATTATCCCGACGGCAGATTGGAAAGCGGCAAGGCCGTTGTACGGGAGGTGTAACAGATGAAAGCAATCGGTATTATTTTGGCAGGCGGCAATAACGACGGCAGACTGGGCGTTCTGACCGACCATAGAGCGGCGGCGGCATTGCCCATCGGCAGCTGCTATCGCGCCATTGATTTTACATTGAGCAATATGTCCAACAGCGGCATTGGGAAGGTGGCTGTGCTGACGCAGTATAACTCTCGTTCCCTGCGCGACCATCTGATGTCATCCAAATGGTGGGACTTCGGCAGAAAGCAGGGCGGCTTGTTCGTATTCACGCCGTATACCAGCAATGCAGGCTCTACATGGTTCCGCGGCACGGCGGATTCCATTTATCAGAATATGACCTTCCTCAAGCGCAGCAATGAGGAATACGTTGTGATTACCTCCGGTGATTCCGTCTATAAAATGGATTACCGTAAAGTGCTGGAATATCATAAGGAAAAAAATGCGGACATTACTGTGGTTTATCAGAAAATGACGGGAAAGGATTTATCCAAATTCGGCATTTTGCAGATGGATGCGGACAATAAGCTGGAGGGCTTCGAGGAAAAGCCGGAGCAGCCGAAATCCGATGCGGCCTCCCTGGGGATTTATGTTATCTCCAGAACGCTGCTCATCAATCTGCTGAATCAGATTATCCCCGAAGGCAGATACAGTCTGGTAAAGGATATTATCATCCGCTTTATCCATACGCTGAAAATCTACGGCTATGAATATGACGGCTACTGGAATGCCATCGGCACAGGCATTGCGGCTTATTTTGAGACGAATATGGATTTCTTGAAAAAGGATATCCGCGATCATTTCATCAATGAATATCCCTATATTGAAACAAAGCCGAAGGATGAACCCCCTGCAAAATACAACAGGGGTGCGGATGTGACGGATTCCATCGTCGGCAGCGGTGCGATTTTTGACGGGAAGGTGGAGCATTCTGTTGTGTTCCGTAGGGTGCGTGTCGGCAAGGGCGCAGCTGTAAGGAATTCCATCCTGATGGAGGGTTGCCAGATTGGCGAAAACTGCGTGGTGGAAAATGCCATCTTCGATAAGGAGGTTGTCCTTTCCGCAGGACAAAGAGTCATCGGCGTTTCCTCTGAGGAGCCCGCAGTGCTGAAAAAGGGCACAAAATTATAAATCGGATTTTAAGAACGAAAAGCAGGGAGTTTTCTCTGCTTTTTTTCTTTTCCGGAAATCATTTTTTAGTAAAAGAGTATATTGAATTTTATAGGGAAAAATGCGATACTAAAATGTATGTATACAATATCTTGAAAAATATTTCGCCCTTTGGCGTAGGAGGAAAAATAAATGAGACAGTTGAAAGCAATCATTCTGGCTGCCGGCGAAGGCTCCCGTATGAAATCCAAGAAACCTAAGGTACTTCATGAAATTCTGAATAAGAGCATGGTGGATTATGTGATTGAAACCGCAAAAGGCTGTGGCGCAGAGGACGTTTGCGTTGTGGTTGGGCATAAGGCGGAGGAGGTTAAGGCAGGCATCCGCGCGGAAGGCATCTCCTTTGCTTTGCAAGCAGAACAGAAGGGCACAGGACATGCTGTTATGATGGCAGGCGATTTTATTGATGAAAGCAGTGATATGCTGATTCTCTACGGGGATACGCCGCTGATTACAGGCGAAACCCTGACAAAGCTGGTTGAGGTACACCGTACAGAGGGACACAGCGTAACTGTGGTTTCCTCTAAAATAGAGGACCCTACCGGCTACGGGCGCATCATGCGCGATGACCACGGCGGTTTTGAACGCATTGTGGAGCATAAGGATGCAACAGATACACAGAGAATGATTAACGAAATCAACACAGGGATTTATATTTTCAACGGCAAGGAGTTGAAGGAATCTCTGGGCAAGCTGAATAACAATAACGCGCAGGGGGAATATTACCTGACAGATTGTCTGGAGCTGATTTTGAAGGCAGGCGGCAAGGTGGAGGCTGTTGTGGCAAAGGATGCCGATGAATTTTTCGGTGTAAACAGCCGTGTACAGCTTGCGGAAGCAGCAAAAATCATGAAGCACCGCATCAACCGTAAGCACATGGAAAGCGGTGTTACCCTCGTTGATCCCGAAAACACCTATATCGGCAGTGATGTTAAAATCGGTATGGATACGGTGATTTTGCCCGGCTGTGTGCTGGAGGGCAATACGGAAATCGGGGAGGACTGCGAAATCGGCCCCAATTCCAGACTGACAGATACCAAGCTTGGCAATGGCGTGAAATTCCAGACCTCTACGGCAATCGAATCCGAAATCGGCAACGAAACCACCGTTGGGCCTTTCGCGTATATCCGCCCCAACTGCCACATCGGAAATAAGGTAAAGGTCGGCGACTTCGTTGAGGTGAAAAATTCCACGATTGGCGACGGCACAAAAATTCCCCATCTTTCTTATGTCGGGGATACCGATGCAGGCGAAAAAATCAACTTCGGCTGCGGCAGTATTATGGTAAACTATGATGGCAAGAAAAAGCACCGCACTACCATTGAGGATAATGTTTTTGTCGGCTGCAATGTAAATCTGGTTGCACCTGTAACCGTGAAGAAGGGCTCCTACATTGCCGCAGGCTCCACCATCACAAAGGATGTGCCTGAGGACGTTTTGGCGGTTGCCAGAGCAAGACAGCAGGTCATCGAAGGCTGGACAAAAAAGAGAATTGAAAGATAATTTGAAAAAATTGTCGAATAGCGGTTGAAATTGATTGTTTTTCGGTGTAACATAATATTGTATGTGCTTATATAACCTAAAATTATTTTTTATAGGGGGACAGATAAATGCTTAATTCCGGCATCAGCAACATTAAAGTTTTTGCCTGCAATTCCAACAAAACGCTGGCAAATGCAATCGCAGATAAGCTTGGTCTGAAACTGGGCGACTGTGAAGTAGAAAAGTTCAGCGACGGTGAGATTTCCGTAAAGATCAATGAAACCATTCGTGGCGCAGATGTATTCATCATCCAGTCCACATCCTATCCCGTAAACGATAACCTGATGGAGCTGCTCATCATGATTGACGCAATGAAGCGTGCATCCGCAGCAAGAATCACAGCCGTTATGCCTTATTACGGCTATGCTCGTCAGGACAGAAAAGCAAGAGCGAGAGATCCCATCAGTGCAAAGCTGGTTGCAAATATTCTGACAAGCGCAGGCGCAAGCCGTGTGCTGACAATGGATCTGCATTGTGCGCAGATTCAGGGCTTCTTCGATATTCCCGTAGATAATCTGGTTGGCAGCCCTCTCTTGACAGACTTCTACATCAAAAAATTCGGCGATTCTCTGGAAAGAGATTTTGTTGCGGTTTCTCCCGACCTGGGCAGCGTAACAAGAGTCAGAAAATTTGCGGAAAAGCTGAATATTCCTATTGCAATTATTGATAAACGCAGACCGAAGGCAAATGTCAGCGAGGTTATGAATATCATCGGTGACATCAAGGGTAAAAAGGTTATCCTGCTGGATGATATGATTGATACCGCGGGTACCATTACAAATGCAGCCAATGCGCTGATTGAAAGAGGTGCAATCGAGGTAGATGCCTGCTGTACACATGGCGTTCTGAGCGGTCCTGCTATCGAAAGAATCGAAAAATCCGCAATCAAGGAGCTGTTGGTTCTGGATACCATCGAGCTGCCTGAGGAAAAGAAAATCGACAAGATTACAATGGTTTCCGTTGCAGATATTTTCGCAGATGCAATCAACTGCATCCATAACGGCGTTTCTATTTCTCAGCTGTTTGACTGATTCGCATTGCGCCGAAAAATTCACAAAATCATGACAGAAAAAACTCCCAAATGAAAAAATGGGAGTTTTTCTTTTTATTTACTGAAAAATAGTACAGTGAGAGGAGATATTTTTAGCAGTTATGGGTAAAAAAAATAATATCCAAAAAGCGGCAGCCAAACCTCGACGGAAACTGGTGTTTTTTTAGCGTTTTGGGAAAAATAGGTTTGGCAAAACTGCCAATTTTACAGAAACTCGGTTGACAAGAAGGGTAAAATAGATTATATTGTTAAAAGTAAAACAAACAGAGTGAGACATATTTCCTATTCGCAGTGAGGGAATGGCTCTGTTTGCTATAAAATTTTACTATCCACTTATCAAATTTTTAAATTTTTAGGAGGAAGATATCGATGAAAATTGCATTCTTTGACACAAAGTCTTACTGGGTAGACGCTTTTAAACCCGTAGCAGCAAAATATGGCTATGAAATCACTTTCTTCAACGAAAGACTGACACCCGCTACAGCTCATCTGGCAGCAGGTCATGACGCTACTTGCTCTTTCGTTAATGACGAAGTTCCCGCAGAAGTTATCCGTGAACTGAAAAATCTGGGTATCAAGGTTCTGCTGCTGCGTTGCGCAGGTTTCGACAGCGTTGATCTGGATGTTGCAAAAGAATGTGGTCTGCCCGTACTGAGAGTACCCGCTTACTCTCCTCAGTCCGTAGCAGAACAGGGCGCAGCGCTTCTGATGGCTGTTAACAGAAAGCCTCATCTGTCCTATGAAAGAACAACAAAATTCAACTTCGATATCGCTGGTCTGACAGGTATCGCTCTGTACGGCAAAACAGCAGGTATCATCGGTACAGGTAAAATCGGTCAGTGCATGATTAACATTCTGAAAGGCTTCGGCATGGATATCGTGGCTTACGATGCATTCCCTAACCCCAACCTGGGTCTGGAATATGTAACTCTGGACGAACTGTATGCTCGTGCTGACGTTATCTCCATCCACTGCCCTCTGATGCCCGCAACAAGACACATGATCGACAAGGATGCTATCGCTAAGATGAAAGACGGCGTTATCTTCATCAACGTTGCTCGTGGCGGTCTGGTTGACTCCGAAGCTCTGGCTGACGCAGTTGAAGCTGGCAAATTCCGTGGCGTAGGTATGGACGTTTGCGAAAAAGAACATGAATACTTCTTCGAAGACAGAAGCAACCTGAAAGAACATGACAAGACTCTGTCCAGACTGTTGGCAAGCGATAAGGTTGTTATCTCCGGTCACCAGGCATTCCTGACAGAAGAAGCTCTGGAACAGATGGCTCTGATCACAATGGATAATGCAAAGGCATTCCTGGAAGGCGCTGAACTGGTTAACGAAGTAAAATAATTTCATCTGATACATAGATAGAAATACTGAAGTGAGCACTAAAAAGTGCTCACTTTTTTATTGTTTTCCGCCGCTTTTTTATGCTATAATGACTCTGAAAAATGAACAAAATAACGGAATAAAAGAATAACAGAAGAATAGCAGAAGAGCAGCTCTAATTTTTTAATTAGGGCATTTCGTTGTGTTTACGGACAGGAGGAAAGGCACATGGGTCTTTTTGACAGATTTAAAAATCAGGAAGCGAGAGGGCAGGAGTTTTACTGCATCGTGGGTCTTGGCAACCCCGGCAGAGAATACGCCGAAACAAAGCATAATGTCGGCTTCTGTGTAATTGATAAGCTGGCGGAAAAATATGAGATTAAGGTGGAAAAATACAAAAACAAAGCATTGATTGGGGATGGCATGATTCGCGATAAGCGGGTGCTTCTCGTAAAGCCGCAGACCTTTATGAACCTCAGCGGCGAAAGTGTGCGTGAAATCGTGAATTTCTATAAAATTCCGCAGGAACGCTTTGTTGTCATTTTCGATGATACGAGCCTGCCCTGCGGCAGTGTGCGGATTCGCGAAAAGGGCAGCCATGGCGGACATAACGGCATCCGCAACATCATCGACCAGATGGGGACGGATGTGTTCAACCGCATTAAGGTCGGCATTGGCGAAAAGCCAAAGGGCTGGGATTTGGCGGATTATGTGCTTGCGAAATTCAGCCCTGATGATTTGCCTGCCATGGAAGAAGGCATGGAAAAGGCGGTCAAGGGCGTGGAGCTGATTCTCTCTCGCGGTGTGGCGGAGGCGGCAAACCGCGTGAACCAGAAGCCGAAAAGCATGAAAAAACAGAAGGCCTTGCAGGAGCAGGCAGAAAAAGCCGAAAAAGAAACGGAAAAGACTACTGACGGGGTGAATAAAGAATGAAAGCCTTAACCGCACCGCTGACCGAATTGGGCAGTTTTCAACAGATTCTGGAAGGAATTGCAAAGGGAAATACGCCTGTTTTTGCGACAGGTGTCATTGATGCGGCAAAAACCCATCTGGCGTACAGCCTGCAGGCGGAAATAAAGCGTCCGCTTTTCCTTCTGACCTACAGTGAACTGCGCGCGAAGGAAATTCTGGAGGATTTGACCTTTTTTACGAAGGACTGCGCATATTATCCTGCGAAGGATATCCTTTTCTACAGCGCGGATGTGCATAGCATGGAAATGAACCGCCAGCGGTTTCTGGTATTGGAGCGTCTGTTCAAGGGTGAAACGCCCATCATTGTAGCATCTGCCGAGGCGCTGTTGGATAAATATCCCCCGAAGGAAATTTTCGCCGCCTTTCGGCTGACCCTGCGGACGGGTGAAATCGTTGAAATCGCAGAGCTGACACGCAAGCTGGTACGCATGGGCTATGAGCGGACGGAGCTGGTGGAAAGCCCCGGGCAGTTCAGCCTGCGCGGCGGTATTCTGGATATCTGGTCGCTGACGGCGGAGGATGCCGTGCGTATCGAATTCTGGGATGATGAAATTGATTCCATCCGCAGTATGGATGCGCAAAGCCAGCGTTCCGTAGAAAAGCTGGAGGAGGCGAGCATTTTCCCCATGCGCGAAATGGTTTATACTGAGGAGCAGGCAGTTTCTGCGGCGGAGCGCATCGAGCAGGAATACAGAAAGGTACTGAAAAATCTGGAGCAGAAGGGCGAAACGGAAAACGCAGAGCGTCTGCGGGAGCATATCGGCGAGGATGCGGAACGCCTGCGTGCGGAAAAAACATTGCCTGCACTCGGGGCGTATGCCGATTATTTTTATGAAAATCCCGTCAGCCTGCTTTCCTATTTGCAGGAGGACACCCTGCTTGTGTTTGATGAGCCTGAGCGTATCCGCGAGCACATGGATATTCTGACGGAGGAATACCGCGAGAGCGTGAAGGGGCGTATCGCGCAGGGTTATTTATTGCCAGGGCAGAGCAATATGCTCTATGATTATACGGAAATCCTGCGGCAGGCGGAGAGCTTTGCGGAGCTTCTGCTTGCAGGGCTGAACCAGAAGACGGTGGATTTCCGCCCGAAAACAATGGTGAATCTTTCGGTGCGCTCTACGCCCTCCTTCCAACAGCGCGCAGACCTTTTCTGCGAGGAGCTGGAATATCTGAAAAAGAACCATTTCCGCACGCTGATTCTTGCCGGCAGCGGTACAAGGGCACAGCGTATGGCAAAGGAATTGCAGGAAATGGGTCTGGAAGCCGTTTATATCGATTCTCTGGAAAAGGAGGTGCCGAAGGGGGCCGTCTGGGTGGCACGCGGTACGCTTTCCAAGGGCTTTCGGTATGATTATATTGATTTTGCGGTTTTTTGCGACAGCGAATTATTCGGCGGCAAGGAAAAGAAAAAACGAAAGAAGCGCAGGAAAAACGGCGCGGCAATCGAAAGCTTTACCGATTTGCATATCGGGGATTATGTTGTACATGATAACCATGGGATTGGCGTATTTCGCGGTCTGGAAAAAATCTCTGTCGAGGGCGTGCAGAAGGATTATATGAAGATTTCCTATCGGGATGGCGGCAGTCTCTTTGTACCTGTCAACCAGATGGATATGGTGCAGAAATATATCGGTACAGGCTCTGCCGCACCCAAGCTGAATAAGCTTGGCGGACAGGATTGGGCAAAGGCAAAGGCGAAGGCGCGAAAGGCTGTGCAGATTATGGCAGAGGATCTGGTTGCGCTTTATGCAAAGCGTGCGGCGGCGCAGGGCTTTGTCTATGGTGCGGATACCATCTGGCAGCAGGAATTTGAGGAAAGCTTCCCCTATGAGGAAACGGATGACCAGCTGAACGCCATTGAGGATGTCAAAAAGGATATGGAAAGCAGCAAGGTTATGGACAGGCTGATTTGCGGTGATGTTGGCTACGGCAAGACGGAGGTTGCCATTCGTGCGGCATTCAAGGCGGCACAAGAGGGCAAGCAGGTCGCATTCTTAGTCCCGACCACCATTCTGGCACAGCAGCATTATAATACCTTTACCCAGAGAATGACGGGCTACCCCGTGCATATCGAGCTGCTCTCCCGTTTCCGTACGCCGAAGCAGCAGAAGGAGAGTTTGCAGAATATCGAAAAGGGCTATTCTGAAATTTTGATTGGGACGCATCGGATTCTCTCAAAGGATGTCAAGTTCAAGGATTTGGGGCTGATTATCGTGGATGAGGAGCAGCGCTTCGGCGTGGCGCATAAGGAAAAGCTGAAGGCGCTCAAAGAAAACGTGGATGTGCTGACGCTTTCCGCAACCCCTATTCCCAGAACGCTTCATATGAGCCTTGCGGGGATTCGTGATATGAGCCTTTTGGAGGAGCCGCCGCAGGAAAGGCATCCCGTTCAGACCTATGTGATGGAAAATAACCCCGAATTTATTCGTGAAGCCATTCACAGGGAAATCAGCCGCGGCGGACAGGTTTATTATCTCTATAATCGCGTAGAATCCATCAGCGAGGAGGCCTTCCGTGTGCAGAGGCTTGTGCCGGATGCAAATGTGACCTACGCGCATGGGCAGATGTCGGAGCGAGAGCTGGAACGCATTATGGGCGATTTCATCAGCGGCGAGATTGATGTTCTGGTCTGCACAACGATTATCGAAACGGGGATGGATATTTCCAATGCGAATACCATCATCATTCAGGATGCCGACCGCATGGGGCTTTCTCAGCTGTATCAGCTGCGCGGACGCGTGGGCAGAAGCAATCGCATTGCGTATGCGTATCTGATGTATAAGCGGGATAAAATGCTGCGCGAGGCGGCGGAAAAACGCCTGCAGACCATTCGTGAATTTACGGAATTTGGATCGGGCTTTAAGATTGCCATGCGTGATTTGGAAATCCGCGGTGCAGGCAATCTTCTTGGTGCGGAGCAGCATGGACACATGGAGGCAGTCGGGTATGATATGTATTGCCGCCTGCTTGAGGAGGAGGTGCAGAACCTCAAGGGAGATGCACCGAAGGAGGAAAAATTTGAAACCTCGATTGATTTGAATATCAGTGCCTTTATCCCCGATTTTTATATTAAGAATCAGGAGCAGCGGATGGAGCTGTATAAAAAAATCGCAGGCATCCGCACCATGGAGGAATATTACGACATGCAGGAGGAGCTCGAAGACCGCTATGGCGATTTGCCAAAGAGCGTACAGCTTCTGCTGGAGGTGGTTCTTGTGAAGGCAGAGGCACATGAGATGGGGATTCGCGCCATCAGCCAGAAGCATGGGAATCTTCTTCTGGAATTTCAGCCGCAGCCTAATATTGACCCACAGAAGCTGATGCAGCTGCTTGCAAAGGAAAAGGGCAAATATCTCTTTACCGCGGGCGCAAATCCATACCTTACCATCAAGCCGGCAAGGGGAGAGGGAGAAAAACCGCTCGAACTGATTAAAAAATGCTTTGAGGCATTGAAAGACTGAGAGAATATCTGTATAATAAAAAAACCAATATCTATGCGGAGAGAGGGTGCAGAATGAAAAAGAGAAGAAAAGGTCTGCTTGGGCTTCTGCTGGCAGGGGTGCTTGCGCTGACAGCCTGTGGCAGCGGCGGAACAGCGGATACGGTTGTGCTGAAAATTGACAATCACGATATTACGAAATATGAATATATGGTTTACCTTTATACCACAACGCAGAGCTTTGTTTCTGCGGCGGGAGAGGATGTCTGGAATCTGGATTTTGATGGGCAGACGGCGGATGAGCTGGTGGAGGAGCGCACCATCAGCACATTGCAGAGTGTGCTTGCGGCGGAGGAATATGCCGCGGCGCATGATATCGCTCTGACGGATGACCAGAAGGAGGAAGCGGCAGCGGCGGCAAAGCAGTTCCTCTCCACAGTGGATGCGGATGCGCTGAAGAAGATGGAGGTAGATGAGGAAAAGCTTGTGCCTTTGATGGAGGCCTCTTATTTGTATTCCTTGGTGTATGATTCCATTGCATCGGAATGTGCGGTGGATGAAACAGATATGGCAGATTACTACGCAGAGCAAAAGGATCAGATTCGCTCCGACTATACGGAACTGAAGGTAGCAACCATTCTGGTCGATGATGAGAAAACGGCAAACGAGGTCGCGAAGCGCGCCAAGGATGGCGAGGATTTTGCATCCTTGTTCAAGGAATACGACGTTGACCCTAAGGCGCAGAGCGGAGAGGAAAGCGGCGAAACTACCATGTATCAAAGCTATATGCTTTCCAACTTCGGGCTGACAGAAGCACCTGAGGTCGGTAAGGTGGTCGGCCCCATCAAGATGGACGAGAGTAAATATTTCATCATTAAAACGCTGGAGAAAACCGTTCCGACCGAGGAAGAAGTGAAGGAAAAGGCAGAAACCGGCTATAAGGATAAGATTCAGACGGAATATGCCGAAGCGCGCATCGATGAAATGGTGAAGGCGCAGAAGGTGGAAAAGGTTAAGAGTGTCTGGGATACTCTGGAAAAATTCCACTGAAAATCATAAAAAACGAGAAAGGATGTCTTGCGAGAGCAGGGCATCTTTTTTTGTACAGAGGATGTAAAACTGTTGTCGAAAAAAGGAAACTATGCTATGCTGAAAACAGAGGATTATCGCTTGGCGGTTCAGTCACTCTCTGTAAAGGGGGTGATGCTATGTGCGTTACATATTCTGATTTGGTTCAGATTGGTATACTTATCGTAGCACTTATCTCCCTGTATCAAAACAGGGGATAAATAAAAAACGACCGCCTAACTTGGGGAAGTTAGACGGTTTCACCATTAAACCGGACTGACCGCTACACCAAAAGCGATAATCCTTTAATTGACTGCCTAACAGAAGTTAGACGGTCTAAACCAAATCTTTCGGACTGACCGCCCTTCCAAAAGCGGTAATCCTTTCTTACTGTCATCATAGCACAGAGAAATAAAAAATGCAATCAAATCTGTATTTTTTTGCATAGCAGTGAGGATATGGCAGGAGAAAGCTGTATTATAGTTGAAAAAAGGGCATTTCTAAGGTATGATGAACAAAAGAGATATTTTGTTTTTTGGGTGAAGGAGGAAAATGAGAGATGGAGTTGAAAAGAGTATGGGCGATGTATTTCAGCCCGACAGGCGGAACGGAAAAGGCAGTCAGAACAACGGCGCAGGTTGTAGCCGAGAAACTGAACTTGCCCTTGGAAATTTATGATTTTACCCTGCCGCAGGGCAGAGAAAAGGATGCGGTTTTCGGCGAAGGGGATTTAGTTGTCTGCGGCACACCTGTCATTGCGGGGCGTGTGCCAAATGTATTGCTTCCCTATCTGACGGAGAAGGTAAAGGGCAACGGTGCGTATGCGGTGCCCGTGGTTTCCTTCGGCAACCGCAATTATGATGATGCGCTGATTGAGCTGAGAAATATTTTGGAGCAGGATGGCTTTCGGACGGTTGCAGGCGGTGCTTTTGTGAGCGAGCATTCCTTTTCCAAAACACTTGCGGCAGGCAGACCTGATGCAAAGGATTTGGCAAGCATGCAGGAATTTGGCGCAAAAATCGCGGAAAAGCTGACAAGCGGCTGGGAATATACGGCTCCTGCGTATGTGAAGGGGTGCGACCCCATTCGTCCCTATTTCAAGCCACAGGACAGACATGGCGCGCATATCGATATTCGTAAGGTAAAGCCGAAGGTAAGTGATGCCTGCGTTGGCTGCGGGCATTGTGCGGAGGTTTGCCCCATGGGTTCCATCAGCAGAGAAAATATCAGAGAATATATCGGCATCTGCATCAAATGCTGTGCCTGCGTAAAGAAATGTCCCGTGGGGGCAAGATATTTTGATGATCCCGGCTATATCTACCATAAGGAGGAGCTGGAAGAGCTTTATGAAAGACGCGCAGAGCCAGAATGGTTTATTTAAGTCAAAATCAGGATTTTGACTTGGGAGGACAGAGTCTGCTTTTTAAAAAGGCAGGCTCTTTTTTTATTGCCCTAATGGTTTTCTAATCCTTCTTTCACATGGCTTTAACAAAAGGCTAAGTACCCCCTAATTTCTATCCCGTATACTAAAACACGAATGAGAGAGAGGTGCATTTTTATGGAAGAAAAATGGAGAAAGGAATTGAAGTATACCGTAACAGAGGGCGAGAGCATCGTAACCGCAAGAAGGCTGTCCTCCTTTACGCAGAGGGATAAAAATCTCAAGGGTGGCAGGGAATATCTGATTCGCTCGCTTTATTTTGATAATCTGTATGAAAAGGTGCTGAAGGAAAAGCTTTCGGGGACGGCGATTCGGGATAAATTTCGGATTCGTTATTATGATTTTGATACGGCATTTATCCGTCTGGAAAAGAAAAGCAAACGCTATGCCGTCGGGCATAAATACCAATGCCGCTTAACGGCGGAGGAGGTGCAGAAAATCATTGACGGCGATCTTGCTTGGATGGAGACAGATGAACGCCCTCTGGTGCGTGAACTGTTTCTGAAAATGAAGCTGGAGCTATTCCGCCCGTCGGTGATTGTGGATTATTGCCGAGAGCCGTTTACCTACGCGCCCGGCAATGTGCGCATTACCTTCGACAGGGATATCTGCTCCTGCAAGGATGTGAAGGCGTTTTTCCGCAAGGATGCCCCGACGGTTCCGATTCTTTCGGACGGCAGGTGCATCATGGAAGTGAAATATGATGATTTTCTGCCGGATGTGGTGAGCAGAACCATTCTGACAACGAAAAACAGAGAGCAGGCGTTTTCCAAATTTGCCGCCTGCAGCTTAAACGGATAATAAGAAAGGATGAGAATTTCAATGACATTTAATGACGTTTTTAAGAGCAGCTTTCTGGATAGCTTCAGTAGCTTTTCCCTTCTGGATACGGCGCTTTGCCTTGGGGCAGCGTTCGTAATCGGGCTGTTTATCTTCTATGTATATCAGAAAACCTACAGCGGTGTGCTGTATAGCCGCAGCTTTAATGTTTCCCTTGTGGCGATTCTGATGGTAACCACACTGGTCATCTGTGGTGTCACAAGCAATGTGGTATTGTCTCTGGGTATGGTTGGCGCGCTGTCTATCGTGCGTTTCCGTACTGCGGTGAAAGATCCGATGGATTTGGTGTTCCTTTTCTGGGCAATCGCGGAGGGTATTCTCTGCGGCGCAAGCCTGCTGCCTCTGGCACTGCTGGGCTGTCCCATTCTGGGCATCTTCCTGCTTGTTTTTGCAAATCATCAGCAGAAGGATAACCCTTATCTGATTATCGTGCGCCTGATGGATGGGGAACTGGAACAGAAGATAGAAGGCTATATCAGGAGCGAGGTGAAGAAAATGCAGCTGAAATCCAAAACCGTTACCGGCGAGGCAGGCACAGAAGTGATTTATGAAATCCGCCCCAAGGATAACGACAGTGCATTTGTCAATAGAATCAGCGGCATGCAGGGCGTAGAATCTGCAGTCATGGTAAGCTATGACGGGAATTATGCGGCATAACGAAATAACGAAAGGAGGTACTCCTTTGCATGTACTAAAAAAATATAAAGCGGTTCTGCTTTCGGGGCTGCTGGTGGTTGTGTTCTGTGTGGCGGCGTATTGTGCCGTCGGCAGAGCGGATTCGGCGGACAGCCAATATACCTACGCGGAGCATATCTTTCAGGATGATACGGTAAATGAAATCAATATCGAAATTGATGAGGACGATTGGCAGGATATGTTGGATAACCCTTTGGAGGAGGAATACCATAAGGCGAATATTACGATTAACGGCGAAACGGTCGGGAATGTGGCAATCCGCACGAAGGGCAACAACAGCCTGACCTCCGTGGCAAGCTCTGATTCCGACCGCTACAGCTTTAAAATAGATTTTGATTATTATGACAATAACGGCAATTATTACGGCTTGAAAAAGCTTTGTCTGAACAACAACTATTCCGACAACAGCAGTATGCGCGAATATATTTCCTATAAAATCATGGGCGAGCTTGGATTGGATGTCCCCCAATGTGGCTACAGCAACATTACCGTTAACGGTGAGGAATGGGGGCTGTATCTGGCAGTGGAGGCAATAGATGAAACCTTCCTTGAGACCCATTTTGATGATGCAACGGGCGACCTTTATAAGCCCGAAGGACAGGATGGCACAGGTGCGGATCTGGTTTATGACGGGGATGATATTTCCTCCTACACAGGACTGAACCTGAAAACAAACGAGGATACCTCTGACGGCAAGGAAATCATCGCTTTGATGAAGGCGCTTGAGGATGGCGAGAATCTGGAGGATTTGCTGGATGTGGAATCGGCGCTGAAATATATTGCGGCGAATGTGGCACTGGCGAACTTTGACAGCTACCTCGGCAATACCACGCATAACTATTATCTCTATGAGGAGGACGGCTATTTCACCGTTATCCCTTGGGATATGAACCTTGCCTTCGGCGGCTTTGGCGGCGGCGAGGTGGATATCTATGAGCCGACCAGCCAGAGCATGGGCGGTTTCGGCGGCGGAGATAAGAAGAATGATACGCAGGATAATGATGCCGTAACCAATGCCACAGAAAACACCGAAGCGCAGGCGGATGCCAAGCAGCAGCCGCAGTCCCCCGATAATGGCAATATGCAGGGGGGCAATCAGCAACAGCCACCCGATAATGGCAATATGCAGGGCGGCAAGCAGCCAAGCGGCGGCAAGCAGCCGCAGGGCATGCCCTCCATGGGCAGCGGCGAGAAGCCCTTGGTGACAACCCTTCTGGAAAATGAAACCTATCGTTCCATGTATGAGGGCTATCTGAAGGAGATTGCGGAGAAATATTTCACGCAGGAATACATGACCGAGCTGGTAACGAAAATCCATGACCTGATTGCACCCTATGTGCAGAATGACCCGACTGCCTTCTGCACCTATGAGGAATTCGAGAAGGCCTGCTCCTGTTTCCCTTAGTTAAAGATATTGTTTTATCTGAGTGCCAGAATCTGCTGACACTCAGATTTTTGTATCAATCAATTTTACCGACAAAACGGTAATAAATCTCTATCTTTTGTTCACGAAAACCGTTATTGTATTTGACTGCTTCATGGACTACGATTCTATCAATCATGTTATTCAGCAGTTCTGCGGTCAGTTCCGTAGGCTCAGAATGCTGTTTGACAATCTCAATCCATTTCCTTGCATCTTCCACGGACTGTTTGCTTTCTGATAAGGCCGCTTTGAGTTTCTGGATTTTTTCATCCAGTTCAAGCTGCTCCATCTGGTATTTCTGAGACAGCATATTGAAGTTGTACTCGGTAATGCGTTCAGAAACTCTGTCCTCATACATTTTGGCAAACAGCCTATCAACCTCTGTCTTGCGCTTCTCAGCTTTTGCAAGCTCCGCTGTGTGTTTCTTCATGGCAGCGGCTCTTTCCTTGTCTCCAGCCTTCAGGATGCTCTCTAAGAGCTTTTCTTCATCCTCTCGGACAGCTTTTGTCCAATACTGAACTCGGAGCAATACATAGGTGTAAAGCGTATCGTAGCGGATATAGTGCATGGAGCATTTACCGGTGCCTTGTCCGTAATTACTGCAATGGTAATGACCATACGGCGTTTTATTCTGACGATTCTCACCATAGGCAAGAGACCAGCCACAGTCAGCGCATTTTATAAGACCAGAAAAAATTTTGGTAGTGCCATCTTTCTGCTTTCTTCTGCGGGAAGCAATCTGCTCCTGCACATGATAGAAAACATCTTTGGAAATGATAGGTTCATGTGTATTCTCGATACGAAACCATTCTTCCTTTGGCTTGCGGATTTTCTTTTTGTTCTTGTAAGAAATGTTGGTCTGCTTGTTGTGGACGCTGTTGCCGATATAGGTTTCATCTTTCAGAATTTCCTTTACCTGACCGATTGACCAATCGTACTGTTTTTCCTCTGGGGCATCTGCGTAGATGTGAGCAAATGTTCCGTATCGGGTGTAGTTGAGCCAACCGGATGTGGGAACCTTTTCTTCAATAAGCCTATGGGCAATACTTGCAGCACCGGAACCATGATAAGCAAGTTCAAAGATTTTCTCGACGATCCATTTGGTTTCCTCATCCACCACAATAGCATTTTTGATTTCAGGATGCTTCTTGTAGCCCAAAGGTGCGTAAGTACAGATACGTTGACCGGCAGCGTGCTTTGCACGAAGCGCAGCCTTTACTTTACGGCTGGTGTCCTTGGCAAACCATTCATTGAACAGATTTTTGAAAGGAACGAAATCACTGAGACCTTTTTCGGTATCCTCATTTTCTGTAACAGCGATATAACGGATATTCTTCTCTGGGAACACAAATTCCAAATAGTAGTCCATCATAACGTGTTCACGACCAAAACGGGAAAGGTCTTTTGTGATGATGCAGTTGATCCTTCCCGCATCCACATCGTCCATCATTCGCTGAAATGCTGGTCTGTCAAAAGATGAGGTTAGATAACGATACTTTTTGAAACATAGTAAAATCAAGGTTTTTCGGACAACGGACAAGCATGGTTTGTACTACAACTAAATATTGCACCGCACAAGCGGCGTTTCCCACTTCCACACGGAAGAACAGGAACGCCGCTTTTTTCATGCCCTTTGTTACGCAGTAGGGGCAGAAAAAGCCT
>ERZ832522.1133-NODE-1133-length-36558-cov-9.143440_pt1 | contig 36558 bp, 24 predicted proteins | sample MGYA00519951_ERZ832522 | MGnify/ENA primary metagenome ERZ832522 (study PRJEB31850, sample SAMEA3708728) | human gut metagenome | biome: human gut; feature: human-associated habitat; material: faeces | place: China | collected 2014 ... | reverse complement strand
GCATATCGTGGGATTATCATCCCACTTTTATGCTCCTATCGGGGCGGGTCACAAGATCGTTCGCCCATCCATGAGCAAGCTCCTGTGGGCGAACGATCTTGTGACCCTGGTATCGTATGTCATCGGTAACATAATATGTGTTTCGGAAACATGTTTGCCATACCATATAATGAGAAAAAAGACATAAATAGTACGGAATTGGAAGTTTTGGCAGCGGATAATAGAAAAAGGATTTCGTGAAACTGTACAAATATTGCATTTTGATTTTGTAAAAAGAGACAAAAGTATAAAAGATGCACATGTTACCGGTTGACATATGTAGAACAGGGTGCTATGATGACCTCATCAGGAAACAAGAGCTCCATACATTAGGCAAGAGCTCTAAAAGGATTCCAGGATGCAGCGGGTTTGCAGGACAACTTCTACAAACCCGCTGCATCCTGGAATCCATAAAGAAACAAGGAGGATTATGAAATGAAAGGTAAAAAATGGTTATCCCTCGCACTGGCAGGTATGCTGGCAGTGAGCGCGCTGGCAGGCTGCGGAAGCTCCTCTTCCAGCACAGGCAGCGCAGACACAGCTTCCACCTCTACAGGTTCCGCTGATTACGACCTGTACATCTTTAACAACAAGGGTGAGAACGCAGACGCTATGGCAGCTGCAGCAGAGGCCTTCGGCAAGGAAAAGGGTGTTAAGGTTAAGGCATTCTCCCTGGGTTCCGGCGTTAACAGTGATGACACACTTCGTACCGAAATGAACTCCAAGAACAAGCCGGCGATCTTCTCCTGCATGAACGCCGAAACTCTGGTTGAATGGACAGAGGGCGGATTTGCAATGGATCTTTCCAAGGCAACCAATGAAGAGTTCAAACAGCTGGTAGCTGATATCCCGGAGAGCTTCAACCTGACAGATGGCACTGCAAATTATGGTATTCCTTATAACGTAGAAGGCTATGGCTACATCGTAGATAAAGAGATGCTGGCAGCTCTGTTTGGTGAAGATCAGGTAGACGCTTTTCTTGAAGCATTCAAGACAGCAACCTATGACGAGTTTGAGCAGATGGTTCTGACTCTGCAGAGCTACATCAAAGAAGGCACAGCAGGAAGCGTTACCTTAAGCGGTCAGGAATTCGCACTGGCAGCAGAGAAGACCGGCAAGGCAGCTACTCTGGAAGGTGTATTCTCTGTAGCAGGCTCCGAAAAATGGACCTATGGTGACCACTTTGTTAACATTGCAGTAGACGCGATCTTCCCGGATTCCAAGGCAGCCGGCGAAGCTACTCTGGAACAGCTGCAGGCTGGCAAGGGTGCATTCGAAGCTTATGCAAAGGCTCTGGATTTAAAGACCGCCAATGCAACAACCCCCAGAGGACCGGAACTGATCAATGCAACCACCAATGGCTATGATCCTTCTGTTGCAACCTTCGCAAACAGCAAGGCAATCTTCTTAAAGCAGGGCAACTGGGCATACGAGAACATCAAGAAAGCAAATGCTGACATCGTTGATACCCTGACCTTCCTGCCCATCAAGATGCCCTTCACGCAGGATGACATCAAGGTAGAAGGCCTGACAGTTGAGCATATGCTTGAGTCCATTCCGGTATTCGTATCGAACTACTACTGCATCAACGACAAGGTTTCCGATGAAGAAAAAGAACTGGCAGAAGAGTTCCTTGTATGGCTGAACACCTCTGAAGCAGGCCAGAAGTTCGTTGTGGAAGAAATGTCCTTCATCCCTTACAATGCTGATCCTGCAACAACCTCTGCTGGCTACAGCCTGGGTGATTCCATTATCTCCTACATGGCTGCGGATAAGACTCTGACCAACGCTTACGCAGGCGCTCCTAAGGGCTGGGCTACCGATAACTTCGGTCTGCAGATGATGGAGAACTATGTAAATACTGCAGAATGGTCTGACACTGCTTACAGCGATATCGCAGACTATGCGATCAACAGCTGGGCTGAAATGGCTGGCTTGGAATAATCTCGACCGAGCCATATAAAAAGTGACAGAACGAAACAGAATTTTGTAAAACAGGATTTTCCGGCTGCCGCAAACATGCGACATGGGCTGCGGCAGCCTCCTCTTTCCGGCAAAGCCGGAAAACAACAGGGGAAAAGAAAAGACAAGGAGAGACGTAATGGACAGATATTATAAAAAAAGATTTGTACCGTTAGCGCTTCCGGCCCTGATTTTGTTTGTTATGGTAATTGTGATCCCGTTCATCATGGGTGTCATTTATTCCTTTACAGCCTGGAGAGGTACTTACTTTGCAGGCGGTGATCATTTCTGGGAAGCGTTTGTTGGCTTCGACAACTATGTTAAGGCATTTAAAACCAAAAAATTCCTTGATGCGTTTGTATATACCATTAAGGTAACGCTTGTGGCAGTTGTAGCAATCAATGTGGTATCCCTTGCAATGGCGCTTCTGGCAACCAGCCTGAACAAAGGCGCTGCGGCATACCGGACGATTTACTTTCTGCCGAACCTGCTGGGCGGCCTGGCACTGGGCTATATCTGGCAGTTCATTTTTGAAATCGTTTTCTCCAAGATTCTGTTCGGAGAAGACGGAATCATTTCCATTCCTGCGCTGTGCAACATGACGCAGGACAACACCAAGGCGCTGTTTGCCCTGGTAATGCTGATCACATGGCAGATGGCCGGTTATATGATGATCATCTATACCACCGGCTTGAATAATATTCCGAAGGATCTGTCGGAAGCGGCGGCGATTGACGGAGCAGGTACCTGGCAGAGATTTAAGAGCATCACGGTTCCGATGCTGATGCCATCCTTTACTATCGTATTTTTCCTGACACTGTCCAAATGCTTCATGCTGTTGGATCAGAACGTAGCGTTGACAGATGGTAACTTCAGTACCAGAATGCTGGCGATGCAGATCCTGTATACAACCCGTGACGGTTCTCCCCCGGACTACGGTCTTGCGCAGGCACAGGCTGTTATCTTCTTTGTGCTGATCGCAGCTGTAACCCTGGTTCAGGTTTCCATTACATCTAAGAAGGAGGTGGAGCTGTAATGAGCATGCAGGGACGTCATAAAACAGGTCAGGCCTTGATGCACGCGATTTTGGTCGTCGTTGCAATTTATACACTGGCTCCGCTGGTTTTCCTGATCTTCAATTCCTTCAAATCCAACAATGAGATCGTGGATTCGCCGGTCAGCGCGCCTTCTTCCTGGAGCTTTCAGTATATTATCAGTGCGGCGCAGCAGATCCATTTCTTCCGCGCCATCTGGATCACCTTTGTGATCACCATCATTTCTGTGCTGCTTCTGGTTATGGTTTCTTCTCTGGCAGCATGGGTAATGGTGAGAAGCAAGAGCATCCTCGGTACTGTACTTTATCTTGGATTTACCGCAGCAATGCTGATCCCCTTCCAGTCTCTGATGTATCCTTTGCTGGATCTCTTTGAGAAAATGGGGCTCAAGAACATTCCCGGACTGATCTTCATGTACGGCGGGTTTGGACTGAGCATGTCAGTATTTTTGTATCATGGCTTTATCAAGAGCGTTCCCCAGTCTCTGGAGGAAGCGGCGATCATTGACGGAGCCAACATTTTTCAGATGTTCTTTAAAGTAGTATTCCCGCTGTTAAAGGGAACTACAGTTACTGTTATCGTATTAAACGGTATGTGGATCTGGAACGACTATCTGCTTCCTTTCCTGGTAATCGGTAACAGCGACGGCGTTAAAACCCTGACGCTGGAGTTATACTTCGCCAAGCTGACATCAGGTCAGTACGGTAACCCGTGGGAGCTGATCTTCCCGGCTGTGCTGGTAACGATCATCCCGATTGTCATTCTTTATATTTTCCTGCAGAAGTATATCGTGGCAGGTGTGGCAGAAGGTGCCGTTAAGATGTAAACAGACTGGCAGTGTCGGATGATGAGAAAACCTCATAGCTGCCGAGTGTCTGCCGGCAATTGCGAAAACCCGCCTTGTGCGGGTTTTCGTTGTATTAGGGAAGCAGTAAGACAGCAGGCTTTCTACAGGCATCAAGGTCAGGGGCCTTTGCCCCCGACATTATCTTATCAGGAAAAGGGGATTTTACTCATGGAAAAAGAAAAGTGGTGGAAAAAGGCAGTCGTTTATCAGATTTATCCCCGCAGCTTTTATGATACGAATGGGGATGGGATCGGCGATCTGCGCGGCATTATTGAAAAATTGGACTATATCCGTGACCTCGGGGTAAATGTGATCTGGCTCTGTCCGGTTTATAAATCCCCGATGGACGATAACGGTTACGATATTGCAGATTATTATCATATAGATGAAGCCTTTGGAACGGACGAGGACATGGATGAGCTGATCGCAGAAGCGAAGAAACGCGGCATCCGTATCATCATGGATCTGGTGGTCAATCACTGCTCCGACGAGCATAAGTGGTTTCAAAAAGCAAAAGCAGATCCGGAAGGACCTTACGGCAAGTATTTTTATATCAAAAAAGGAATCGACGGCAAAGCACCGAACAACTGGAGGTCCATCTTCGGCGGAAGCGCGTGGGAGCCGATCGAGGGAACGGACTATTACTACCTGCACATTTTTACGAAGAAACAGCCCGATTTAAACTGGGAAAATAAAGAGCTGCGGGAAGAAATCTATAAGATGGTCAACTGGTGGCTGGATAAGGGCATCGGGGGCTTTCGTCTGGATGCCATCACCTATTTGAAAAAAGAAGCGGGATTGCCCTCTTATCCTGCAGACGGAGAAGATGGTCTGGTATCCGTTGCGCACGGCGCACTGAATCAGCCCGGAATCGAAGCACTGCTGCGGGAGTTCAGAGATCGGACATACGGAAGAAGAGAAACACTGACAGTCGGCGAGACAGCCGGTCTGACTCCGGAGACGCTGCTTTCGTTTATTTCCTTAGAAGATGGTGTCTTTTCTATGGTGTTTGAGTTCTCCTGGTGCCAGCTGGAATTGAAGGGACCGAACTATTTCTGGTATGACCGACAGGAGTGGACGCCGGAGGATCTGAAAAGAGAGCTGTTTTCCAGTCACGAAATGGCAGGAGACAGGGGATGGTTTGGCGTTTGCACAGAAAATCACGATCAGCCCAGATCGATCGACCATTATCTGCCCCGGGAGGGAAGAAACTATTATGGGGCAACGATGCTCGCATCCATGTATCTGCTGCTGAGGGGCACGCCGTATGTCTATCAGGGACAGGAGATCGGCATGAGAAACTGTGCGTATGAGTCGATGGATGATTATAATGATGTGTCCACTCATAATCAATATAACCGCGCACTGGCAGACGGATTTTCGCCGGAGGAAGCGCTGCGCCTGGTTCAGCTGGAAAGCCGGGACAATGCGCGGACGCCGTTTCAATGGGATGATACAGAAAATGCCGGATTTACAACAGGAAAACCCTGGTTAAAGGTAAATCCCAACTATACAGGGCTGAACGCAGCACAGGAAGAGAGAGACGAGGATTCCGTGCTTACATGGTATAAGAAGATGATCGGACTGCGCCTGCATTCCCAATGGTCAGAGCTGATCAGCGAAGGCACCTTTGCACCGGCTTATCGGGAGGAGAAAAATCTGATCGCATATCGAAGACGCTTTGAAGGCAAAGCTTTGCTCGTGTTATGTAATATGCAGCCGGAAGAGCGTGAGCTGAAGCTATCTGCTGCGTACAGACAGGTGCTCGCAGACAACTATAAGGAAGCTGCTTTTACAGGTAATACGGTGCGTCTGCGCCCGTATGAGGTTCTGATCGCAGAGGAAGCATAACAGAAGGAGCATAACAGAAGGAGCCGGTACAACGGCAGAAAGTGAGGAGTTTATGCAGAGAAAAAATAATATCGCCCTGCGGCTGCACAGACAGAGAAAACCGGAGCAGGTGCTTTTGCCACTTGTCCGGGAAGATAATGGAGAAGCTTTGCGGGTTATTCTGGAAAAGCAGGACAATGTGACAGCGGAATTTATCTATAGAACAGAAAAAAAGGTCAGATCCGGCTGGCTGAAGCTGGAAATTGAGCAGGACGGCTGCCGGAGAAGTGATAATCTGGAGGAAGAGCTTCCGGTTATTTTGGAAGTGGAAACGGATATCCGGCCGGAGGCGATGACCGCAATGTATCTTTTAAACGACTGGTGGACAAGACCGGCATTTATCAATGACTTTTCGGAAATCCCGGAGCTGACACAGGCGATTTACGGAAAGCTGAGAAACGGATACTTTTTCCTACTTCCAATGCCGGGAAAACAGTTTAAGACCCAGGTGAAGCCCGGAAGAGAGAATACGCTTATTTTCGGAATGAGCGCCTGCAAGGGCGGAATCAGCAAACTGGACGAGCCTGTTTATGCATATGCGGAGGCGGACAGTTTGCAGGAAGCGGTTCATGCGTGTATGGCCTGGGCGGCAGAGTATCACGGAATCCGTTTGAAAGAGGAACGGAATATGCCGGAGATGCTGAAATATCTTGGCTGGTGCAGCTGGGATGCATTTTATACGGAGATCAGTGAAGAAAAGGTTCGCGCAAAGGGCAGAGAATTTGCGGAAAAAAATGTACCGGTGCGCTGGATGCTGATGGATGACGGCTGGCTGTCGGTGCATGGAGACGCACTCTATGACCTTGCGCCCGAAAAAGAAAAGTTCCCCAACGGATTTGCTCAGATGATCCGTGATATAAAGCGGGATACACAGGTGGACTGGTTTGGTGTCTGGCATGCGCTTGGCGGCTACTGGGGCGGAATCGAGCCGGGAAGCGACCTTGCAGCAAAAGAGCAGGAGCATTTATATCAAAATGCACCTGGAAAGCTGATCCCGTGGCCGGATGCAGCCAAGGGCTACGGCTTTTACCGGGATTGGTATGAATATCTGAAGCGGGAGGGCATCAGCTTTTCCAAAGTGGACGGACAGAGCGCCGTACATAATTATTTTGAAAATGATCTTCCACTGATGACAGCGACGCGGGGAATGCACGGAGCGCTGGAGGGCGCGGCAGCGTACTTTGACGGTGCAGTGATCAACTGTATGGGAATGGCGGCAGAGAACATGTTTTCCCGTCCTCAGACAGCGGTTGCACGAAACAGCGATGATTTTATGCCAAAACGGGAGGATGGATTTGCAGAGCATTTGCTCCAGAATGCATACAATACACCCTACCAGGGCGAGCTGTATGTATGCGACTGGGATATGTTCTGGACAAGCCATGAGGATGGTTTGCGCCACAGCCTGCTGCGTGCGATCAGCGGAGGACCGGTATATTTCAGCGATCGGATAGGAGAAACAGCCCCGGAGGTTGCAGCACCTCTCTGCTATGCGGACGGAAGGCTGCCGCAGCTTTTACGGGCGGCAAGACCGACACAGGATTGTATGTTTCGTGATCCCAGAAAAGATGGCGTGCTGAAGCTGACAAATGCCGGAGCATATGCAAATGGTAAGATCGGCGGAGTGATTGCCGTTTATAATCTGACCAATCAGGAACAGACCTATCGGATCGGTGCATCGGATATTCCAGAGCTTTCCGGAAAAAACTGCTGGATTTATGATTGTCATAATCAGACTGCTGCGGCCTGCAGTGCAGAAGAAGGCAGAGAATACCGCCTTGCAGCGGGGGATTTCACCTGGTTTTTGTTTGTGGAGGACACAGAGGGAAAAACCTTTGTGGGACTTGTGGATAAATACATCAGCTTTGATGCGGTACTGTGGATGCATGAAATCGGCGGCAGGCTAATGGGCGAAATCTGTGGCGGAAAGACCGTCGGATTTTTATCCAAAAAGCCTGTAAAGTGCGTGCTCTGCAACGGAGAGGATGTAACCGCGCAGGTGGAGAAAAAGGATTGCCTGTATTTGCTTGAGCTAAACGGACAGAATGCGGTAGTTGAAGTGGAATAAAAATCGCAGCACAACGCTGGCGGGGGCGCCGCGGTGTCCGCGTTCGAAATTGAAATAAAATCTGCTGTGCCCGCCGCGCGGCAAAAGGAGAGGAATGAACATGAAAACAACGCAGGAATATCAGAAAAGACTGCAGCGCCATTTGGATGAGCTCAAATGGCTGTACTGCGAATTATATCCGGGAAGAGAGGATATGTTTACCCAGTTATGTGAACAGATGGAAGCATGGTATCAGGATCGCCCGGAATCAGAAAAGAAGCTGGACCGGGAACGGGAACAGGAGCCTGCATGGTACAGCCGCCAGGATATGCTTGGTATGATGCTGTATATCGATGCTTTTGCCGGCAATTTGAAGGGTGTGAAGAAAAAGCTGCCTTACCTGGAAGCATGCAACGTAAACTACCTGCATCTGATGCCGTTTTTGGATACCCCGAAGGGAAAAAGTGATGGAGGCTATGCGGTAGCAGATTACCGGAAGGTGCAGCCGACTCTGGGTACGATGGAGGAGTTGGCTTCTCTGTGCAGCGCCTGCCATGAGAAAAAGATGAGCGTATGCATGGACTTTGTAATGAATCACACATCTGAAGACCATGAGTGGGCAAAGCGCGCACTGGCAGGAGAAAAGGAATATCAGGATCGGTATTTCTTCTATGATACACCGGACATTCCTCAGGAGTTTGAAAAAACAGTGCCCCAGGTATTTCCGACAACGGCGCCCGGTAATTTTACCTGGCGGGAGGAGTGCCAAAAATATGTTATGACGTCCTTCTATCCCTATCAGTGGGACTTAAACTATTCCAACCCGGTCGTTTTTAACGAGATGGTCTATAATATGCTGTATCTGGTGAATCAGGGAATTGATATCGTCAGGATCGATGCGGTTCCTTATATCTGGAAGCAGCTGGGAACAGACTGCAGAAATCTGCCGCAGGTACACACCATTGTGCGCATGATCCGTATGATCACGGAAATCGTTTGCCCTGGCGTTGTGCTGCTGGGTGAGGTTGTTATGGAGCCTGCCAAGGTTGTCCCCTATTTCGGAACACTCGAAAAACCGGAATGCCATATGCTGTATAACGTAACGACGATGGCATCAACCTGGCATACCGTTGCAACAAAAGAGGTTGCGCTGTTAAAACAGCAGATGGACGTGGTAAACAGCCTGCCGAAGGAATATGTGTTCCTGAATTATCTGCGTTGTCACGACGATATCGGCTGGGGATTGGACTATGATTTCTTAAAACCCTCCGGTATTCAGGAGATTCCGCATAAGAAGTATCTGAATGAATATTTCCGGGGCATGGCAGCAGGCAGCGATGCGCGGGGAGAGCTGTATAATGATGATCCTGTATTGCAGGATGCGAGACTTTGCGGAACGACGGCATCCCTGTGCGGTCTGGAGGCTTCGCTGCAGGCAAAGGACCCGGCGAGAATTGAGCGTGCCATTCAGAAAATCCTGATGCTCAACGCCTATCTGTTTATTCAGTCCGGCATTCCGGTTATCTACAGCGGAGATGAGATTGGTCAGCTCAATGATTATTCCTATAAGGATGATCCGGATGCAGACCGTGCGGCGGATTCCCGTTATGTACACAGAGGACATTTCCGTTGGGAGCTGGAAAAGAAAAGAACAGAAAAGGGCACTGTCCAGAACCGTATTTTTGAGGGCATGCAGAAGATGGAAAAAGCCCGCTTTGCATGTGGTCCGTTTTCCGGAAAGGCTGCTGTATGGACCTATGATACCTATAACAGCCATGTGCTGTGCATCTGCAGACAGCTGAAAAACGAGATGGTAGTCGGCGTGTTCAACTTTTCGGATGAGCCTCAGACGGCATGGATCGACATGGGAGAAATGACGTTTCAGGATCTGCTCGGAAAAGGAGAATGTGTTCTGCGCAATATCATCCTGCCCGGCAATGGCTACGGCTGGTATTATAAAACCTGGGAGGAATAAAGCAGTTCGGGTGCTTCGTGGCTCCAGCTATTGCAGGGGCCGCGAAGGAGAAAAGACTCGGCAGTCGATGGTGTGATGACGTGCACTACAGCCGGGCGTATAGGCAGGAGGAAAGTAGCAATGGCGATAGAAGAATTACTTGGACAGCTAACTTTGGAAGAAAAGTGCAGCCTGCTGTCAGGCTCGGCGTTCTGGTATACACAGGCGGTCGAGGATCTTGGCATCCGCAGGCTGATGCTGACGGACGGACCGCACGGTCTGCGTAAGCAGGTAGAGAATGCGGATCATCTGGGCTTGAATAAAAGCGTTCCGGCAACCTGTTTTCCGCCGGCAGCAGCGTTGGCAGCTTCCTGGAATGAAGAGCTGATCTATGAGATGGGAGAAGCGCTTGGAATCGAGTGCCGGGCGGAAAATGTAGATGTCTTATTGGGACCGGGGGCGAATATCAAACGCTCGCCTCTGTGCGGACGGAACTTTGAATACTTTTCCGAAGATCCGTATCTGGCTTCCCGACTTGCAAAGGCACATATCACAGGGCTGCAGAGCAAGGGAGTCGGCGCTTCGATCAAGCATTTTGCTGCGAATAATCAGGAGACGAGGCGCCTGACGGTCAATGCAAAGGTGGATGAACGGACACTCCGGGAAATTTATCTGGCAAGCTTTGAAACTGCGATTAAAGAGGGAAAGCCCTGGACGGTCATGTGTGCCTATAACCGGTTAAACGGTGAGTTCGGTTCGGAAAACAAAAAAGTATTGAATGATATTTTGCGGGACGAATGGGGCTATGAAGGTCTGGTCGTTACAGATTGGGGCGCGACGAACGATCGCGTCAAGGGACTGGAGGCCGGTCAGGATCTGGAAATGCCGTCTTCGGGAGGTGTAAATGACAGTGCTGTATTGGAGGCTGTGCAGGAAGGAAAGATTTCTGAAGCGCAGGTGGATGTTTCAGTGCGCCGTCTGCTTGAGCTGATCGCAAAGGCAGATGAAAAGCCGCCGGTAGAGCCTTTTATACCGAAAAAGCATCATGAACTGGCACAGAAGATCGCATCGGAATGTATTGTGCTGCTGAAAAATGAAGAACAGGTGCTGCCGCTTGCCAAAACGGAAAAAATTGCACTGATCGGTGAGTTTGCGGTAAAGAGCAGGATTCAGGGTGGAGGAAGCTCCCATATCAACCCGACGTTTTTGGATACGCTGCTGGAGGAAATGCAAAAGCGCGGCGGCGATGCTGTTTTATATGAAAAAGGATTTTCTATGGATGCGGAAAGTCTGGATAGGGCTGAACTGGAACGGGCAATCGTGGCGGCAAAGGCAGCAGACAAGATTGTTTTATGCATGGGACTTCCGGAAAGCTATGAGACAGAGGGACTTGACCGTAAGCATCTGAATCTGCCTGGTGCACAGCTGGAAATGATCCGTGTGCTGAAGCAGTATAATCCGAATCTGATCGTTGTATTGAACAATGGTGCTCCGGTGGTGATGCCGTTTGAAGACGATGTAAAAGCGATCGTAGAAGGCTACCTGCTGGGACAGGCGGGAAGCGGTGCCATGGCGTCGATTCTTTACGGAGAGGTAAATCCCAGCGGTAAGCTGGCAGAGACTTTCCCGATGCGTCTGGAGGACACTCCTGCATACCTGAATTTTCCGGGAGAGGGCTATCAGGTGGAATACCGGGAGGGTGTCTTTGTCGGATACCGCCATTATGATTCGAAAAAAATCCGTCCGCAGTTTGCATTTGGCGAGGGCTTAAGCTACACGACCTTTTCCTATGACAGCATCGAAACGGATCAGGAGAGCATCTTGGATACCGACCAGCTGCACGTTAAGGTGCGGGTGACCAATAGCGGGAAACGTGCCGGGAAAGAGACCGTACAGCTTTATGTTCACGACTGCCAGAATGAAATCATCCGTCCGGAAAAGGAGCTGAAAGGCTTTGTAAAGCTTTCTCTGGAGCCGGGGGAAACCAAAACTGCAGAATTTGTGCTGGATAAGCGAAGCTTCGCCTACTACGATGTGGAGCAAAAGGATTTTCTGGTACAGAGCGGGCAGTTTGAAGTTTTGGTCGGTGCATCGAGTCGGGACATCCGCCTGAAAAAGACCGTTATAGTGACTTCGACAGCGAAAATTCACAAGCATTTCCATGCCAATACAACCTTCGGTGAGTTGTATGCATATTTGCCGACCAGACCGATCGCAGAGGAAAGGATGGATTATTTTAAACGGGAGTCCGGTATTGATTTCGAGATGGGAGAAAATGCGGAGGATTTCGCATTCCGTGTGATCTGCGACTTCCCGTTGAAAACCCTTGTAACCTTTACAGAGGGACGCTACAGCAGAAAACAGCTGGAAGAGCTTCTGGAACAGGTCAATAAGATTGGTGAAGGCTGAGAAGAGTACGGAAAATGACTTGTATCTTTCCTGGAAGTTGTGATATAATCATACAGTTACAAAAAGTAGTTTTTAAAACCATGTGTTGTGTGAGGGGCTTATGCAGAAAAAGATACAGATCATCAGTGACGGTTCTCAGGATTTATCGTCGGAGTTATCCAAAGAAAAGGATATTGAGGTTGTTCCCTTTTATGTTTCGTTTGACGGGGAGCACTATTATAAAGAAATAGAAGAGATCACAGTACGCGATTTTTATCAGCAGATGGTGGATCATCCGGATGTGTTCCCGAAGACATCCATGCCGTCTGTACAGGATTTTTATGAGGTGTTTGAAAAATCTGTAAAAGAAAATATTCCGGTGATCTGCATTTGCATCACGGCGAAGTTCAGTGGCTCTTTGCAGTCGGCAACTACAGCAAAGGATATGATCCTGGAAGAGTATCCGGAGGCAAAGATTGCGGTCATTGATTCGACATTTGATACGGTGCTGCAGGGACTGTTTGTGCTGGAAGCGTGCAGACTGCGGGATCTCGGACTGGAATATGAGCAGATTACAGAAGCTCTGCTTTCCATCCGGGAGAGCGGCAGGATCTTTTTTACGATCGGCAGCATCGATTACTTAAAGCATGGCGGACGCATTGGAAAGCTTGCAGGAATTGCGGCCAGTGCGTTGAAAATCAAACCTATCATCACACTGAAGGAGGGAGAAATTTTCAATTCCGGCATTACCAGAAGCCGTCAGAAATCGATGCAGAAGGTTGTGGAGATGACGGAAAAATACCTGGATGAGGTACAGGCAAAGCCGGGAGAATACAGCTTTTGTATCGGCTATGGCTATGACTATGAAGAGGCGGTCGGCTTCCGAGAGATGTTGAAGGACCTGATCCGGGAACGGCTTGGAATTGAAGAAATCGGAATTTATCAGATCGGTGCGACAATTGGAGTGCATACCGGACCGTATCCCATCGGGATTGGAATTGTCCGGCATGCAGAAGTGTAGCTCAGGATTTTGAACGTGCGTGACAGGAACAGGAGGGGCAATCCTCCTGTTCTTTTTTTGTCGTACTGTAGCTGTCGGTCATCGTACATGCCGGCGTAAGCCCTTCGTCCTGCATCAGGGCGCTGCCCCAACGATACATCGCTTCGAGAATCGGGAAAAGGCTTTCACCGAGCGCCGTCAGCGAGTAATCGACGCGGGGCGGAACGACAGGATAAACTGTGCGGGAAATCAGACCGTCTTCTTCCAGTTCACGGAGCTGCTGGGTCAGCATTTTAGGCGTCGCTTCGGGTACGAGACGGTGCAGCTGGTTGAAGCGCAGCGTCTGACCGGTCAGGTGCCAGAGCAGCAGCGCTTTATATTTGCCGCCGATTAAGCGGATTGTAGCGGAAACGGGGCAATTTTTATTGACCGAGGGATTTTCTTTTGAAGCCATAGCGATTTCTCCATTCTTATTCATGATAATAGAGTGCTCGCAGAGCGTGCATTCTATTGTTGTGAGGTGAACACTATCCTTTTGGGTAGTATATTACAAAATAGTGCATTCTTTATTTTTCTATCCTAATTGTTATAATGGTAGCAGAGGATAGAAAAAAAGACAAGATGAGTTCTTTAAGGGCAGCCTTTAAAAGCTGTAAAGCAGGAAAGACTATACAGGACGGCTGCGGAAATGGAGATATATGAAAAAAGAAACCTATGATATTACCGGCATGTCATGTGCGGCATGCTCAGCGCGAATTGAAAAAGGAATTTCCGGAATGGAGGGCATGCAGCAATGCAGTGTCAATCTGCTGAAAAACAGCATGACGGTTTCCTATGATGAAGCCGAACTGGATTCCGGAAAAATTATTCATCAGGTAGAAGACATCGGCTATGGCGCTTCGCTTCACCAGACACAGGGCAGCAAAACGACAGGAGCATCAGGCAGAGGAAAAAACGGTGCAACAGATGCGGCTGCGGCGGCAGCAAAGCAGATGAAGCAGAGACTGATCGTTTCGTTAGTCTTTACGATCCCGCTGTTTTACATTTCGATGGGACATATGGCTGGCTGGCCGCTGCCGTCGTGGCTGCTGGGAGCAAGAAATCATATGATTTTTGCATTTACCCAGTTTTTGCTGGTGCTGCCGGTTTTGATTGCAGGCGGACATTATTTTAAAAACGGATTGAAAAATCTGTGGCATCGCTCTCCGAATATGGATTCGCTGATCGCATTGGGCTCCGGCGCGGCGTTTGTGTATGGCATCTATGCGATTTACAAAATCGCCTGGGGCTTTTCCATCGAAGATATGGATATGGTCGAGACCTTTGGCATGAATTTGTATTTTGAATCCTCGGCGATGATCCTGACACTGATCACTCTGGGAAAATTCATGGAGGCCCGGGCAAAATCCAAGACTTCCGAGGCGATCACGAAGCTGATGGATCTGGCACCGAAGACCGCGAAGGTATTAAGGAATGGACAGGAAGAAGAAATTTCCGTAGACGATGTACAGAATGGAGATATTCTGGTTGTCCGGGATGGTGATACAGTTCCGGTGGATGGAAAAATTACAGAAGGCTTTGCTTCTGTGGATGAATCTGCGATTACCGGCGAAAGCCTTCCGGTGGACAAGCAGACCGGAGATCCTGTGACCGGAGGTACGATCAACCGAACCGGATATTTTCAGATGGAAGCAACTGCGGTTGGAGAACATACGACACTGTCAAAGATTATTCAGCTGGTAGATGATGCGACATCCTCCAAAGCGCCGATTGCAAAGCTGGCGGACAGGGTCAGCAGTGTGTTTGTTCCGGTTGTCATTACAATAGCGCTGTTGGCGGCAATCCTCTGGCTGCTTGCCGGTCAGAGCTTTGAGTTTGCACTTTCTGTTGCGATTTCTGTGCTGGTAATTTCCTGTCCGTGTGCCCTCGGACTGGCAACGCCTACGGCCATCATGGTGGGAACCGGACGGGGTGCGGCGAAGGGTATTTTGATCAAATCTGCGGAAGCGTTGGAGATTACACATAGCATCGATACAGTTGTTCTGGATAAAACCGGCACGGTAACCCAGGGCAAGCCGGTTGTGACGGACGTGATCGCGCTGGAAGCAGACGGAAAAACAGCAGGTGAAAACACGCAGGCGTATACAGAGCTTTTGCAGCTGGCCTTTTCTCTGGAAAAAATGTCCAGCCATCCGCTTGCAGAGGCGATTGTCAAAAAAGCGGAAGCATGCTCAGCAGCGTTCCGGGAGGTTTCGGATTATGAGATGATCCCGGGACAGGGCATTGCGGGAACGATCGACAAGGCACGATGCCTTGCGGGAAACCGAAAACTGATGGAAACCAACCGGATCGACATTTCCGTAGCGGCAGGATTGCAGGAAAAACTGGCGGATGAAGGCAAGACGCCGTTGTATTTTGCACAGGGAGGAAAGTTCCTCGGCGTGATTGCTGCTGCGGACGTTGTAAAACCCACCAGCAGGGAGGCAATTGCCAGACTGCAGGAGATGGGAATGGACGTCATTATGCTGACCGGCGACAATGCAAGAACGGCAGAGGCAATCAAAAAACAGGTTGGCATCAAGACGGTTATTGCGGACGTGCTTCCGCAGGATAAAGAGGAAAAGGTTCGTCGGTTGCAGGAGCAGGGACACAAGGTTGCGATGGTGGGAGACGGTATCAACGACGCGCCGGCACTGGCGAGAGCGGATGTCGGAATTGCGATCGGCGCGGGAACAGATGTGGCGATCGAATCAGCGGATATCGTACTGATGAAGAGCGATCTGATGGACGCAGCATCTGCGGTAAGCTTAAGCCGTGCGGTGATGCGCAACATCAAGCAGAACCTGTTCTGGGCATTTTTCTACAATGCGATCGGCATTCCGGTGGCAGCAGGCGTGCTGTATCCGGCGTTCCATATTTTATTAAACCCGATGATCGGTGCGGCGGCGATGAGCTTCTCTTCTGTATCCGTCGTATCGAATGCGCTCCGCCTCCGGTTCTTTACGCCGAAGTGGAAGCATGAGAGCGGTACTGCAGATTTGCAGACAACCGGAAATGGCGGTATGATGGAGCAAAGCACGGCAGCCGCGAAAATTGCGGATAGAATAGCCCAAAATGATGAATCAAAAGGAGAGACTACCATGAAAAAAACAATCAAAATCGAAGGCATGATGTGTCAGCACTGCGTAAAGGCAGCAACAAAAGCGCTGGAGGGCGTAGCGGGCGTGACCGCTGTAACCGTAAGCCTGGAGGATAAGCAGGCAGTTGTAGAAGGCTCAGCAACCGATGAAGCGTTGACTGCAGCAATCGTAGATGCCGGCTACGAAGTGAAGGGGATAGAATAAAATCTTGACAGCTCCTTTCCTGATTCTGTATAATGGGTAAAGTAAACATGTCAAAAGCGGATTGCCTGAAATAAAGCAGAGAAAAGGGCTTTGTGTAAAGATCGCTTCGCACAGGATTTATTTCAGACAGGGAAGGAACCGAATTTCATGGATAACGCGGACCCTGACGGGGAAACGAATTTTCTGAATTCCAATCACAATACAAAATGGACAGAGTCTGTGCTCTGTTGGAGAAAGCTATAGGAGGCATAGCCTGTTGGGAGTTCCCAATGGGTTATGTCTCTTTGTCGTAGAAAAAGGAGAGATTTTAAATTCATGGTAAAACTACTTTTGTTACTGATCATTCTGATTCTGGTCAATGCCTTTTTGGCGGCGTCCGAGGTTTCCGTTGTATCGCTGAATAAAAACAGGCTGCGGGAGCTGGCAGAGGACGGCGATCGGAAAGCACAGCGGCTGCTGAAGTTTGCAGAGGAGCCGAATATTTTTCTGTCTACGATCCAGGTCGGGATTACGCTGGCAGGATTTCTGGCCAGTGCAGCTGCAGCGGACGGATTTGCAGGCAGATTGATGGCATGGCTGTATGAACGGTTGGGAACAAGCGGCATAAGTCTTTCTGTCTGTCATGTGCTGGCAGTTGTGCTGGTGACAGTCGTGCTTTCCTATTTTGCACTGCTGTTTGGCGAGCTGGTGCCGCGGCGGATCGCGATGCAGCGGCCTGAAGCTGCAGAAAGAATGACCTGCAGTGTAGTCGGTGTGCTGACGGTGGTACTGCATCCGGCGGTATGGCTGTTGTCGAAGTCTGCAAAGCTGATCTTAAAGCTGCTTCACTTTAAAACGGAATCCGTAGAACGCAGCGTTACGGAGGAAGAGATCCGGCGGCTGGTTGACCTTGGCGGGGAAAAAGGAACGATAGACCACGATGAGCAGGAGTGGATTCAAAACGTGTTCCGGTTTGACGACATTTCGGTGCGGGATGCGATGACGAGAGAAGCAGATATGGTCTGTTTTTCGCTGGATGAGGCGGACGAGGACATTATTTCGACGATCCGGGAAAGCGGTTTATCCAGATATCCGGTTTACGATGAAGATATTAACGATATTATAGGTATTCTGAATGCCAGGGATTATCTCCTGGATCGTAAAAATGACAGCCCGTCAGGGTTAAAGGAGCTTTTGCGAGAGCCTTATTTTGTACCGGATACGATTCATGCAGATGACCTGTTCCGGGATATGCAAAAAGGAAAAATCCATATGGCCATCGTTATCGATGAATACGGACAGACGGCGGGGGTTATTACAATGGAGGATCTTCTGGAGGAGATCGTCGGAAATATTTACGATGAGTTCGATTCCGAGGAGCCGCCGGAAATCGTTCAGCTGGAGGACAATTTGTGGCGGATCTCAGGCGGCGCATATGTTGAGGACATTGCGGAAGCACTGGATCTGGATCTGCCGGAGGATATCGATTATGACACGCTGGGCGGCATGATCTTCAGCTGCTTGCGGATCATTCCTGCGGACGGCAGCCAGTTTGATGTGCAGGTCAACGGACTGAATATTCATGTGGAAAAAATGGAGGATCAGAGAGTGGAATCTGCACTGGTCAGCAAGATCCTGCCGGAGAAAGAAGAGGAAGAGTGAGCTGTAACGAACAAAAAAAGCCGGTCGGCACAGAAGAATTTTCTTCCATGCCGACCGGCTTTTTCATGTTATAGGAAATTACTTCGTAATTTTCCTATAACATGCAGGATACTTTTTTAAATAAGCTATTGTCAGACTCAGTTCTTATAGCCCATGGCTTTGTGCGTTCCGTTTCCTTTTTCAGGAGCGGCCTGTGTGTTGTCAGTAGACTGGCTTTCTTCAGAGCTCTGTGCGGAGGAAAGGGTGATGGTCAGCTCCTTTTCTGTATAAATGCCGCCCTCGCCGGGAGACTGTACCGTAATAGAAACCGCTTCTCCGGCTGCGTAGTACTGCAGCTTTTCTTTCAGCTCCTGAATGGTGCTGACGGCCTTACCATCGAATTTTGTGATGACGTCACCCTTGCGGATGCCGGCCGCTTCTGCACCGCTGCCCGGAGTAACGCTTGCTACATAAACACCTGTAGGGATGCCATAGGCTGCGTTGATGTTGGAATCCACGGTAATGCCTGCGATACCTATACTGGATTTCTGGCTGTCAGCAACCTTGGTTCTGGTCGTCTCATTCATCAGCTCTTCAATGATGCTGGATACTCTGGTGATGGGGATTGCATAGCCCATGCCTTCCACCTCTGTGCTGGCAAGCTTTGCAGAGTTGATACCAATAACCTCACCCTTCATATTGACCAGTGCGCCGCCGCTGTTGCCGGGGTTGATGGCCGCATCTGTCTGGATGTAGGTAGGTGTCTCTTTTGTGGTAACAGTGCTGGAAATGAGGGCATTGCTGTCATCGGAATCCGAAGAGGAAAGGGTACGGTCTGTGGCGCTGACAATGCCGGTTGTAACGGACTGACCATAGCCGAGTGCGTTGCCGATGGCAACAACCTGTTCACCGACCTTTAAGGAATCGGAATCGCCCACTGCAGCCACTGCGATCTGGGACATTGTATCATCGGAAATGCTGGAAAGCGGAACGGCGATGACTGCCAGGTCGTTGTCGGAATCTGTACCCTTGATGGTTGCTTCATAAACGGAGTTGTCAATGAAGCTTGCAGAAAGGGTATCCGCGCCTTCCACAACGTGATTATTGGTGACAATCAGCAGCTCCGTATCGTTTTTCCCAATGATAATACCGGAACCAACGCTGGTGCTCTCTACCTCCTGAGCCTGACCGCCGTAGCCGAACATGCTGAAATAGTTCTGTACCTCCTGTACAGATTTATTTGTGATGGATACGATAGAAGGCATAACAGATTCCGCAACGCTGGAGACGTCCAGACTTCCGGAGGATGCTGTGCTGCCTGTGCTGACCGGTGTGGTAGCCTTTAACAGGCCGCTGGAAGAGCTTGTTGTCTGGGAAGAAGCGGAAGCACTTTCCGAGGATGCAGCTGTTGAAGCATTGTTCCGATAGCCTGCCGCGTAGTTGACACCCAGAAAGGTACCGGATGCAACGCCGCCAAACAAAACAGCGCTCAGTGCAATTGCACCGGCTTTTTTGGCAATGCGTGCTGCACTCGTATTTTTTTTGCGGGGACGAGTCGGTGCCTGCTGTTCCGGGGTATTGGTATAATGATAATCCTGCTCTCTGTTGTCGAAGCTCTGGTTTTCATTTTCGTACATAACTGTCACTCCTTTTCTTATTCTGCCGGCGAGTTGCCTGATCGGTATCAGTCTGCCGGGAAAAACGGTTCAGCGCAAAGATTTATGCTGAACCATTGGTCTTTCTCTTTATCTGAGAAACAGTATAAAAAGGATTTGTGAGGAATGTGTTGGAAAAGTGTGAGGATTATGAGGAAAAATTGCGAAGGAATTGTGAAAACAGCTGTTGGCGGCTGGGCGGAGCTTCAGAATACCTTTGTATCCTGAATGGTTCCGGTTTCCCGGAAAATTTCCCATTCGCAGATATTGACCGCATGATCTCCGATGCGTTCGAGGTATTTGGCCAGCATCAGGGCATCGAGGCTCTCTATCGCATCGGAACGATCTTCTTTTATGTGGAGAACGATATCATCCTTTACCTTATCAAAAAGCTTGTCGATGATATCATCGGAAGCGATGACATCATTCGCTTTTTTCTGATCCCGGGCGACAAAGGCGCTGACTGCCTCGTGTACCATCTCCCGGGAAGCTGCGATCATTGGCTGCAGATGTCCGGAATAGCGTTCCAGCTGCTTGTGATCCATCTGCTGAATCAGCTCTGCGATATCAGAGGCGTGGTCTCCAATGCGTTCGATATCCGTAACGACCTTCAGAATAGAAGAAACCGTGCGCAGATCCTGTGCGATGGGCTGCTGGGTTGTAATGAGCATCAGGCACTGAGCTTCGATGCTGCGCTCCAGGTTGTTGACATTGCGGTCATCGGCCACGATCCGCTCTGCCAGCTGCATATCTTTGTTTTCGATGGAAAAAAATAAATTTTTCAGGGAAGCTTCAACGAGGTTTCCCATTTCCTCCAGGCTTTCGGAAAGCTGTACCAGCTCTTCACTGTATAATTTTCTTGTTGTCATAGATACCTCCATTTAAAATGAAAAATCGCAATGTAATGCCTGTTTCCTATGCTGGGAAAGAGAAAAAACGGGTAGGGTCTGTCAGGATCAGCCGAACCGTCCGCTGATATAATCCTCTGTGCGCTTATCCTGCGGATGGGAAAAGATCTGCTTCGTATCGCCGAATTCCACCATTTCGCCTACAAGGAAAAAAGCGAGATCGTCAGAAATACGGGCAGCCTGCTGCATATTGTGAGTGACAATGACAACCGTGTATTTTTTCCGCAGGTCTGCCATCAGGTCCTCGATTTTCATTGTAGAGATCGGATCAAGGGCGGAGGTGGGTTCATCCATCAACAGGATTTCCGGTGAAACAGCAAGGGCACGGGCAATGCAGAGACGCTGCTGCTGACCGCCGGAAAGACCGAGGGCAGATTTTTTCAGGCGATCCTTGACTTCATCGAAGATCGCAGCGTTTTTCAGACTGGTTTCAACGATTTCGTCCAGCTGAGCCTTGTTTTTGATACCTTGGATCCTGGGACCGTAAGCGATATTGTCGTAAATGCTCATGGGAAAAGGATTGGGCTGCTGGAATACCATACCGGCTTTTTTACGCAGCAGAGTGACATCTACGTGGGGATCGTAGATGTCCTCGCCGTCAATTTTGACCTCACCGGTGATCTTTACATTGTCCACGAGATCATTCATACGATTTAAGGTTTTTAAAAAGGTGGATTTACCGCAGCCGGAGGGACCGATAAAGGCGGTGATCGCTCCGGCCTTGATATTCATATTGATGTTTTTAAGGGCGTGATTTTCGCCGTAATACAGATCGAGGTTCTTCGTGCTGATTTTGATATTGCTCATGAATTCTCCATTCTGCAGGCGCTGCTGCGTCTGCGTTATCCTCCGGTTAATCGAGTTTGGAAACATCGAATTTCTTTGCGAGTATTTTGGTCAGAAGGTTGATAAAAAGGACGATGATCAGCAGGACAGCGGCAATTCCGAAGGCTGCGTCATATTGTGCCTTGGACATGCTCAAGTACAGCTGGATCGTAAGGGTTCCGCCGGATTCGAAGATTTTTTTGAAAAATCCTGCAAAGGTCTTGGGCAGAAGATAGCCGCTTCCGGCGGTGAATAAAAGGGCGGCGGATTCTCCGACGATACGTCCGATCGCAAGAATGATACCGGTGATAATGCCGGGCATTGCGGAGGGGAGCAGGATCGTGCGGATCATGTACCATTTGGTTGCGCCGATGCCGAGTGCGCCGCTGCGGTAGGTCGCGGGAACTGTTTTTAAGGCTTCCTGTGTGTTTCGCGTGATCAGGGGAAGAACCATCAGGGTCAGGGTCAGGGCACCGGTCAGGATGGAATAGCCAAGTCCCAGGGTGGTTCCGAAAAATACCATACCAAACAGACCGAAAATGATAGAAGGAATACCGGAAAGGGTTTCTGTCGTAAATTCGATCAGCCGGACGATTTTTCCGGGCTTTGCGTATTCGTTTAAGTAGATCGCGCTGCCGACACCGATGGGAGTTGCGATCAGCAGGGTAAGGATAACGATGTAAAGTGTATTGACGATATTTCCGGCGATACCAAAGGTTCCCTTGATGGTGCTGGGAACAGAGGTCAGGAAGGAAAGACTGATCTGGGGCAGGCCTCTGAAAAAGACATAGCCCATAATCGCGATCAGTAAAAGTATGGAAAATATCGCAGCCAGATCGATCAGAACGGTGAGAATGAGATCGGAAGGCCGGATCTTTTTGTTTAAAATACTGGAGGAACCGGGAGCCGTAAGCTCTGTGCTCATTACTCTTTTTCTCCTTTCAGAATTTTGTTCAGGGTCATGTTAATGATCATAATGAATACGAAGAGGACAAGGCCGATGGTGAATAGTACCTGACGGTGTAAATCTGCTGCATAGCCCATTTCAGCAACGATGGCGGTTGTCAGGAAGCGGACAGAGTGAAAGGGCAGAGGGGCGTTGACGCTGCTTCCGGATACAAGGCTGATTGCCATTGCTTCACCGATCGCACGTCCGACACCGAGGACGATGGCGGTTGCGATACCGGATTTGGCTGCCGGGATTGTTACACGGAAAATTGTCTGGATCCTGGAAGCACCCAGACCCAGGGAGGCCACCTTTAAGCTGGCAGGAACGCTGCGGAGGGCGGATTCGCTGATATTGATAACAGTAGGCAGGATCATGATCGCAAGGACAAGCACGGCAGAAATGAGGTTTGCACCGCCGGTAAACTGATGGGTCACAGAACCGGCAAAAATTTTCTGCTCGAGTTTATACATTGCAGGGCACAGCAACAGGATACCGAGGAGACCGTAGATAACGGAAGGGATACCGGCCAGCAGCTCAATGGCAGGGCGGACGATTTTAGAGAGGGGCTCCGGAGCTGTTTCTGCAAGAAAAACAGCAGTCAGGACGCCGATGGGAACGCCCAGCAGGATCGCAAGGGTTGTGCCGACGATGGAGGTCAGAATGACGTATAAAATGCCGTAACTGGGATCTGCAGCGGTTGGCTTCCATACTGTGCCAAACAGGATCTCTGTAAGTCCCACCTTTGTAAGGGCGGGAGTACCGTTTAAAAACATATAAACTGTAATGGAAATGACTGCAAGAACGGCGAAAAATGCACAGATGGTAAAAATGATCTCAGCAGTTTGTTCTACCGCGGATCTTGCTTTTTTATTGCCGATAATAGAATTCATAAAAATCTCCATTCCGCAGGCAGCCTGCAGAAGACTGCCTTTCATCAAAGGTTATCCCACGTGCGGTTATGCACACAATACCGGAAAATGCAGGTCCGACATTGCCGGGCCTGCATCCAGCAGGGAGTGTTTTGGAAAAGAAATGTTGTCAGTCAACTGTGATCAGGCCAACGGATTTGATCAGAGCCTTGCCCTCATCGGAGCTGAGGTAATCAAACAGTGCCTGTACTTCGGTCTTCTGCTCGGAGATTTCACCTTTAGTTGCCATTACGAAGGGTCTGGACAGTGCGTAGTTACCGGCCTTAATATTTTCTTCTGTTGCGTCTACGCCATCGAGCTTCAAAGCTTTTACGGAATCATCTACAACATCAAGAGAAACATAACCGATCGCACCGGGGGTGGAAGCAACCTTTGCCATAACGGCACCGGTGGAATCCAGTTCGTTTGCGTAAACGCAGGCATCTGCGATGTCCAGCAGCTCTTCAAACGCACCTCTCGTACCGGAGCCTGCCTCACGACCAACAACAACGATCGCCTGATCGTCTCCGCCAACCTCACTCCAGTTCTTTGTTTCACCGGTGTAGATGGAAACCAGCTGATCCTTTGTGAGGTCTTCTACCTTGTTTGCAGGATCTGCAACTACTGCGATACCGTCAATTGCGACGATGTTTTCCACTGCACCTGCGCTCTTTTCATCGTCCTTTAAGTTTCTGGAAGAGTTACCGATGTCAACGCTGCCTGCCAGGACGCTTTCAATACCTGCGGAAGAACCGGTGAACTCAGCAGTTACGGTCACGTTGGGATATTTTTCCATGAAGCTTTCTGCAACTGCGTTTGCCAGCTTTTCCATGGAAGTGGAACCGGACATGCTGACGGAACCGGAAAGGTCTGCATATTTGTCTGCGCTGTCTGCGCTTGTGTCAGCAGCCTCGTCAGTTGTTGTGCTGACAGCCTCGGCGGGAGTTTCAGCAGCTGTGCCAGCTGCACTTGCTGCAGTATCTGTTGCAGCAGTATTGCCGCAGCCTGCCAGAGTGCCAACTGCCAGTGCGATCATTGTAAGAAGTGCGATCAGTTTGTTTTTCATAATGTTTCTCCTCCTTGATGCCGGATGTATTCTGTTCCGGGCTGATAAATGAAATATAGTGAATGCCTGAAGTCATATGCTGTCTGCCTCATTGCGAGACTTATGATAAGTCATTTGAGCAATGTAAGATATCACGATCCGGTTAGGAATGGGTAAAGGTTGTGTAAAAGGATGTCGGAGTCAAAAGCCCCGACCCGGATGCCTGTGGAGCGCTTCGAGGTGTAATACACAAAAATATACAGAAAGGCATGCATAACGACACATAATATACATCTGTGTGAATATTTATACAAGAAAGCAGTAAAAAAGTGAATATTTTGTGAAAATTTATACTTGATTTTTAAAGGAAGTGTGATAGTATAGATGTCATGAAACGGATTTGCAGCGGAAAAGAAAATCCCGTTGAAAGATGTCTTATAAAATAAATCTAAAGATAAAAGAATAAGGAGACATCAGAGGAGAAGATTGAAAAATAAGATTTTTCAATCGCGAGATTTGTGTCTGCGCGCACTTGACACAAACTCGGCATGCACAAAAAACGTGCGCAGAAATGAGGAGGAGAAAAATGAAAATGAAAAAATTACTGACAAGTGTATTGGCAGTAGCCATGGTTGCTTCTCTGGCAGCATGTGGTTCTTCTGCATCCACAGAGACAACAGTGCAGGCAACAGAGACTGCAGCAGAAAACACTGCAGCAGAGACCGATGAAGCAGCCTCCACAGAAGCAGAAAGCGCAGATACCGCAGCTTTTGACCTGGCTGGCAAGAAGATCGGTGTTCAGCTCGGTACAACAGGCGATCAGCTGGCAACAGAATATGAACAGAACGACGGTTCTACTGTAGAACGTTTTAACAAGGGCGCAGATGCAATTCAGGCATTAAAGCAGGGCAAGATCGATTGCGTAGTGATCGACTACAATCCCGCAAAGGCTTTTGTGGAAAAGAATGATGATTTACAGATTCTGGACGAAGAGCTTTCTTCTGAAGAATATGCAATGTGCGTCAACAAAGACAACAGCGAGCTGACCGCAAAGATCAATGAAGCGCTTACTCAGTTAAAGACAGACGGTACGCTGGATGCTATCGTTTCCAACTACATCGGTGATGAGGCAGGACAGCATCCTTATACCTCTCCGGAAGGTGTAGACCGTTCCAACGGCACACTGGTTATGGCAACCAATGCGACATTTGAGCCTTATGAGTATTATGAGGATCAGAAGGTTGTCGGCATCGATCCTGATATCGCGCAGGCTGTCTGTGACGTGCTTGGTTATGACTTAAAGATCGAGGATATGGAATTTGATGCAATCGTCAATGCAGTTGTTTCCGGCAAGGCTGATTTCGGTGCAGCAGGCATGACGGTAACAGATGAGCGTAAGCTGAGCGTAGACTTCACAGATACCTATGCAACAGCAAGCCAGGTGATCATTGTAACAAAGTAATTACAAGAGATAATCGGAAAGCAATTATAATATGGAAGATTTTAAACTCAAATTTATTGCAAACTTTATAACCGATAATCGGTGGAAATATTTCACCAACGGATTGGGAACAACTTATGTTGTTTCCTTTTTCGCTGTTATTCTGGGCGTTGTCATCGGCGTGCTGATCGCAGTGGTGCGGTCGTCTGCAGATAAGCTGGACCGTCCTCCACTGGTGGTTAAAATTCTGAATGTGATCTGTAAGCTGTATCTGACGGTTATCCGCGGAACCCCTGCAATGATTCAGCTGCTGATCATGTATTATATTGTCTTCGGTTCTGTGGACATCAGCAAGCGGCTGGTTGCGATTCTGACCTTCGGAATCAACTCCGGCGCATACGTAGCGGAGATCATCCGTTCCGGTATCATGTCCGTGGATCAGGGGCAGTTTGAAGCAGGCAGAAGCCTGGGACTGACCTATGTGCAGACGATGTGGTATATTATTATCCCTCAGGCATTTAAAAATGTCCTGCCTGCCCTGGGCAACGAATTCATTACCCTGTTAAAGGAGACGTCTATCTGCGGTTACATTGCATTGACGGATGTTACGCACGGTGCGAATACCGTCAGAAGTCAGACCTATGAGCCTTATATGCCGTTGTTTGCGGCAGCTCTGATTTATCTGGTCAGTGTGAGTGTACTTTCAGCTCTGATCAGCAGACTGGAAAGGAGGATGCGTGTCAATGAGCGATAACGGACAGGAAAAACAGGTTCTGTTTGAAATCAAACAGCTCTGCAAGTCCTTTGGACCGACGAAGGTGCTGGATCATATTGATGCGACGATCCGCCAGGGTGAGGTAGTCGTTATTGTAGGTCCCTCCGGCTCCGGTAAATCGACCTTTCTGCGTTCCTTAAACCTTCTGGAAATGCCGACCTCGGGCGAGATTTTATTTGAAGGAAAAGAGATTACAGATCCGAAAAGCAATTTAAATCAATATCGTCAGAAAATCGGAATGGTGTTCCAGCATTTTAATCTGTTCGCAAATAAGACGATTCTGGAAAACATGACGCTGGCACCGATCAAGGTGTTAAAAAAATCCAGGGCGGAAGCGGAAAAAGAAGCGATGGAGCTGCTGGCACGTGTCGGCCTTGCAGAAAAAGCAAACGCTTATCCGGCACAGCTGTCCGGCGGTCAGAAACAGCGAATCGCCATTGTTCGCTCTCTGTGCATGCATCCGGATGTTATGCTGTTTGATGAGCCTACCAGCGCCCTTGATCCGGAGATGGTTGGCGAGGTTTTAAGTGTAATGCGGGATCTGGCCCACGAGGGTATGACAATGGTGGTCGTTACCCACGAGATGGGCTTTGCCCGGGAAGTCGGCACGAGGGTGCTGTTTGTGGATGAAGGCAGGATCAAAGAGGAAAACACGCCGGAAGAATTTTTCGATCATCCGAAAAACGCGAGACTGCAGGAGTTTCTGTCGAAGGTGATCTAAAGCAGATTTTCCGGAAAAACGACAGAAAAAGATTGATTTTGTAAAAAACATAAAAAATTGATATGAAATGGAAGAATTTCAACATGCCGGGGCAGTTGCAGTTCTTCCATTTCTTTTGTTACAATAAAAAGGATAAACTGGTTATCTTATCCGCGTTTTTAGAGAATGACTTTTGATCAGGAGGAGCAGGAAAATGGGAGATGTAACGCAGAAACGGACGCCGGGGGAATGGCGAGAGCTGTTTTCTTCGCAGGAATTTGAAGAAGCCTATGAATATGGGGGCGATGACCTTGGGGCGGTTTATCAGACACAGGGGACAGACTTTGCACTCTGGGCCCCGACGGCAGAGCGGGCAGAGCTTTTGCTGTATCGGGCAGGAAGCGCAGAGGAGGGTGCAGCAGAGCCCTTTGACCGGACAGAAGCGGTACGCACAGAAAAAGGCGTTTTCCGTGTGCATAAAAGCGGAGATCTTTCAGGTGTTTATTATACCTGGCTGGTAACGGCGGACGGTCAGACACAGGAAACTGCAGATCCTTACGCAAAGGCCGCCGGAGTAAATGGACAGCGCAGTATGGTGATCAATCTGAAAAAAGCTGAGCCGGAGGGCTGGGACAAGGATCAGGGGAAGCTGCCAAAGGCTCCGGCACCCGTTGTCTGGGAAGTGCATGTAGGCGATTTTTCCCACGATCCTCAAAGCGGTGTTTCGGAAGAAAATCGAGGGAAATATAAAGCGTTCTCAGAAAAGGATACCTGTCTGGATGGAAATACAGGAAACCCGACGTGCATGAGCTGGCTGAAATGGCTGGGTATCACTCATGTCCAGATATTACCGATGTATGATTATGGTTCGGTAGATGAAACCGGAAAGAAGCTCCAGTATAACTGGGGGTACGATCCGATGAACTATTTTGTACCGGAAGGCTCCTATGCGACCGATCCGTATCATGGAGAAGTACGGGTGCGGGAATGCCGTGAAATGATCCAGGCATTGCATCGCGCGGGAATCCGGGTGATCATGGATGTGGTGTATAACCATACATTCAGCATAGACTCTGTTTTCCAGAAAACTGTTCCGTATTATTTTTACAGACAGGAGGCAGACGGCAGCTTTTCAGACGGCTCCGCATGCGGCAACGATACTGCAAGTGAGAGAAGGATGTATCGCAGATATATGATCGACTGTATTTGCTACTGGGCAAAGGAATATCATGTGGATGGATTCCGGTTCGATCTGATGGGACTGCATGATACGGAGACAATGAATGAGATCCGTGCGGCACTGGATCGCCTGCCGGGTGGAAAAGAAATTCTGATGTATGGCGAACCCTGGGCGGCAGGCAAGACTGCGATTCAGCCAGGCTATGAGCAGGCGCTGAAATGCAACGCAGCACTTTTGTCTGATCGAATCGGATTTTTCAATGATGATATTCGGGACAGCATTAAGGGCAGTGTTTTTGAAGTGAAAGAGACTGGATTTGTCAATGGAGCAAAGGGACTGGAGACTCAAATCCGTTCCAGTGTGCTTGGCTTCTGCGACGGAGCAGGCGGTTATCAGCCATCGTCTGCACAGCAGTCCGTTTCCTATGTCTCAGCCCATGACAATTATACGCTGTGGGACAAGCTGGTGCATACGCTGACGGACAGCATGGAGCCGGATTTTGGCGCATACAATGAAGCAGCTCTGGCGCAGAACCGTCTTGCCGCGGGAATTTATTTTACCTGCCTGGGAATTCCGTTTTTGCAGGCGGGAGAGGAAGCGGCGCGTACGAAATATGGTGACGACAACAGCTATCGCTCCGAGGCGAAGGTGAATCAGTTAGACTGGAGCCGGATGCATGAATACCGGGAGCTGGCGGAGTTTTACCGCGGTCTGATTCTGCTGCGAAAGAGTTTTCCGGCATGGAGGCAGAGAAGCCTGGAGGTGCTGGATCAGATCTCCTTTGTGGACGCACCGGAAGGCTGCGTAGCCTTTACCATCCGGACGGAGGCTGAGCCGGAGGCTGTTGCAGAAAGCGCTGGCATAGACAACGCTGCGCCCTGGCAGGAGCTGTTTATCATTTACAACGCGAAGAAGGAAGCTGTGGAATTTCGACTTCCGGGCGGAAAATGTTCTGATCCGGAACAGGAGCCTTCTGAAAATTATTTTGCCCTGGAGGGCAAGTGGCAGTTGCTTACAGATGGAACACGGTTTAAAATAAAAGGAGACACACAGTTAGAGCAGATGAAAGAACTGGAAGGTTCTGTATGGGCAGAACCGGTGTCTATTACAATATTAGGAAGATAAGAGGGAACAGGTATGAGAGCAAGCGGCGTGCTGCTTCCGGTATTCAGTCTTCCGTCTCCGCACGGGATCGGCTGCTTTTCCAAGGAAGCATATGAATGGGTGGATTTTTTGAAGCTGGCAGGACAGCAGTATTGGCAGATTCTGCCGCTGGGACCGACAAGCTATGGGGACTCCCCGTATCAGTCCTTTTCTACGTATGCGGGCAACCCGTATTTTATTGATCTGGAGGAGCTGGTGGAGGCCGGGTTTCTGACCAGAAAAGAGGTAGAAGCCTGCGATTGCGGCAAAGCGGCCAGAGATATTGATTATGGAAAACTGTATGAAAACAGAATGCCGCTCTTAAAGCTGGCATATGAGAGAAGCCTGGAGAAGCCTGACCCGAAGTTTACAGCATTCTGGACAGAAAATGCCTGGTGGCTGGATGACTATGGTCTGTTCATGGCGGTGAAGGATATTTTTGGCGGAAACAGCTGGGATCAGTGGGCAGAGGATATTCGCTATCGCTGGGATAATGCGATGTGGTATTACAAGACCAACTATTCAAAAGAAATCGGCTTTTATGTATGGCTTCAGTATCTGTTTTTTACACAGTGGCAGAAACTGAAAAAATATGCCAATGATAAGGGATTGAAGATCATTGGCGATATTCCGATTTATGTGGCATATGACAGCGCAGATGTCTGGGCACATCCTGAGATGTTCCAGCTGGATCAGGAGAGAAAACCCGCCGCAGTTGCAGGCTGTCCTCCCGATGGATTTTCCGCAGACGGACAGCTGTGGGGCAATCCGCTGTATCGCTGGGATCATCACAGAAATACCGGCTATGACTGGTGGGTAACACGGATCTCCTGGTGCTTTAGACTGTATGACGTTGTCAGAATCGACCATTTCAGAGGCTTTGATGAATATTTCTCCATCCCGGCAAAGGACAAAACCGCGGTGAATGGTCACTGGGAAAAAGGTCCCGGTATTGAGCTGTTTCAGGTGATCAAGGCACGTCTCGGTGAAAAACCTATTATCGCAGAGGATTTGGGCTATGTGACGGATACTGTCCGCAGAATGGTAAAAGAAAGCGGCTATCCGAATATGAAGGTTCTGGAATTTGCATTCGATTCCAGAGATTCCAGCGGCGCGGGTGATTATCTGCCGCATAATTATGAGCATAACTGCGTAGCTTATACCGGCACCCATGACAATGAGACGATCCTGGGCTGGCTGTCCAGCATTAAACCGGAAGAGGTTGAGATGGTGCGGGCATACTTAAACCGTCCTACAGAGAGCAAACAGGTTTTGGCATCCGAGCTGGTTCGTACCACCATCGCTTCTGTGGCGGATACCTGTATCATTCCAATTCAGGACTATCTGGGACTGGATAACAGCGCAAGAATCAATTTTCCGTCAACGCTGGGCACGAACTGGCGCTGGAGACTGATAAAGAGTGACCTGACAAAGGCGCTGGCAGATTCCATCCGCAAGCAGAATATTGTCTACGGCAGAGTGAAGTGGGAAGATCTGCAGGAGGATGAAAAGCCGAAGGATCAGGAAGAAGAAAAAGAGACAAAAACAGAACCCAAGCAGAAAGAAGACAGTTCTGTAAAGGAGGCAAAAGACTGATGGAATTCGGAAAATTATGCAGTTGGGAAAAGCAGGGGAATCGTGTCGTTTTTCAGTTTGAGAAACGAACAGGACGCGTGGAAATCCTCACACCGGAGATTTTCAATGTATTTTCGGGAGTGGTGAGTGAAGAGCATCGCTCTAAGGCCATTGAGGGAGACAAGTCTGTTGCAGTTGATTTTACGGCGGCAGAAGCAGACGGCGCCGTAGAAATTTCCACAAATGCAGTGACTGCACGGATTTACGATGATTTCAAAGTCGATTTTTATAAGGCGGACGGCACTGTTTTGTGCCGGGACTACCGGGGCAGCAGAAAAATCTGTGCCGGTCTGAGTGATGAACTGAAGGCGTTAAAAGAAGCAGAGGGACACAATGTAGAGGAGCAGCGCACGGAAGCGGTAGAGGTTGTCAAACAGCTTGAGGGTGATGAAGCCTTTTACGGACTTGGGGATAAGACCGGCTTTATGGACAAGCGCGGCTATGAATATGTGATGTGGAATACGGATGATCCGGCTCCGCAGATGGACAATTTCAAGTCCCTCTACAAATCCATTCCGTTTTTTATTACTTTACATAAAAATGCAGTGTTTGGCCTGTTCTATGATAACACCTACAGATCCTGCTTTGATATGGGCAAGGAATCGGAGGAATATTACTGGTATGGCGCTGCAGACGGCAATCTGGATTATTATCTGATCGCCGGCGAGAGTATGCCGGAGGTGCTTGGCAATTATACTTATCTGACAGGTACGGTTCCGGTTCCGCAGAAGTGGACCCTTGGCTATCATCAGTGCCGCTGGAGCTATATGTCTGAGGAAGAAATCCGGGATGTTGTTTCCCACATGAGAGAATGCAAAATCCCCTGCGATGTCATTCATCTGGATATCGATTATATGGATCACTACAAGGTATTTACCTGGACACCGGATAAGGAGCGCTATCCGGATCCGGAAAAGATGATTTCTGATCTGGCGAAGGATGGTATCAAGATTGTGACGATTATCGATCCCGGTGTAAAGCTGGAAGAGGGATATTCTGTTTACGACAAAGGTGTGGAGAACGGCTATTTTGCAACGACACCGGAGGGTGAGATCTATGTCAATGCAGTATGGCCGGGAGATGCGGTTTATCCGGATTTTGGCAAAAAAGAAGTGCGCGACTGGTGGGGCGAAAATCAGCAGTTCCTTGTAGATAAAGGCGTCCGCGGCGTGTGGAATGATATGAATGAGCCGGCAAGCTTCCGCGGAGAGCTGCCTCAGGACGTGGTGTTTACCGATGAGGACGAAAAGAGCGACCACGCGAGAATGCACAACGTTTATGGCCATAACATGGCAAAGGCAACCTACGAGGGCTTAAAGCAGCGGGACGGCAGACGTCCGTTTGTCATCACGAGAGCCTGCTATGCCGGTTCGCAGAAATACAGCACAGCATGGACAGGCGACAATCACAGCATTTGGGCGCATCTGCAGATGGCGATCCCGCAGCTGTGTAACCTTGGTATGAGCGGAATGTCCTTTGTCGGTACAGACGTGGGCGGTTTCGGTTCGGATTGTACAAAAGAGCTGATGTGCCGTTGGGTAGAGGTTGGATGCTTCTCTCCGTTATTCCGGAATCATTCCGCAATCGGAACACGGTATCAGGAGCCTTGGAGATTCGATCAGGAAACCGTGGATATTTACCGGAAAGCAGCGCAGCTTCGATATCATCTGATCCCGTATTATTATGACCTGTTCTTTACCGGAGAGAAGACCGGACTGCCGATCATGCGTTCCCTGGTGCTTCATTATGAAAAGGATGAGGTAGCAAAGGAGTGCAATACAGAATTTTTGGCAGGCCCGAATCTGCTTGCTGCGCCTGTTGTAACCCAGGGCGATCGCAAGAAGATGGTTTATCTGCCTGCAGGAACCTGGTATGACTACTGGACAGGAGAAAAGATTTCCGGCGATCAGGGACAGTGGATCCTGCGGGATGCTCCGCTGGATACCTGCCCGCTCTATGTAAAAGCAGGCGCAGTGCTGCCGGTATGGCCGGAGCAGAATTACGTGGGCGAGAAGGATACCGATCAGGTGCTGATGCTGGAAGTGTATCCCGGAGAAGGAAGCTGGGATCATTTCCAGGACGACGGCGAAAGCTTCGCATACCGCGATGGTGTATACAATCAGTATCACTGCGAGCTCAAAGACGGAAAGCTGACCGTAGCCTGTGTTCATGATGGCTATGAAAAGCATTATCAGCGCGTACAGGTTCATTGCCTTGGAAAGACCTTTGAGGCTGAGCTGAAGGACGGCGCATGCTGTGTAGAACTGTAAAAAACGCTCTACAGGGTTCATAGAAAACAAAAAAGACCGCAGAACGTGCACATTGTTTGTACGGGTTCTGCGGTCTTTTTGGATTCATGACATTAGAATGCACACTTTACGGGAATTCTAATGCTTGTATAAACTTAGTGTGTTTTGTCGGAGCAGGATTGGGTTTTAGTCAACCTTTACCGGATTGGTAACGCTGACGGTATGATCGTACCATTTTCCCTTGGTTCCGATCAGGGCGAGGTCAAAGTCTTTATCCAGCGCTTTTACCGGAACATCGAATCCGTTTACTTCTTCGGTTGTGCCGTCATCGTAGGTTACGGTATCGCTGGTGGGCTGTAAAAGCTCTGCACCATCCTTTTTGGCGTCAGCAGCCTTGCCGACAAACAGGTTTACGATGTTTTTGGAGGTCAGGCTGATGTGAATGGACATCTGTCCATCTTTTACAGTCAGGACACCTTTTCCGTCGTTTGCTTCATTTACATGGAACATTCCGCTGTCTGTATCAAATTCTGCTGTGTAGGTGCCATCCTCTAATGTATCACCCTTGGATGCATCTGTTTCTTTATTATCTGTGTTTTCTGAATCAGCATCTTTTGCAGTTGTTTCTTCTTTATCAGTGGTTTCTTCTGTTGCCGTATCAGTATCTGTCTTTGCAGCAACCGGGCTTGTACCGATCAGAGTGGCTGAAATAGTAAGTGCTGACATTAATAATGTAAATGAACGTTTCTTCATGATTATTTCTTCTCCCTTATCTTCATATTTTTTATAGTTTTTTCTATCGTGCTGTTCAACCCATCTGCTGCAGAGCAACAGGTTTTTGAACAGGTGATGGCAAATATATTATAGTAATTCCAGAAAATAATGCAATTAAGACAGTTCCTCTGGATCTTTCTCAGATGTGCGCACATTACTGTGAACGGAATGAACAGAAACGTGCGAACTGTTTGCAGTATTTTATGGAATTGCTATGACTTCTTTTTTTCTTATCATATAATATATCTGCCCGGAAACTTTTGCAAGTCCTCCGGGCAGTTTATCTTGTTTGAACAATATTTTTTATTCAGCGTCAGCCTCTGCAGTATCAGCTGTTGTCTCAGCTGCGTCATCTGCCTGTGCATCGTCTGCACTGTCATCTGTTGCTTTGGCATCAGTATCTTCTGCTGCTGCATCGTCAGATGCTCCAAGAGAATCAATTGCTGCTTTTGTATGAGCCACATACAGATCTTCTACTGCTGCGATTCTTCCAAGACCTGCGATCTGACAGTCAACACTGTCGAAATCACCGGATGCCTCAAACTGAGATTTCCAGGAATCTGCATCATCACCGGCCATATCATTGTTAGCGTGGTCTCCGGCAACAACCATCAGAGGACGAAGGATCACATTCTTGAATCCTGCTTCTTTTACTTTCTCGATAACCTTGTCACATGCTGTGTCTTCCGGTTCTCCCTCTACAGTTCCGATGAAAGCGTTTGTGAATCCAAGATCATCCATCTGTGTCTGCATCTGGTCATAGGTTACGTTAGCTGTATGGGATGTACCATGTCCCATGAATACAAATGCTGTGCCTGCATCTGCTGCTGCTTTCATATCATCAAATCCAGCTTCCTTGCAAGCTTCATCTGTGATTGCCTGAGCAACTGCTTTCTTGTCATCATTGATCACTGTAGCGTCATCACCAACTTCACCGAGCATTGGCTCTGCAATTGCAACAGATTCAAATTTGTCTTTGTATTCATCAATTGCCTCTGTCATTTCATCATATTCTGCACCATGCATCAGATGTGTCGGCTGTACAACAAGATTCTTAACACCGTTAGCTACTGCACGGTCAAGAGCCTGCTCCATATTATCGATTACTTCATCATCTCTTGCCTGTACATGGTTGATGATAATCTGTGCTGTAAATGCACGTCTTACTGACCAGTCCGGATATGCTTCTGCAAGGGCATCCTCGATTCCTTTGATATCCTCTGCACGACTGTCGTTGAAGGATGTACCAAAGCTTACTACAAGAAGTTCGTTCTCACCGATCTCATCCTGGTTACGAGGATCATCCTTGGAAGCATCACCTGTGTCACGTCCAAAGTATTCAGGACTTGCTTCTTCACCTGTTACCAGCTCTTTCTGAGCATCTGTAAGTTTGTCCCATGCTTCTTTTGCTGCTTTACAGTCTTCGTCAGTTGTGTCTGTTCTTTCCTGAACATAAATCTTATCGATCAGGGCACCAACTTCGTCTGCTGCTTTCTGATCATCATCAGAAGCTTCTGTTGTATCATCAGATGCTTCCTCTGTATCTGCTGCATCTGCATCGTCTGCAGCTGCTTCTGTGTCATCTGCTGACTCTTCTGTTGCTGTATCATCAGATGCAAAAGCTACTGCACCTGTTGCTGCTGTCATGGAACAGGTCATGGATACTGCCAGTAATAAGGCTAACATGGATTTTCTTTTCATTTCGTTTTTCCTCTTTTATTTCTCGTATTTCCGGACAATTGTATGCACAAAAAAGGCAACTGCATATTCTGCAGCTACCGTTTTCCCATAAATACATGGTTTATATGTACCAGATATATCTGTAATTTCTGATTCTGTCTGATTCATTTAATAAAAGAGCTATGTATCGTTATGAGAATACAGGTTCTGTATACCGCAGACCTTAAATTCTACGCCAAGGCAGTTCTCCTGACTTCGATCATCGCTGTTTCTCCCTTCCCGGTTTCCCAGTGGTCTCTGAAAAGCAGCTCCCATACACAGTGACGGTATCGCTCCGGATTCTCACCGGATTCTCTTTTGCGCATCAAGTACGATGCAACCTTTGCGTTATAACATTGCACATATTCAATTCGGATATTCTTTTTTTATCACATTTTAACAAAAATGTCAATACAATTCGTGTATATTTCCCTTTAATGTTTGGCATTAGTGTTACTGTTCACTCCGTTCACAGTAACGTAGCCAAAATTCATTCCAGATTGCCT
>ERZ832522.1118-NODE-1118-length-37096-cov-3.820847_pt1 | contig 37096 bp, 27 predicted proteins | sample MGYA00519951_ERZ832522 | MGnify/ENA primary metagenome ERZ832522 (study PRJEB31850, sample SAMEA3708728) | human gut metagenome | biome: human gut; feature: human-associated habitat; material: faeces | place: China | collected 2014 ... | reverse complement strand
CGATGTGGCGGCCACTGCCTCCGCCGACGACGCCCGCGCGGCCGAGGTGGTTGCCGACGCCGAGGTGATCGAGGCCAACGAGGCCGGCGAGCTGGATGCCGAGCTCGAGCAGGCCGCCGCTGAAGCGGTGGCGAGTGCGATCGAGGAATCCGAGGAGCTGGCCGCCGCCAAGGCCGAGGCCGCCGATTGGCAGGACAAGTACGTGCGCTTGCATGCCGAGTGGGATACCTACCGTCGGCGCATGACCGAGCAGCGCGAGGCCGAGAAGGTGCGTGCCACGGAGAAGCTCATGGAGAGCCTCATTCCGGTGCTCGACGATTTCGCCCGCACGGTGGACTACGCCGAGACCAACGGCGAGACCGGCTTGCTGGGCGGCGTGAAGGCCGTGCAGGCCAAGCTGTCCGATACGCTGGCCAAGGGAGGCCTGGTCGTGATCAGCCCCGCCGGTGAGGCATTCGACGCCCTTGAGTGCCAGGCCGTGGGTACGGTGGACGATCCGAGCGTTCCCGATGAAACGGTCGCGCAGGTTTACCAACCCGGATACAAAATGGGTACCAAGGTAATCAGGCCTGCTATGGTGACGATCACCACGGGCGGCCCCAAGAGGGAAAAGCCCGAAGAAGAGTAAGACGAACGAGGGCGGCCGCAGCTTGGCCGCCCTCGTGCTTGAAAGAGCAATCCTAAGTAACTAACTAAGGTAATGGAGGTGGAACGAATGGCGTCTACGCCCGATTATTACAAAACGCTAGGCGTTCCGCGCACCGCCACGGCCGATGAGATAAAGAAGGCGTTTCGCAAGCTCGCTCGCAAGCATCATCCCGATGCCGGCGGCGACGAGGCCAAGTTCAAAGAGCTGAACGAGGCCTACGAAGTCTTAAGCGACGAGAAGAAGCGCGCGCTTTACGACCAGTACGGCACGGCGAACGAGAACCAGATCCCCCAGGGATGGGGCGGTGGCCAAGGCTTCAACGTCGAGGATATCTTCGGTGGCGGTGGGGCCGGCGGCTTCGGCGGCAGTTGGGCCGACATTCTGGAGAGCATTCGCCACGGTGAAGGTGCGTTTGGGGGCAACTGGGACTTCGGCGGCGGTTTTGGCGGTCAGCCTCAGCCCCGTCGCGGTCAGGATATGAATGTGACGCTGAACGTGACGTTCGACGAAGCGTTCAACGGCACGGAGAAGCGCATCACCGTGCGCATTCCCGGCAAGAGCGAGTCCGACACCCACACGGTGAAGGTGCCCGCCGGTGCTGTCGATGGCGGCCGTGTGCGCCTGAAGGGCCAGGGAGCTCCTGGCGAAAACGGTGGTGCGGCGGGCGACTTGCTCATCACCACTAAGATTGACGCGCATCCCTACTTCGGTCGCGATAAGGCCGATGTGACGGTTGATTTGCCGATCAATGTGGCGGAGGCGGCGCTCGGCGCTTCCATCGTGGTGCCCACACCCGACGGCAAAAAGATCAAGGTGAAGGTGCCCGCTGGCACGCAAGACGGCAAAGTGCTCACCATTAAAGGCAAAGGAGCGCCCGATCTGAAGAACAAGGGTCAGTTCGGCAACTTGAAGATTCAGATTCACGTCGAAGTGCCCACGGACATGAACGACGAGCAGAAAAAGGCCATGGAGGACTTCCTCGCCGCGACGGGAGAGGAGAAGCGCCCATGGGCCTAGACGACAAGAACCGGCCGCTGTACATGATTAGCATTGCCGCGGAACTGGCGGGCGTGCACCCGCAGACTCTGCGCTCCTACGAGCAGAAGGGTCTGGTCACGCCGCGGCGAACCAGTGGCAACACGCGCATGTACTCCCAGGCCGATATCGATCGGCTCAACCTGATCAACGAGCTGACGAGCGAGGGCATCAACCTCGCCGGCGTCACGCGTATCCTTGATCTGCAGAGCCGGCTGGATGAGCGCGAGGAAGAAGTGGAAGACCTGCACGCGCGGGTGCGCCGCCTTGCCGATCGCGTTCGCGAACTTGAGAACCGCACGACCGTCGGTGCCATCGTCCGCGTAACGCCGACGCGACGGCTCCCCTGACCTGTCCGGCGCGAGCTGCGGGGCGTGCCTCCCGCGCTCAAACAGCATTGAAGTGCAGGTTCCTTCGAGGGCCTCGGACTTTCCCCCATGCACTTCAATGAACTGCGCGCGGGAGGCACGCCCCGCATCTCGCGCCTACTCAGCCAAGGTTGAGCGAAGCGGGATGCGGGGTACCGCTCACCAAGCGAGTTCCGCAGATGGTATCGAAGGCGGTAAGTGAAAGGGAGCGAGTAGCCTCAGCGCCTTCGATACCAGCGAGGACTGTCTGAGCGACTGAGTGGTACCCCGCAGCCCGCCCTCGGGAGTTTCAACAATAAAAAGGAGAACGTACATGAGACTAGATAAATTGGCGGTGACGGCGCAAGAGGCTTTCCAGAACGCGATGGGCGTTGCTGGTGAGGCCGATGCCGCCGTTATCGAGCCCATTCACTTGCTGAAGGCGCTGCTCGATTCCGACGAGAACAACCTCGCCGCTATCGTGAAGCGCATCGGCGCCGACCCGGTCTGGCTGTCCCAGAACGTGGCCGACGAGATTGCCAAGATGCCCAAGCAGACTGGCGCCACCCCCATGGCCATTCCCGGCCAGGACCTCATCAAGGTCATCGACAACTCGGTGAAGATCGCCGAGAAGCTCGGTGATAGCTACGCGACGAGCGAGCACCTGCTCATCGCCCTGTCCGAGGACAAGGGCGCCGCGGGCCGCATCCTCACGACGGCGGGCGTCACTCGCAAGAATATCGAGGCGGCCTACGAGAGCCTGCGCGGTGACACCCGCGTGACCTCGCAGACCGACAAGACCCAGTTCGAAGCGCTGGAGCAGTACGGTCAGAACCTCACCCAGCAGGCCCGCGAGGGCAAACTGGATCCGGTTATCGGCCGTAACGAGGAGATCCGCCGCACCATTCAGGTGCTGTCGCGCCGTACGAAGAACAACCCGGTGCTCATCGGCGAGCCTGGCACTGGCAAGACGGCCATCGTCGAGGGCCTGGCCCAGCGCATCGTGGCTGGCGATGTTCCCTCGTCGCTGAAGGATCGCGAGATCGTCTCGCTCGATCTGGGTGCGATGATGGCCGGCGCGAAGTACCGCGGCGAGTTCGAGGACCGTTTGAAGAACGTGCTGCGTGAGGTGAAGGAGGCTGATGGCAACATCATCCTGTTCATCGACGAGCTGCACACTATCGTGGGTGCCGGCGCCGGCGGCGATTCGTCGCTGGATGCGGGCAACATGCTGAAGCCGGCTCTGGCTCGCGGCGAGCTGCGCGCCATCGGTGCTACCACCCTGGACGAGTATCGCAAATACATCGAGAAGGATGCCGCCCTGGAGCGCCGCTTCCAAACGGTGCTGGTGAGCGAGCCCACGGTGGAGGACACCATCGCCATCCTGCGCGGCCTGAAGGAGAAGTACGAGATCCATCACGGCGTGCGCATCACCGACGGCGCCATCGTGAGCGCGGCGGAGCTGTCCGACCGCTACATCACCGATCGCTTCCTGCCCGACAAGGCCATCGACCTCATGGACGAAGCGGCCAGCCGCCTGCGCATCGAGATCGACTCCATGCCGGAAGAGGTGGACGCCGCCGAGCGCAAGCTCATCCAGATGCAGATCGAGGAGCAGGCCCTCATGAAGGAGACCGACATGGCCTCCCAGGAGCGCCTGGAGAAGCTGCGCCACGACATCGCGGCCGCCCAGGAATCTCTCGATTCCCAGAAGGCCGAGTGGCAGAACGAGAAGGACGCCATCGTTGGCGTGCAGAACCTCAAGGCCGAGCTCGAAAGCGCTCAGCTCGATGAGGAGCGCGCCACCCGCGAGGGCAACCTGCAGCTCGCCTCCGAGATTCGCTACTCGCGCATTCCTCAGCTGCAGCAGCAGCTGCACGTGGCCGAGGAAGCCGTGAAGATGAAGCAGCAGGACGGCGCCATCCTGAAGGAAGAGGTTTCCGAAGAGGAGATCGCCTCCGTTGTGGCCGCCTGGACGGGCATCCCTGTGGCCAAGATGATGCAGGGCGAGATGGAAAAGCTCGTCGACCTGGAGGAAGTGTTGAAGGGCCGCGTCATCGGCCAGGACGAGGCTGTGGGTGTGGTGGCCGGTGCCATCCGCCGCAACCGTGCGGGACTTTCCGACCCGAACCGTCCCATTGGCTCTTTCCTGTTCCTCGGCCCCACCGGCGTGGGCAAGACCGAGCTGGCCAAGACGCTGGCCGAGTACCTGTTCGATTCCGAGAAGGCCATGGTGCGCATCGACATGTCCGAGTACATGGAGAAGTTCTCCGTGCAGCGCCTGATCGGAGCGCCTCCGGGATACGTGGGCTACGACGAGGGCGGCCAGCTGACCGAGGCCGTGCGCCGCAACCCCTACTGCGTGGTGCTGCTCGATGAGATGGAAAAGGCCCATCCCGACGTGTTCAACATCCTGCTGCAGGTGCTCGATGACGGACGCCTCACCGACGGCCAGGGTCGCGTGGTGAACTTCAAGAACTGCATCATCATCATGACCTCCAACGTGGGTTCGCAGATCATCCGCGAGCATGCGGCCGAGGGTCGTGCCTACGACGAGGCTCAGGCCACCGGTGGCGAGACCATGGGCGAGATGGCCGAGAAGATGATGTCCATGACGCCCGAGCAGGCCGCCAAGCGCATGCAGGAGTTCACGAACAAGATCCAGGACGCCCTTTCCACGACGTTCCGCCCCGAGTTCCTGAATCGTATCGACGACGTGATCACCTTCAACGAGCTGTCCATCTCGGCTATCGAGCCTATCGTGGATCTGCAGCTCGAGCAGGTGCGCGACCGCCTGCAGGCTCGTCACATCACTCTGGACGTGACGCCGGCGGCCATGGAGCACTTGGCCATCGACGGCTACGATCCGGTGTACGGCGCCCGTCCGCTGAAGCGTCTCATCCAGCGCGAGGTGGTCGACCGCATCGCCGAGAAGGTCATCTCCGGCGAGCTGCGCGACCGCAGCCACGTGCTGATCGACCTGGACGCCGAGGGTGATTACACCTGCCGAGTGGAAGGCCCCATGGACTTGGACGGCCTGAACCTGGACGACCCCAGCTTCCTCACGGCCGGCTCCGATCCGAAGGAGACCTTGCAGGATCTGGATACCCTTTCGAACGGCGACCTCGGTGAGGATCCCATCGCTTAATCCGCATACCCCTTTCACAGCAAGCGCCCGGGCAGCCAAGACCCGGGCGCTTTTGCGCGATTGCCGTCGCCTATTGTGCCCCCTATGCCGTTTTCGACTGCTTCTCAGCCTTCCGCGGCTTGCTGGTGACACAAACCGGTGGCGCCAACACCTATCCCAACTTATATAGGCACTCCCTGAGCGGGGGCTTGGTGTTCGAGATCGCACTCACCCTTCCTGGTGACAAAAACGCCTTCTCTGACGCACATTTTTCGACTTATACAGGCATTTTGATTCTCGCTAAGATTCCGCATAGTGTAGTTTGCTCGATTGAAGCTCCGGTGACCTGGGGTAATACGCCAACCTTCATTCATGGTTAAGCCTCCGGGTGTTTTGGTGATTTAAGAATGCCTGTATAAGTCAAAAAACGTGCGTAGAAGGCCCTTGTCGTGTCACCGCATCTCCGAGAGAGAAGTTAGGACGAAGTTGAGCAAGGTTCGAGATGTGTGACATTTACGATCTTGCAAGCAGGCAATGGCATTCAATGTGCGCTATGTTATAAACATCGCCTATGAATATCTATCTCTCACATATCAGCGCATGGTTGTTCTGGATTTGGTGGTCCAAGATGAATGCCATCCCTTTGGGGCTGTTTCATTCGGGAAAGTGCTTCGCACGCGATCGAATGCCGTCGTTTTCGTTGCCGACGGTTTCAATAATCAAGAATGCCGCCGGTTCGAAGCGCGAAGTTCGGCAAATACTCAATGCCAATGGCCAGAGCGTGCGACAGCTGTTGGTGCGCGCTGGTATTGGCACTGGAGCTGATGGCTGTCTGTACGTTTGCGTTCCGTACGCGAAGGGCAGGCGCTGTTCGGAGAAAAATATCCACTTCCACCAAGTGAGTTGCGCGCTGCCTCGGCGATCGTTTGTGAAAGTGGCAGAAGGCTTGTATGTTGCTTCGCCCGAGCTCACGTTTGTGCAGATGGCGAGCGTCCTAGAAGAAGGGGCACTGTGCGCCTGCGGTATGGAATTGACGGGTGGGTATCATCTGGATGCCGAGTTTCGCCCCGATGGAGAAGTCGTCTACGTGCGGGCGCCCGTCACGTCGCAAACGCTCCTCGCGGCTTACGCTGATCGCTACCAGGGCCGAGGCGGTACCAATAAGGCCCGGCGGGTGACGCGGCATCTTTGCGACAAATCCGCGTCGGTGAAGGAAACTGAGCTGGCGCTCCTCGCTCTTCTCCCGCGCCACTATGGAGGTCTCGGCGCGAAGGAGGCGCTTCTGAATGAAGTTGTGACGCTCAGTCCCGAGGCGGCAACGATTGCGCGCCAGAAGAAAGTCGTCTGCGACCTTAAGTTCAAAGATTCGAATGTTGTTGTGGAATACGATGGTGCAACCCATGGTGACGCCGAAGCGCGAACAACCGATTCTCGTCGCCGGGATGCCTTGCGAGCAGAAGACTACGACGTGGCTACGCTCACCAACGCGCAGCTGCAGAGCCCGACGGAATTCCAGGCGATCATCGTGCCGGCCTCGCGGAAGGCGGGAAAGAGAACGCGCTACCTCTCCGAGTGCGACATGCCGCGCCATCGGGCCCTCCGCTCGCAAATCGCCCGCTATCACGCAAGAGGGTTTTAGAAGATCGTTTATGCCCTTTCTACCTTCACGGCGGTGCCGGTGACGGTGGCACCGAAGAGGTCTTGACTCAGAGCTTGGTTCAGCTGGCTCAGCTGCTCGATGACCACAGCCGTGCCGGTGACCGAGGCGCCGAAAAGTCCCTTCGGCAGCATGTGCACGTCGTAGCGTATGGCCAGAATGCCGTTGGCCCCGGCTTCGTGGGCGCGGAACAAAAGCTCGTTCCAGGCGATCCGCTTGGCCCGTTCCATCTTGCTGCCGAGCAGGAGGGAACGCTGGTCGGTGAGGTCGGAGACGATGGCGTCGGCCTCGGCGGGAAGACCCGCGCCAACGACGGCGTCGGTGGACAGCGTGCCGCAGTACTCTGTCACGCGCCAGCCCTCGAAGGAGCTACCAGCCGTGGTCATCATGAGGGAGGGATCCTTTTCCAGCGCGTCGAGAAACGCCTGTTTGGCCTGCTCGCGCTTCTCGTCGGCCTCGAGGGCTTGCTTGCGCTTTTGAGGAGAAGCGTCCGCGAGATCAGATCCGAAGTCCTCATCCAGCTCGTCGCGCTTTTCCAGCGCCTCTTCTAGTCTCATGACAGAAGTCGCCTCCCATAGACATCGCCAGCACATAAGAAACAATGCCGAAAGTATAGGCCGCCTGCTCCCGTGCAAGGAGAGCGCCCGGCAACGGTTGCGAAGCCTTAACCTGCGCGATTTTTCGGCAGCTTATGGGACGTTTGAATGAGGCGACCTATACCAGCCCGGCACGAAAGTTCTACGCCGCCTTTGCCAGCTTCTCGGCCTTGCGGGCGCGGCGGGCGGTGGCGCGCTTCTGCATGGCATCCACGCAAGTGGCCACGGCGGCATCGCCGGTGACGTTCACCGTGGTGCGCATCATGTCCAGGATGCGGTCGACGCCGGCTACGAGAGCCACGCCCTCTACAGGCAGGCCCACCGACTGCAGCACCATGGCCAGCATGATCATGCCGGACCCGGGCACGCCGGCGGTGCCGATGGAGGCGAGCACGGCGGTCATCACGATGGTCAGCTGCTGGCCGATCGAAAGGTCGATGCCGAAAACCTGGGCGATGAAGATGGCGCATACGCCCTGGTAGATGGCGGTGCCGTCCATGTTGATGGTGGCGCCGAGCGGCAGCACGAAGGACGTGACCTCCTTCGACACGCCCATTTTCTCGGTGCATTCCATGTTGATGGGCAGCGTGCCCACCGACGAGGCCGATGCGAACGCGAAGCCCATCACCGGCATTTCGCCCTTCAGGAACTTAAGCGGGTTCATGCGGGCGAAGATTTTGATGATGCCCGAGTACACCAGGAGAATCTGCACGATCATGGCCACGTAAGCTACCACGATGAGCCACAGAAGAGGCCGCAGCACATCGATGCCGTTGCTGGCGATAACGGGGCAGATGAGTCCGAACACGCCGAAGGGCGCCACCAGGATGATGCCGCGCATGATGGCGATGCACACGTCCGACATGGCGTTGCAAATGTCAATGACCGGCTTGGCTTTCTTCCCAGCGGCGATCATGCCGAAGCCGAACACCACGGCGATGACGATGACCTGCAGCATGGTGGCGTCAGCCATGGGCTGGAAGAAGTTGCTCGGGAACATGTTCACGATGGTGTCGATGAGCGACGGCGGCTCGGTGGCCTCGTAGGAAAGCTCGCCTGTGGGCATCGTGTAGCCGGCGCCGACGTTCATGAGGTTGGCGAACACAAGCCCCAGCGTAACGGCGCAGGCGGTGGTGGCCAGGTAGAACAGCACGGTTTTGCCGCCGATGGCGCCGACCTTCTTCACGTCATCGAGCGACACAACGCCGGCGATGATGGAGAACAGCACCAGCGGCACGACGATCATCTTGATAAGGTTCAGGAAGATGGTGCCGAAGGGCTTGATGTAGGTGTCGGCGATCTCCGGCGCGCCTTGCAGCGCGAGACCCGCCAGCACGCCCAGGATGAGCGCGATAAAGATCCAGGTGGTGAGCGACAGACGCTTGAACCAGGGCTTCGGCTTGCTGTCGGCGTTTTCCATGGCGACCCACTCCTCTTTCGTTATGCTTCGCAGAGCGGCCTTGCTGAGGCTTGGTCTGCTTTTCGTTTTCGAGGGGCTGCGGCGCAACGGATGACGCGTTGCTGCTTTTCGGCGTGAAAGTTCCCTTGCGTTTGCTTGCCCTGCAGGTGCATTATACGCGAACCCATGCCGTGTCGTGACATCGCTGTGCTCTTTGTCGTTGTGCCCGGAAGAGGTAGGGGCAGGGTTGGGCGCTTGTGGTTGTTACCGTCCTAAAACGGGTTAGGAAAGGGTTTGGCCCCGATGTCAGAGGCAGTCGGGGCCAAAAAGGGGAGGGCTGGCGCGAAAGTATTTGCGTTCGGATTAGCCTAAGCGCCGTAGTATTTCATAGCTTCCTGAGCGGCGATGCGGCCCGTTACGGTGCCCATGCACATAGAGGCGCCGCTGACGGCATAGCGCATATAGAACAGCTCCGCATTTGCGATGGTGCCGCCGGCATACAGGCCGGGAACGGGCTGACGGCTCTCGTTGAGCACCTCGGCCTTCGTGCTGATAGCCAGCTGCCCGAAGGAGTCGTTGGTGTTCGGCGTGATCTGGATGGCGTAGAACGGCGCTTGAGTGAGGGCCTGCAAATCCTCGGGCTTCTTATGGAAGTCGGGGTCTTCGCCGGCGGCGCACAGCTCGTTGTAGTGCTCGATAGTTTTTGCGAGGGGGTATTGCGGAAGGCCTGCGGCCACTGCCAGCTCCTCGATGGTGTCGGCTTCGCTCGCCACGCCCTTCTCGACGGCCTTCTTGATGAGATCCATCCGGTCGGCCGGTTGCTGGGAGTCGCAGATAATGGTGAATTCTTTGCGGCCGCTCTGCACGAAGGGCACGAAGTAGTCGAACTGACTTGTCATGGATTCGTTGGCGCAGCGGTAGCCTAAGTCGGTCACGAAGACGCCGGTGTTCACCATGCGCAGCTTCGAAAGCTCATCGTTGAGTGGCAGCGGATCACGGCCCACCAAGTGGATCTGCGAGAGGCCGCCCTTCAGCAGCGTGAGTGCTCCGGCTTCTCGCGCTAGCTCAATGCCGTCGCCGGTATTCGTGGGGGTGGAGAAGGTGTGCCAGCCGACAGTGCCTGGAGCATACAGCTGCTTCGACCAGTCTGCGCCATCGAAGCCGCCGCAGGCCAGCATGACTGCCTTGGCGGAAATCGTGTAGTCAGTGTCGCCCGAACGAGCGATGACGCCGGTGGCCTTGCCGCCTTCCATGATGATTTGCAGGGCGCGGGTATCCATCATCAGTTCGGCGCCGTTAGACTCGGCTACGCCGATCAAGGTGTCGATGATGCCCTTACCGCCGTTGGTGGAAACCATGGAGCGATCAGACACGCCGTCGCCCGGTTTCTTGTCGAAATCGCATCCGAAGCCTACGAGCCAATCCATGGCCGCACCACCGTTGTCTGCCACCAGGCGGCAGATGTCCATGTTTGCGTCGCCGTCGGACTGATCGAAGAGGAACTGGGCGATCTCCTCGGGCGTTCCGTACTCGGTGTAGCCCATGCTGTCCTGTTTCTCCGACCCGCAGCAGTAGAAGTTGCCGGTGCAGATGGAAGAGTCGCCCCCAGTCATCGACGAGTTCTTCTCAAGGATAACGACCTTTGCTCCGGCAAGCGACGCCTCCACCGCGCAGCTCATGCCAGCGATGCCGCTGCCGATGACAACGATGTCGGCCTCTTTCGATTCCTGGTTCTTTGCGGGCTTCGCTAAGGCATCCTGAACCGTGTCGGTCAAAAGCTCGATTGAATCTCCCGTTCCGGCCAAATTCTCGGTGCCGTCTCCCTGCGGCACCGATGCTGCAGGTGCGGGGCTTTGCGGCGCGCAGCCAGTCAAGCTGCTGCCGGCTACCACGGCTGCGGTGGCGCTCAGGCCGAGTAGAAACGAGCGGCGCGACACGGTACCCGGCATTTCGAGGCGGTCATTCATTTTGGTCATTGCTTCCTCCCTTTGTCGAAGAGAACCGGGCCCTCCTGCCCGGACGAATTGCATCATGAGGGAAGCTGCAAAGTTTCGTTAGCGCCAAAAAGGGTGGTGGCTGCGTTTTTCACTGCCCCGAATTGAACCCCTCCATTTTGGAGGGGCGAGCCGGAAGGACTTACTGGCGGTTTCGGAAAAGCTCAATCCGATCGAGAAGGTCCTGCTTATCCACCGACCCACCTTTTTGGTAGATGCTGCGTATGTAGCCTTTGATCGTGTTGGGCGACAGCCCTAGCTCATCGGCGATGTATGTGCGCGTGCGCCCTTGGCAAAGCAGCAGAAGCACTTCGCTTTCGCGGGCTGTCAGGGAGTGCTTGCGAGCAAAGCTCTCCACGGAATCTTCCGGGGCTTGCGTGCTCGAGGTGTCTGGCGTTGCGGAGTCGTTAGGGCTAGCGACAAGGGAAGCTCGCTTTTCGATGCGATGAGCGAGAATGGGGTTCAGCGCGAGAATGAACAGTGAGATGAGCGAGACGAGTGCAAGGGCTGTTTCGGGGCTTCCGTGAGAGAGAACGGTGGCGCCAAATGCTACGCCGACGATAACCAAGAGGCTTCCGATGCCCAAGGCGCAGCCTAGGTAGACCCATAGCAACAGGTGGTCTCCGCGGCTCAGCTGGCTCACGATGATTCGCACGTTCATGCCCGACAGATAGAATGCTGCGAAGATAAGGATTGAGGCGATGCCATGAACCCAAGGTGTAGCGATAAATGGTAGAGCGACCAGGGCGCCTGCGACGATGGGAAAGAGTAGACCGTAGGGATCCGAAATTGGAACGATGTGTTTGCGACTCAATGAGGCCGCGAGAAAAATAAGTGCTGCTCCAATGATGCTGATTGTGGCCTGAAACTCGATGGTGATGATGCCACTGTGGCTCGAAGTTTCCACCATCTGACTCGCCGCACCAAAAACGAATGAGAACACGGCTAGGCATGAGATGGCCTTGACAAGGGTTATATTGTCAGAGCGCGATGGAGCGATATTTTGGATCGGCGCGATGGCTTTCGGCATGCGCATTAAGAGCATCCCCGAGAGAAGAATGATGAGAAGTGCGAACGTCAGCTCGACCGGTCCTATGGCGAAGAAGATGAAGGCCGCTGCCACTCCGCCTACTAGATAGGCAAGTGAGACCATACGGGGTAAAAGGACGGTGTCATCCTTTCCCGCGGATACCAGTTTCTCCATCCATCCGAGTTCGGCGGTGGCCAGTCCGAAGCCGATACTGAGGCCTGTGACAATGGCATAGGGCCAGCCCCCTTCGATGACGGAAAGGTTGTGCAGCAGCATCAGCACGTTCCCCAGAAACACCGCGCCAAGTGCTACGGCTAGTGAGGAACTGGGCAGTGGGCGATGGCTGATGAGGTGCCAAAGAGCAAGGACGAGCATTGCGGCGGCGTAAGCGAGAAAGAACAAGGCCCCGAAGGAATCACCTGCTCCATGAGAGAGGCTCATTTCTCTTAAAAAGGTGTTGGAGATCATTAAAGGGAAGGTAAGGCCGCAGACAATGCCATAGCCGACGCCTCCGATAAAAAGCGCACGACGATTGCCCCTCTCGTTTGTCTGCGATGCGGTATTCATAATGGCGCATTATCGCATAAAACCTCGCTTGGTTTTCGCAAGTGATGAAGCGCCCTCCCTAACGGCCCTGCAACAAATGACGGAACGGCCTGCGCTGATTTCGCCGAAGGGCCATAATGGCAACGGAGAGTAGCCGGGAACGTGTCGGCGCGAGATGTGTGGAATACGTTTTTACTCGAAGAAGGTAGAAGCGCCATGCTATGGTGTGCCGCGCTTCAGGGGACAACATATATGAAAGGAAGGTCTATGGACCGCAAGGAAATTGTCGCTGCTGCCGAGGCTTATTGGGATGATCATCGCGATGCGATTGTGGCTGACATCGCCAAGCTCGTGGAAATCCCCTCGACGGAGGATCTGGCCGCCGCCGCGCCGGGCGCGCCGTACGGGCCTGGGCCGGCCGCTGCGTTGGATGCGGCGCTGGAAATCGCCGAGGGTATGGGCATGACCGTCACAAACTGCGAGGGGCATATCGGGTTTGCGGATCTTGCCGGCAAGACTGAGAAGCAGCTGGGCATCATCGGCCACGTGGACGTCGTGCCCGCCGGTCCTGGCTGGTCGTTCGAGCCTTTCAAGGTGACCGAGAAGGACGGTTACCTTATGGGCCGTGGCTGCCTGGACGACAAGGGCCCCTCGGTGGTGGCTCTGCATGCCGTGAAGTGCTTGAGTGACCTTGATGTGGAGCGCCCCTATTCCATGCGCTTCATCTTCGGTGCCAATGAGGAAACGGGCATGGCCGACGTGACGTGGTATCTCGAGAAGTACGAGAGCCCGGCCTTCTTGTTCACGCCCGACGCCGACTTCCCGGTGTGCTATGGTGAGAAGGGCGGCTATGACGGCTGCATCACGAGCGCACCTATCGCCGATCCGGTAATCTTGGATATCTCCGGCGGCGTGGTGACCAACGCCGTGCCTGGTGAAGCCTGGGCCGTCGTGCGCGCGGATGCCTCTGCGCTGCCCGGCGCCGAGCGCATCACGGTAGCCGACGCCGGCGACGGCACGGCGCGCATCGACGCCGTGGGCGTGAACGCACACGCCGCCTGGCCCGAGCGTGGCATCTCCGCCATCATGCTGCTGGCGAACTACCTGCTGGAAAACGGCTTGTGCAACCAGCAGGAGCGCGAGTTCCTCGAGCTGGTGCAGAGCCTCGTGTCCGATACGACCGGTGCTGGCGTGGGCATCGCCACGGCTGACGAGTACTTCGGGCCGCTGACGGTGGTAGGTGGCACCATCCGCAAGGAAGGCGATCGTCTCGTGCAGACCATGGACAGCCGCTGGCCTACGTCCATCACAGCCGAGGAGATCACCGCCGCGCTCACGAAGCTGACCGACAACATTGGTGCCACCTTCGAGAACACCCTGCTCATGGTGCCCTTCCTCGTGAAGCCCGATGACCCGGAGATTCAGGTGCTCCAGGATGCCTTCCAGTTCGTGACCGGCGACACCGAGCACAAGCCCTTCACCATCGGCGGCGGCACCTACGCTCGCGAGTTCAAGAAGGGCGCCTCCTTCGGTGTGAACATGCCTTGGATCGAGAACCCCGACTGGGTCGGCGGCGAACACGGCCCCGACGAGGGTGTCTCCGAAGAGCTGCTGAAGACCTCCTTCAAGATCTACGTCCTAGCTCTGGCCGAGCTGCAGGGGCTAGAGATTCAGTAATTGAGTACAGCTTACAGCGTATGTCTGCAATGGCCCCGCATCTGCGGGGCCATTTTGCGATTGAGCGACGGGAGCGATGAGGGTATCGATAATTTCAATGCTCTCATCTGGAATTAACCCGTGATTTCCTCATGATCGGGCATGACGGGGCGTCAGCTGTGCTATAGAATAGTATGAATGCAATCAGAGATTTCTTTTGGAGGACGACGTGCTTAACGCAATTATCGTTGACGACGAGGCGCCTGCCCGTTCTGAACTGCGCTTTCTTCTCGATGAGGTCGGCGGAGTTGAAGTGACAGCCGAAGCTGCCAACGTGCGCGAGGCTATCGAGAAGCTGAAAGAGTATCCCTGCGACGTTATGTTCATGGATGTGAACATGCCCGAGGCCACTGGCCTTCAATTGGCCGAGGCTCTGCAGCATCTGAAGTTCCCTCCGGCGGTGGTGTTCGTGACCGCCTATTCCGAGCACGCGCTGGACGCCTTCAAGGTGAGCGCTATCGATTATCTGGTTAAGCCGGTGGAGACCGAGCGCTTGGCTCAGGCCATCGCCCGCGTACGCGAGCAGGTGGCTCTGCACTTGCAGGCTCACAAGTCCGAGCGCATCCCGGTGGAAAAGGGCGGCAAGAAGATTCTCATCGGCATCGATAAGATCCGTTTCGTCATGGCTCGCGACGACTACGCTTACCTGCAGACCGATACTGACCGCTACTTCTCCACAGTGAGCCTGGCCCAGCTGGAGAAGCGCCTCGACGGCCACGGGTTCTTCCGCGTGCACCGCGGCTATTTGGTGAATCTGTCCATGGTGGAGGAGATCGAGTCCGTTTCCGGTGGTACGCTGCTGCTGACTTTGAACGGCGTGGAGGAGAAGATTCCCGTTTCGCGCCGCCGCGTCAGCTCCCTGAAGAAGGCGCTGAACCTGTAGGACGCCTCGTTCTGAATGATGCGCTGACGAGCCCCGCCCAGGGGCTCGTTTCGTTCACAGAACCGCCATAGGGTTGTGGGGATGTGGGCGCGTTTTGGTGGCGTTTGCTAGAATATTTCCACTAGATTAACGAGGAGGAGCCCCAGTGCAGCGCGTACGGGGCTCGTTTGCAATTCTGCTGGCTGGCGGAAATTGCCCAGAGAGAAGAGGAGCGCCATGCTCTCCGTTGACGTTGAGAAGCTGTATCCGGCGGCAAAGACCCTGGTGAAAGCTCGTGCAGCAAGCCGCATTCACGCCAAGGACGCCACGCTGTACGATTTCTCCCCCGAGGCGCAAGCCTGCGCGAGCGACTACATGGGATGGGCCGATCTAGCCACGAGTCCGCTGTGTGATATGAACGCCATCCAGTCTTTTGCCGACGAAGTGGTGGAAGCGGGTCTCGATACGATTCTGCTCATCGGCCAGGGCGGTTCCACTCAGGCGCCCATGACCATCACGAAGTACAACAAGCACGATTCCAACCGCGTGAAGTTCCGCACGTTGGACTCCGACTCGCCCGTGCGCGTGCGCGAGATGCTCACCATCTGCGATCCCCATCGCACGCTGGTCATCATCTCCTCGAAAAGCGGCGGCACCATTGAGCCGCGCATGCTGCTAGAGGCGGTGCGGGCCTCCTTCGAGAAGGAGTTGGGCGATCATGTGGTGAAGCACCTGGTGGCCATCACCGACCCGGGTAGCGATTTAGATCGGCAGGCACGCGAGGAAGGCTGGCGTGCGGTGTTTTCCGGCGAGCCCACGGTGGGCGGCCGGTTCTCTGCGCTCTCGGTGTTCGGGTTGGTGCCGGCGGCGCTCACAGGTATCGACATGGAAGCGTTCATGGCCCACGCTCGCGCGGCCGAGGAGGCCTGTTCGGAGGACGCCATCGATAACCCGGCCATCAACCTGGCGGCATTCCTCTACGACAACTACCTGAAGGGTCGCAACAAATTCTCGTTCCTCACTCCCAAGCGCGGGCGCGTACTGGGTCTGTGGATCGAGCAGTTGGTGGCCGAATCGCTGGGGAAGAACGGCGAGGGCATCCTGCCGAACATCGAGATCGACTCGCTGCTGCTTACGGAGGATCCGGGCGACAGGTCCATCATCATGTACCAGACCCAAACCGACCTGTGGGACGAGCGCCGCAATTTCGAGATGAGCCTCGCCTACATCGACAACGCTATTCCGCGGCTGAACTACCGCATCGACACTGTGGAAGAGCTGGCTGAGCATTTCGTCATGTGGGAATACGCCATCGCCATGTGCGGCTATCTTATGCAGGTGTGCCCCTTCGACCAGCCCGACGTTGCCTCCGCCAAAGCTGAGGTGCTCGATATTCTGAAGAACGGCCAGCCTGAGCCCGATTTCACTGAGGTGTTCACCGACGAGGTAGACATGGGCCGTGTGGAAGTCTCCTTCGCCCCCATGTTCGAGGGCTGTGAGGACTTGCACGAGACGCTGTATGCGCTGCTGTCCTCCATTCAGCCGGGCGACTTCTTTGCGCTGAACGCGTTTCTTCCGTTTACGGGAGAGGGGCGGCGCGAGGCCATCGAGCAGATTCGCCATGGCGTGGCCGAATCCTTCGGCTGCGTGTCGTGCTTGGAGGTGGGGCCGCGCTACCTGCATTCCACGGGCCAGCTGCAAAAGGGCGGTCCGAACATGGGCGTCTTTCTCATTTTGTCGGCTGACGAGCTGAAGGACATCCCGCTGCCGGAGGAAGCTGCGGCACCCAGCCTCGGCGAGCTGGCGAAGGCCCAGGCCGCAGGCGATTTGGTGACGCTCGCCAAGCGCGGGCGCCGCTGCGTGCATCTGCATTTGCCGGACAACTCTGGCGTAACGCTGCGCCAGTTGGCCCAGGTAGTCGACGATGCGATTGCCGACATCCTGACCGATCGGGCGTTGGCCGAGGCCGCTGCCATGGCTGAGGACGAGGAGCTGGCCGAAGCCACCGTAGTTGTGGAAGCTGCCGAAGCCAGTGAGACTGCCGTGGAAGCCGAGTTTGTCGATGCGCCCCAGGATGCCGAGGTGGAGGCTGCGGAGGTTGCCGTCCCCGAAGGCGAGACGGACGAGGCGTAAGCGGCAAAGCAAAGCGCAAGGCAAGGGAGCTTACTCATGATCGATGCGGTCGATATTCATGTGAAGGGTATTGTGCAGGGGGTAGGTTTTCGACCCTTTGTGTACCGGATGGCGAAGAAGTACCTCATCAACGGCTGGGTGCTGAACGCCACCGATGGCGTGCATATTCACGCCGAGGGCGAGAGCGCGCTGGTGGACGAGTTCATCATGGAGCTATCTGACAACGCGCCGGCGGCATCGAAGGTGGAGGAAATCGACATCAAGGAAGTGCCTCTGGAGGATTTCGACAGCTTCGAGATTCGTTTCTCCGACGATGAGGACGTGGCAGAGACCACACTTGTGTCGCCCGAGCTTGCCACCTGCGATGACTGCGTGGCCGAGCTGTTCAACCCGAACGACCGTCGCTACCGTTACCCGTTTATCAACTGCACGAATTGTGGGCCACGCTTCACCATTATTGACCACTTGCCCTACGACCGCGCTGCCACCTCCATGGCGGCGTTCCCCATGTGCGAGAAGTGCGCCGCCGAGTATGCCGATCCGCTCGATCGCCGCTTCCACGCCCAGCCCGATGCCTGCTTCGAGTGCGGGCCTTCGGTAACGTGGAGCGTTGGGGCTGACGGGCCGATTTCGCTAGGGAAAACCCGCGAGGAGTCCGACGCCATTTTTGCGGCGGCGGTGGAGATGCTCGTGGCGGGGAAGATCTTGGCCGTGAAAGGGCTCGGCGGCTTCCATCTCGTATGTGACGCCAACAATGCCGATGCGGTGGCTGAGCTGCGCCGGCGCAAGCGGCGCGATGGGAAGGCCCTGGCGGTGATGGCCCAGGGAATGGACGATGTGCGGGCGCTTTGCGAGGCGAGCGAAGAGGAAGAGGCGGTTCTGGCGGGGTCGACGCGACCCATTGTGCTGCTGCGTAAACGCCCTGGCGCGGCTATTGGCGCAGGCTTGGCCGATGGATTGTCCGAATTGGGGGTCATGCTGCCTTACACGCCGGTGCAACATTTGCTCATGCACGATTTCGCTGAAGCGTGGTATGCGGCGAATCCGGCGGTGGACGAAGTGGGCGACGAACCGGGGCGCCTGGTGCCGCTGCTTGTGATGACCTCGGGCAACGTACACGACGAGCCCATCTGTATCGCCGATGAAGAAGCGCGCGCAAAGCTGGCCGGCATCGCCGATGCCTTTTTGGGCAACAATCGTCCCATTCTCACGCGCTTCGACGACTCCGTCGTGCGGCTGATCCAGGTGGACGAGGCCGACGAAAAGCCCGTGTACGCCATTCAGTTTCTGCGGCGTGCACGCGGCTATGCTCCCGTACCCGTGTCGGTGGCGGCCGAGGGCGTTGCGCCTGCCGAGGGCATCATCTTCGCCGCCGGCCCCGAGCAGAAGAATACCTTCACGCTGCTGCGCGGCACCGATGGCTTCGTGTCCCAGCACATCGGCGACGTGGAAAACGCCGAGACCTACGATGCGTGGCTGGCCACGAAGGATCGCTTTGAGAGCCTCTTCGAAATGACCCCCACGGCGGTGGCCTGCGACTTGCATCCCGAGTATCTCACGAGCAAATGGGCCCATCATCAGGGATTTCCCGTGACCGAGGTACAGCATCACCATGCCCACATCGTGTCGGTTATGGCCGAGCATGGGCTGACTGACGCCGTTTGCGGCATCGCCTTCGACGGCACGGGCTACGGTGAGGACGGGGCCATCTGGGGCGGCGAGGTGCTGCTGGCGAACCGCCAGGCCTTCGAGCGTTTCGCGAACTTCGCCTACGTGCCCATGCCCGGAGGAGCTGCGGCCATCAAGCATCCGCTGCGCATGGCCTACGGCGTGCTGTGGGCTTACGACCTGCTGGAACATCCTGCTGCTGCGGCGGCTTTGGCGCCTCTGGGCGATGAGGCCGAGGTGTGCGACACCATGATCGAGTGCGGGTTGAACACGCCCATGACGTCCTCGGTCGGGCGCCTGTTCGATGCGGCCAGCGCGCTGCTCGGCATCTGCACGGAGCCGAGCTACGAGGGCGAGGGAGCCATCCTTCTGGAGGCGGCCATGGAAACCGCCGGGGCCGACGTGGCCGGCGCTGCGGCTGCCGAAGAGGCCGCGGGCGTGGCAGGCGAGGACGAGCTGGCGGCGAAAGAGCGCTACGCCGTCATCGTCGAGAAGAACACCGCCACCGAGACGAGTACCGCGCAGGACACCTCGGTGCTGCTCCTAGATGCCGAGCCCACCTTCCACGCGTTGCTGGACGACCTGGCGGCGGGAGTGCCGGCGTCCGTCATCAGCCGCCGCTTCCACGATGCCATGGTTGGTGCCATCGTCATGAGCGCCGAGTTGGTGCGAGCCATGTACGACATTTCCACGGTGGCGCTGTCGGGTGGCGTGTTCATGAACCGCTACCTTGTGGAGCACGCGCTGGCTGACTTGGCCGCTGCTGGTTTCACCGTCGCCATCAACCGCGATCTGCCCCCCAACGACGGTTGCATCAGCCTGGGCCAAGCCGTGGTGGCTTCCGCTCGTTCGGGCGAGTAGGGCGCCTCTCGAAACCTCGCCGACTTCCTTGGGCGAACCTGCGACAATGGAGCATTGAGAGACGAATCGAAGGAGCAGCGTATGTGCTTGGCAATTCCGGCGAAGGTGGCGGCCCTGGAAGAGGGGAACTTGGCCACCGTTGACATTTTGGGCGTGACCCGCGAGATTTCCGTCGACCTGACGCCCCAGGCGCAGGTGGGCGACTACGTGCTCGTGCACGCCGGCTTCGCCATCGAGGTGGTGGACGAGCAGTTCGCCCTAGAGACCATCGAGCTGGTGAAACAGTTCCCCGAACTGGCCGATTTGAACGAGGCTCCCACGCCGGCCTAAGGAGCGAAAACAGTGCATTTTGCCTGTTGAATCCGCCCGTGTATTACACTAGACTGACCGCACGGACGAGCGGACTGCTTCTTTCGTCAAAGGGAGCAGCTATGTACGTAAGCTGGATGGAACTCCTCACGTTTTGTTTGGTGATCGTAGCGGTGATTGAGTTGACCGCGCGCTTGCGGCAGTAGCCGTGCGGGCGGCAATGAAAAAGCCGCCCCTCGCATAGGAAGAACGGCTCTTCATCACATTAATAGGAGTAATGTGAAGCAGTCGTGCCCGGTGCCACGGGCATTCCGCTTGTCCGTATTCTACACCCTTGAAGGAGTGGTTGCAAGAATGGACGCCATGCAGCAAGAACTGAAGGCATTCAAAGATCCGGCGTTGGCGCGGGGGCTCATTGAGTCCATTCAAGCGCTGGCCCCGGAGTCTGCTACGCTGATGGAAGTGTGCGGCACCCATACCGTGGCCATTGCGCGCAACGGCATTCGCGGTCTTATGCCCGAGGGGGTTCGTCTGGCGTCGGGCCCTGGATGTCCGGTGTGCGTGACGAGCAACCACGACATCGACAAGGTAATCGCGCTGGCCCGCGTGCCGGAAGTGACCATCGCCACCTTCGGCGATATGACCCGCGTGCCCGGCTCCACGTCCAGCCTGCTGGCCGAACAGGCGGCGGGACGCGCGGTGGAAATCGTTTACTCGCCGCTGGATGCCCTGCGCCTGGCGCAGGAGAACCCCGATCGGCAAATCGTCTTCGTCGGCGTGGGCTTCGAAACCACCACGCCGCTGGTGGCTATGGCCATCAAGCGGGCGCGCGCCATGGGGCTCACAAACTTCACCGTGTACGGCGCCCACAAGAACATGCCCGGGGCGCTGGAGGTCATCATCAATGATCCGGCGCTGAAGCTGGATGCGCTCATTCTGCCGGGGCATGTGTCCACCATCATCGGCGCCGAGCCCTACCGCTTCCTGGCCGAGAAGTACGGCATCCCCGGCGTCATTACCGGGTTCGAGCCGGTAGACGTGCTTCAGGGCATCGCCATGATCATGCGCCAGCTGCACGAGGAGCGCGCCGAGATTGAGATCGCCTACGCCCGCGGCGTGATGCCCGAGGGCAACCCCGTGGCGCTCGCCGCTATCGACGAGGTCTTCGAAACCTGCTCCGCCACCTGGCGCGGCTTGGGCGAGATTCCCGGCAGCGGCTACCGCATCCGCGAGGAGTTCGCCGACTTCGACGCCATGCGCCGCTTCCAACCGGATGTGGAAGAGGTGCGCGAGCATAAGGGCTGCCGCTGCGGAGACGTGCTCCGCGGCATTATGGCCCCAAGCGAGTGCCCGCTGTTCCGGAAGGTCTGCACGCCGGAGAACCCGGTCGGGCCCTGCATGGTTTCCAGCGAGGGCAGCTGCGCGGCATACTATCGGTACTACTAGGCCAGGCCCGCTATGGCTGCGGCCTCTACTCACTATATGTACGTGTTGGAATGCGCCGATGGGTCGTTGTACACCGGCTATGCCGTGGACGTGCGCGCGCGGCTAGCGGTGCACAACGCCGGCAAGGGCGCGAAGTACACCCGCGCTCGCCTGCCCGTGAGCCTGCTCGCCTATGCCGAGTTCGCCACCAAGCACGATGCCATGCACGCGGAATACGTCTTCAAGCAGCTTTCCCGCAACGAAAAGGACGCCCTGCTCGCCGCCGCCTCCCACGCAACCTTCGAGGAGGCCCTGAAAAACGTGCTTACCTGACATGCCCGATGGGGCGACCTAAAAGAGGCAGCAAGTCACATCGCTTTCACGAATCTGGTGGCAAATGCCAGTTCGACCCCGAAATGGTAAGAGGGGGAAGCCATTTCGGCTATGAAGTGGCACTTTCTGGCCATTTCGGCCTTCAACTGGCAGTGCGGTGCGCCACTTCGGGGTCGAACTGGCATTCGCCTCATGATTTACGAAAGCATCTAAACTGATGAGCTGCTTTGCGTTGTGATGGTCATCTGTGTTACAATGTCTTACAACAACGAAAAGGAGTAAGCCATGGCTGCAACTTCTACTATGACCATCCGCATGGGGGCTGATGAGAAATCCCTTATCAACGACTATGCGAAGACCTTCGGCATGACGGCTTCGGAGTTTGTGCGCACCGCCGTGCTCGAGCATATTGAAGATGAGCTCGATTTGCGTGATTGGTATGCGGCCAAGGCCGAATTCGATGCCGATCCGACTACCTATACCGCTGACGAAATAGCGAAGAAGTATCTCTGATGTGGCGGCTTCTCTTCTCGAAAAAGGCTGACAAACAGCTTTCGAAGCTTGATCCCGGGGTACGGCGCGTGTTGGTTTCATGGCTCCTGAAACACCTCGATGGGTGCGAAGACCCCCGCGCTTTCGGCAAGGGGCTTGTGGGCGACAAGTCCGGCATTTGGCGATACCGGGTGGGGGACTATCGGATTCTATGCGATATCAAGGATGATGAGCTGGTTGTCCTTGCTCTCGAAGTCGGTCATCGTCGCGAAGTTTACCGATAGGACAACCTACACGAATGTATCACTCAGCGGAGCCCTAGTTCCTGCAGGTAGTCGCTGGGGTGGATGTCGCAGGTGCGGACGCCGGAGCGGAGGCGGATGCGGGGGATGTGCAGGCGCAGGCGCTCGGCGGTTTCCAAATCGCAGCTTTCGAAGCTGGTGAAAAGGAGACGCCGGGCGGTGCGTTGTTCGGCCAAGGTGATGGCGGCTCGGTCGGAGGCTTCCTGGCGGGCGCGGGCGCCGCCGACAACGACGCCGGGGTCGCACATATCGCGCGAGGGGATGAAGCCGTTCACGAAGCCGCCGAAGATGACGACGTCGAGGGTGCGGCCGAAGAGGTCTTCGGGGGCGGCGATGGCGACGGCCGGTGCGGGAGACTTCGGAGTCGCTGCTTCGTCGTTTTCGCACGCTTCGTTAGGGCTGGCAGGAGAGAGGGCCGGACTGGCCTTGGACGTGGAAGAACTCTCTAGTGCCAGGTCGGCTGCGGTCGCCGCCGAGGTGCTGATTGTTGGCTGGCCGTTCTCGCTGCGCTCTGCAAGCAGTTCCTGCGCCTCGCGGTAGGGGGCGAGCAGGCTTTGGGCGAAGGGGCTGGTTGCGGGAAGCCCGGGCAGGGTATCGGCATCCAATGCGGCGAGGGCTTCCGCGAGGTTGAGGCCCCGGGGTTGCGCGACGCGCCGCAGCTCGGAGACGGCGGCGCTGCGGCCGAGGGCGTCGTCGAAGCTGAGCCACTGGCGCCACGCGATGGAGTCCCCGCAGGGGGAAGCCGACGGTTCGTTGTGGGACGCAATGCCGCTCATATCGGCACGAGCTCGGGCGCGGGATTCGCGCAAGCCGGTTGGTTGCACGATGCCGTCGAGAAGCTGCCTCAGAACGCGCTCGCGCTCGTCGTCGTTGGCGGGGACAAGATCGCCCTTGGGGGCTTTGAGGGCCGCATGTCCCAGTGACGCAGCGGGAATGCCCACCGATGCGAGGGCCCGTTGCAGGTTCGCGCGCCACGTGCGGTTCACGCATACAACGGCAATGGCGCCGGGGCTCGTGCCGCCGGCCAGCTCCTCGGCAATCGTGCGGGCGATAAGGCCCATCTCGCCGGCGAGGTCGGGAGCCGCCTCCCAGGCGCGGTCAAGGGCATGGAAGGGAGCCTCCAGCGTCACGCGTTGAAGAGGGGCGTGGGCCGCTTCGAATTCTTCGAAGCCCGTGGCGCAGGGGTAGGGCTCGAAGGCGGGAAGGGCGGCTTTCTCGCTTCCTGCCACGGCGATCTTACTCGTGGCCAGCAGGTTCACGAGGCGTTGGGAGGCGCGGCTCATGAGCAGGTAATCGTCGGCCAGCACGACGGGCGAGCCGAAGCGCTGGCGCAGCGTCGGTTCAACTTCCAAAGCGCGCACGGCCAGATTTATCACCTCGCCCGGCAGGATGGCGTCTTCGAAAGCGAGAATGTCGCGAGCCAGGTCGAGAATCGCCCGTTCTTCGGTGGTCTGAATCCAGTTAGGGTCGCCGTCGTTCAGGTTCGCAAGACCGCATTGCAGAAAGGCCCACAGCTCCCGTAGGCGCCGGCGTTTCAGGCCGCAGGTTTTCAGATCCTCGTAGAAAACGGCCTCCTCGGCGCGACTGAGCATGCGCCCGCCGCGACCGATGGCCCTCTGAGCGCGAGGATCGGCCAGAATGCGGCAAGCGTAATCGAAGGGCGTGGTTACTAGGCCCGTGCGCGGGCCGTGCTGACAAGCGGCGGGTTCGGCAAGCCCTACAGCCTCTACGCGCACGTTCGCCAGTCCGCGCTGCGAAAGGCGAAGTGCGGTGTCATCTATTGTCACGGGCGACGCGCAGAAGAACAGAAATGGCGGCTGGGTGTTGAGGCTTGCGGGAGCCGCCTCGGCCCAAGCTACGGCACGTTCGACGAGCGCGCCCGTTTTGCCCGAGCGGGGATCGCCCGTGATGCAGAGCGCTTCAGTTGCTGTTGGCGATAGGGTCATAGGTAGCCTTCCGAACACGCTGGATGAGATGGTAGAAAGGGAAGCCCAGCAGTTCGAGGACATTGGGGAATCGAGACTGCCGGGCTCCCCCTGAACGGCCTTTCGCAGGGCGTAGGAAGGGGAGGCGCCTGATGCGGGGGCCGAAGCGGGGGGAGGGAGAGGGGAAGCTTCGGGAAAATGAGGAGTGCCGCATCGAAGGAGGAGGGGAAAGGCCGGTCAGGGGGAGGCTGGGCTCGAGCGGGGCCGCGCAGGGAGAAGGAACCGCCTGTGTGGGCGCCGCGCCCAGCTTCTTCCCAAGGAGAGGAGGCGGGCGTTACGAGAGAGCCTCGGATGGCTCGTCAAGGTCGAGCTCGGGCTCGACGGCCGGGGTGCCGGATACGCCTGCAGTTGTTGACTCAAGCGCCGGGGCGCCGGCTGTCTTGCGGGCGATAAGCGGGAAGCTGATGGCATGCCCGGGGCACACGTCGGCGCAGGCGCGGCAGCGGGTGCACTCGTTGAAGGTGGTGCCCAGATCTGGGTGACGCGGGTTGATGGCTACCTCGCACACCTCCGCGCAGCGGCCACAGGTGGCACCATGGGCGGTCTCCAGGCACTTCGCGTCGTCGATGGCCGGCTGGAACGTGCGGTTGGCGCGACCGATGAGGCTCATGAACGACGAGAGGGGGCACAAATGCGAGCACCATTTGCGGAAGAAGATCACCTCGGCAGCTATCAGCGCTGGGATGATGAGCACCGACCAGGTGACATCGCCCCCGCCGAACAGCGCGATGAGCAGAAACACCATGGCGAACGAGAGGCCCACGGGGCACACGAGGCAGAACACCGGGAACCCGAAGATGGCCGCGGAAAGCAGGGTGCCTCCCAGGATGATGTGGCGCGAATCGGCCGGCTTCCGATCGGCGCAGGAGGAGCATCCGCCCGTGCACGAGGTCTTCAGGGCGCGCTTCTCGGCAGCGGAAAGGGGTGCGGCCTTTGTCGTTGCCGCGCCCGTCCCCGGGGTGGCCTCGGTTGCGGAGGGGCGACCAAGGTCGCCCCCTACGGAGGAGGGGTTGTCGCCCTTCTTGAAGATGCCGCGCAGCTTGCTCCACACGGGCACGGGGCAGAGCCACCCGCAGAAGGCGCGGCCCAAAAGCAGGATGGCGGCCACAGCCAGCACGATGGAGATGACCGCTCGCGGCACGAGCATCTTGCTGGCGAGCATGGTGCCCAAGGCTCCGATCGGGCAAATGAGTGAAATAGATTCCCAGCCGAAGGCCGACAGGGTGCCCGCGCTGACGTGGGCGGCGTAGGCCACGCCGGCGGCGCCCAGCAGGGCCAGAGGGATGATGATGCGAAGTTTCTGACTCATGACGACTCCTTAGGCCTCGCTCTCGGGGACGACGATGATGGCGCGCGAAGTGGCGCCGGTGGTGTAGGAGCCCTCTTTCTGGGACACGCACACGCTCTGGCAGGCACCGCAGCCGTTGCAGTTGTCGGGCACGACGACGGGGCGGCCGTTCTCGTCCAGCTCGATGGCCTCGTAAGGGCACGCGTCGTAGCAGAAGCGGCAGCCGTTGTTCTTGTCCCAGGCCAGGCACCATTCGCGAATGAGTACGGCCTTGCCGATGATGGTGGTCTCGGCGGTCGCGTCGGCGGGCAGCGCCAGCGCCTCGGTGGGGCAGGCCGCCACGCACAGCGGCACGCCGTCGTTCTCATCGGCGCAGAAGTCGCACCAGCCGTCGTTGAAGTTCGTCGTGGGGGTGCGCACGGAGACGATGCCGTCCTCGATGTGGGCCGGCCGCAGCGCGCCGCGCGGGCAGGCTTCCACGCAGCGCTCGCAGCGAATGCACGACGCCACAAGCCGGTTCTCGTCCTGTCCTCCGGGCGGCCGCACCTGCGCCTCCGCGGGCACCAGCTTCAAGCCGCCCATGGCCAGAAGCACGCCGGCTCCTCCCACGCCCAGGGCGAAGGTGCGTCGGGACATGCCCGCGCCTTCTCGTTTCTTCTCGTCTCCCATGTCTTCTCCTCTACTTAGAGGGCCGGCGCGACGGACGCGACCGGCCCGAACGCTAGTCCTCCGCGAGCAGCTCTTCCAGCACCTCGCGGTCGGTCTCTAAAAAGCCCTCCGTGAGGAAGGCGAGTCCCCGGTAGAAATCGGTCTTGGCAAACTTCTTCACCTCGGCGGTGAGCAGCGGCGCCCAGCTGTCCAGGTGCACGTCGAGGAAGTTGTATTGCGCGCGTACCCATGACGCGGCCGCATCGGTATCGCCCTGGCAGAGCGCCTCTGCGGTGCGGTCGGAGAGAATCTGCAGGTACTCCAGCTCCAGCGCAATGTGATCCTCGCCCTCTTTCCAGCTCTCCTGTTTGGAAAGCCCGGCGGCGCGGTACAGCGCGAGCACCTCGTCGCGGGCGCTCTGCATGAGTAGGCGCTTCTCGCTGGAGTACACGCTTTCGAAGGGATAGGCCGCCGCGTGGCCCGAATAGCCGTGGCCGAAGAAGGTGCGCATGTAGTCGGCGGCCAGCTCGGTCAAGGTGTTCTCACAGATGCCGGACAGGTAGGTGGCGATGAGGCGGTTGCCTTCGTCGCCGGCATCGGAGCCGGTCTCGACGGGCCACAGCGTGTCGTGCAGCTCGTCAAGCAGCTCGGCGTCCACTTCCTTGGCGTACAGCCGCGAGAGCAGCCCGTAGGTGGCGCTGCGGTGCTTGAACAGCTCGATCAGCTCGGACGGCGCGAGAGCCGCCTCTTCCAGAATTTCCTCAGTCATAGCTCCTCCTTACCAGTTCACGCCATCGGTGAGAGTGGGTACATTGGCGCACGTCACGTCGTCAACGGCTGGCACTTCGTAGTCGTCGATCACCTCGGCCAGCGCGCCGGCCAGCGCCGTGCGGCCCGCATCGGTGGCGCGCCAGGCGCCGTCGGCCCAAACGAAGGCGCCGGCGCGCTCCAGGCTTTCCACGAAATGCTGCACGTAGAAGCGACGGTTCTCGGCGATGGCCGGATCGGTGTCGACGGCCACGGACATGAGCCCCATGGACGTGCCCTCTTCGGTGTCGGCCATGAGCAGAATGCGCTTGTACACGGGGAGGAACTCGGGCTCTTTGGCGAAGAGGCGCTCGATGCGCGCGGCGGGGTCGTCCTCGGCGAGCACCGTGGCGCCCGCTTCGGTGGTCTGCCAGTACACCGGTGGCGGGGTGGTGGGGCGCCAGAAGGCGCGGCCGTCCACTTCCACCATCTCGGGTGCTCGCACCTCGTCGGTGTAGGGCTCGCCGGCATCGGTTACGCGCGCAAGGCCGCCGGCCACTTCCAGCATGGTGCAGAAGTTGGAAGGCGTGTACACGGAGAACTTCCGTCCGCTGATGCGCTCGACGGCTTCCTTCATGGCGCTGGTTGCCATCGGCGTCTCGCAGGCGGCCAGGATGCCCAGCAACGTGGCGCGGTGCGGGCGCATCTGGGACAGAAGCTCGCGGGTGCGCTCCTCGGCGGGGCGGGCGGCATAGGTGGGATCGTCGGTGCGCACCGAGTTCTCGATGACGGGCACGCGATCGGGGTCGGGGGCCAGAAACTCCGTGCGTCCTTCCACGTTGGGCAGGAAGATCTCGGAGGAATCAAGCTCGGCGGGCTTGTCGCTGACGGCCCAGGTGTCGAGGGTCGGATCGAAGCTGAAGTTGAACGCGGACAAATCCGGTGTGCTCACGGGAGCTCCTTTCTAGTTCAGGCCGGCATCGCGCAGAAAGCGCTGGCTGCCGACAGTGGTTGGCCGTGCCGCTCCCATCTCGCTGATGAAGCGGGTGGGGGTCAGGCAGGCGAGGGAGACGCCGTCGCGGGTGATCGTGCGGCGATAGGGCAGGCGAATCTGATCGGCCAGGGCAACGTCCGCCTGGGCGAAATAGGAGAGCACCACATGGGGTCGATCGCCGGCGACGAGGCGGGCGAAGGCGGCGCGCTGATCCTGTTGGGCTGCGCGACTGGCCTCGTCGTCGCCTGTGGCCGCCGCCGTGGGCATAAGGCCCTCGGTGCAGCCGACGACGAACAGCCACTCGACGTTTCTCTCCGGGGTGCGGAAGTCGAAGATGACGGCGGCGCTACCGCTCGGCTTCGCGTCGGCATCCACGATGCTGGCGCGCACGCCCATGACCTTGCAGGCCTGGGCCAGCTGTACGGCCCAGGTGCGGTTCGGCACAGCGAAGCCGATTTGATGGGGCAGCACGGCGTGATCGCGCAGTAGCACGGCGGCTCCTGCGGCAATGCCGCGCACCTCATCGGCGGGGCTTTCCCACTTCACGAGGGCGTGCACGCCGCGCATCTCTTGGGGCTGCCGGGCCGCTGCGGGCGCGCCGTTGCGCGAGGCGGCCAGGTTGGCAGAAGCGTTCTCGGGTGCCATGGGCATCTCCACTAGTCGACGAAAGCCGCCGCGGCGCAATCGTAGGTGCGTGTTGCGCCATCGGCCTCGATGACGGCCCACAGGGTGTAATCGACGGGGAAGTCGAAGGGCTCTTCCTCTTCTTCCTCTTCACGCTGGGGGCGCGGCAGCGCCTCGGAGTCGGTGGGGGGCACGGCGGTGTTCTCGTAGCTCTTGGCGACGACGTCCTCGGCGAGAAGTTCCTCGCGGGTCTTCTCCGGCGCGGGCTCGGCCGCCTCGTCGGCAACGTCGCCAGCCGACGCATCCTCGTCGGTGTCGGGCTCTTCCAAAACCTCGGGATGCTCGGCTGCCCAGGCCTCCCAGGCGGTGTCGCGCTGGGCGTTCCATGATTCGGCGCAAGGCAGCTCCACGCGTACGGCCTCGGCGAAGGTGCCGTTGTTGCGCAGGTCGCGAGCGGCGGTGACCAGTTCGGCTACGGCCTCGTCGACATCTCCCGCGCCTTGGGGCCGCACGGCGACGGTGAAGGCTCCGGCGCCCAGTTCGATATCCAAGGTGTCGAAGTGCACTTCCGGATAGCTGATCTTGCGCTGGCGATCGTTGAACACCTTCATGTTGTTGCCGATCTTGCGCAGCATATTGCCGATCCAGGGCCCCACGATGGTCTCCCACCGCTCGTCGGCGCCTTCGTCGGCAGAGTTCAGATAAGAGTAGGTGCCCATGTTCACGATGAGACGCGCCGTGTTGCGCACGGGGGCATCCTCCGCGCTTTCGCACGCATGGGTGCGAATAACGGGCGTGCCAATATGGGCGTAGCTCCGATTGATTTCGAGGATGGTCTGCTCGGCGGCGACGCGCTCATCCAGATCGAGCACGAGCGTCAGCGACGGTCTTAGCAGTGCCATGTTCCCTCCTTTTCTCTCGATTCCCCAATACGCCGAGAAGTTTAGGAGGGCTTTCATAGCCAGAATAATATGGCTCCTATGATTTCGCCTATGAAATGGCCTTTATGATGACGAAAACGCCAAGGGGACTGCGCCTGGCAGCCTTTGTTCCGCAGTGGTTGGGACAAGGGCTGCGGGTCGCGGTTCCGGTCGACACGCATCGAGGACACAAGGGGGAATCATGGCGAGCATCGACACTATGCTGGGACTCATCGGGAAGCTGGAAAGCCCGTACATCACCGTGCACCAAGAGCGCTGCGCACTCGTGCGCAACCGTCACGCCGACTGCCTGCGCTGCGCCGAGTCCTGCGCGTCGGGCTGCATTTCCTACGACGGCGAGGTGCTCACCGTGTCGCCCGAGAAGTGCATCGGCTGCGGCACCTGCGCCACGGTATGCCCCACCTGCGCTCTGGAGGCCCACCACCCGAGCGACGCCGCTCTTGCGGCGGCGGCCCGCGCATCGCGCGCGGCCAACGAGGACGTGGCCTATCTCGGTTGCGGCGAGCTATTGGAGCGGGCGCGCGGCCGTTACGATGAAGAGAAGATCGCGCGTGTGGAATGTCTCGGCCGCGTGGACGAGGCGCTTCTGGCCGATCTTGCCGTGGAAGGTGCGCGCGAGGTGGTGCTCATCCACGGCGATTGCGAGCGCTGCGAGCACAAGAGGGGCCGCGCGTGCGCCGAGGCGGTGGTGGAAACCGCTGAGAAGCTGCTGGAAATTTGGGGCTCGCCCATGACCGTGCGCTTCTCGGGCAAGCTGCCGGCCTCGGCCAAGAAGATGGCCGATCACGACAGCGGCCGCCGCGCCGTGCTCGCGGAAAGCGCCGCGTTGGCCGTCCGTGCCGGGGCAGTCGTAGCGGAAACGGCGGTGGCCGAGGCGCTGGGCGACGCCGGTAACGCGAACGCTGGGGCCGCGCCGGCGGCCGATGCTCGCGATGTGGGCCGCTACCTTAAAGTAATGGACGACGGCACCCTGCCGCATTTCATCCCCGACCGTCGCGAGCGCCTGCTCGACAGCCTGGCGGCCTTGGGCGAGCCGGAGGATGTCATGGTGGACACGCGCCTGTGGGGCCACGTCGTCATCGACACCGATGCGTGCGCCTCCTGCCAGATGTGCGCCGTGTTCTGCCCCACCGGCGCTCTAGCGAAGTTCACCGACGCCGACGGCACCTTCGGTGTGGAGCACCGCCCGAGCGACTGCGTGAAATGCCGCAGCTGCGAGGCCATCTGCCCGGCGCATGCCATCGAAATCTCCGAGGAGGTCTTCGCCGTCGACCTCATGGGCGGCGTCACCGACCGCTACGCCATGCGCCCCCGCGCCGTGCAGCACGACACCCCCCACACCATCTGGCACAAAGCCCAAACCATGATGAAGACCGACCAAGTCTACGAGCGCTAATCCACCACCATGGATTCCACCAGATCGATGAGCTCGTGCTGGGAATGCACGTCCAGCTTGCGGTAGATGTGGCGCATGTGGGTGTTGGCCGTGCCGGCGGAGATGTAAAGCGCCTCCTGGATGGCGGCGGAATTGCGGCCCTTCGCCAGCAGGAACAGCACCTCGGTTTCCTTGCGCGACAGCAAGAAGGTGTCGGCCACGGCGGCGCACTTGCGCTTGAAGCGTCCGGCCTTCTGCTCGGGAGATTCTTGGGCGGCGGGAATCGATCCTTCCGGAATCGCGTTCGGCGCAGAAGAAACAGTTGGTTTATCGGATGGCATGGGAGCGATAGCTTCTTCGATTGAGGGCTCGCTGGCGGCGCCTTCCCCGCTCATCAGCTCTTCCAAGTCGGTCTGGTCGTCCAGCAGAGGGCAGAAGCGCCCGCGGATGAGCGTGCTGCGCATCTCGGCGCCGTTGGGCAGCGTTGCAACGCCGAGGGTCAGCGCGATGAGCCCGACCAAAGCCAGCATCATCGGTTCGGCCGACACCGCTTCCAAAAGACCGCCTGGTTGCAGCATGAGGAAACCGGCGAGGGAGCCGGCGGACAGAAGGCCGTGGCCGAAGCCGAAGGTGGTAAAGGCGCTCACACGGTAGCTCTGGGCGATGTCGGCGTACATGACCCACAGGCACGCTTCCAGCATGAAGTAGGTGCCGAACAGGGCGAAGCAGCGGAAGGTTCCGTCGGTGCCATAGGGGGTGCACAGCGTCACGAGCAGTACGGCGATGAGCGGCACGAGCACGCGGAAGGCGAAGTTGCGCGACTTGCGCAGCGTGAGCATGGCCATGATGAGGGCCGCACAAGCGAACAGGCTCGCCGCGAAGGTTGAGAACGCGAACGTGTTCTCCGCGCTGCCTTCGGACAGAAGCACGTCCAGCAGCGGCCCGGTGAGCGCGCAGCAGCGCAGGATGCCCAAAAGCACGCCGAAGATGATCGAGGGAACGCCCAAGCGTGCTGCGAAGGAGGCGGTGCGCACGGGCATCGTCAGGAAGGCGAACTCCAGCTTGTCCACCAGATCGGCGGAGCACTTGTTCAGGCAGAGCAGCTCCGCGAAGGGCAATACCAGACAGAGGAGGGCGCCGACGGGCGCAACGACCGAGCTCACGATAAGCGTCAAGGCGAACACAAGGGCGCTGACCACGATGGAAAGCGCCGTGCACAGGGCAATCGTGGGCAGGTCGCATACGCTGAAGGAAACGCCGAAGCTCATGAGCAGCATAGCCGATCCCACGCCGCTCGTTATGCCTGCCGCCACGAAGAGAAGTGCGGCCAAAGGCCCCGTCGGCACCGCGTTTCCCGCCATGCACAAAAGCGTCGCGCAGGCCACGAGACCTGCCGCAATCACGCGGTTGCGGCGGATGTGCTCGGGCGTGTCGAAGAGCTGGCGAGCCTGCTTCAGAAACACGGCATACAGCAGCAAAGCCACGGCGTGAAAGATGCCAGAGGTGGCGGAGAGCGGCAACTGCATGGAATCCGCTTCGGGGAAGAGGATGTATTGCCCGTTGAACATGAAGAGATAGACCCAGGCCCAATGCAGCCCGAATCCCACGATAAGCGCCGGCGATACTTTCCCTGGCGCTCCGGTCTCCTCTTCGCGGTATTCTACTTCAACTTTGATATGCGGCAGCTTCATGGTTCCCCTATTCCAGCTCAGTGCACGACAAAGTGGCCGGCGTGGCGGCCCCTTGCTTTTCGTTCATGTAGCTGCTCCTCCGTATGTCCGCAGCAGAATTATGTCCTGCGATGATAACACAGAGTCAGCGGCAGACGTGAAAAATCGCGCGGACGCGGGGCTGTTTTGGAAAATCCCCAGGTCACTTCCTCTCATATGACCCTCTTCTCCCAGAATAATAGTCCCAAATCATAAGCTTCCTATGAAGGGGGACGATGGGCGCCTCCGTAGAATTGCGCCCGTAAGGCACCGTCCTGTCAGCGTCCCGGGGAAACCGGCGAAGGCGTGGAGGTGGCGGGCGCAACGCACAGCGCCAGCCTTCCGCCCCGCCGTGGGACAAGCCGCTTGCCTTGTCGGTGCAGGAGAAGAACGGCAAAGGATGTAGAAAAGAGAGAGAGGTGGGATTTTATGGCACAGCTAACCATGTCGCGTCGCAACTTCATGAAGACGATGGCTATCACCGGTGCGGCTGCAGCAGTAAGTTCCTCGGCGGTCGCGCCCATGCGAGCTCTCGCCGAAGATGCCAACGCAACCGCTGGCGAGCTGAAACACGTGCGCACGTGCTGCCGTGCTTGCGGCAAGGTGGAGTGCGGCGTCTGGGTGACAGTGCAGGACGGCAAGGCCATCAAGGTCGAAGGCGACGAGTCGGCGCCCCAGAGCCGCGGCCATTGCTGCGCGAAGTCGCAGTCTTCCATGCACGCGGCCTATCATCCCGATCGTCTGCGCTACCCCGTGAAGCGCACGAACCCCAAGGGCTCGGACGATCCCGGTTGGGTGCGCATCACGCTGGACGAGGCGTTCGAGCTGTCGGGCCAGGGCCTGGGCGAGGTCGTCGACAAGTACGGCGGACAGTCCATCTTCGTTATGTGCGGCACGTCGCGCGTGTGGTCGCTCGGCCCCTACCAGGGCATGAAGCAGCTGTTCGGCACGCCGAACGCGCACTTGGCCTACCAGGTCTGCAAGGGCCCGCGTCACTGGGCCGGCATCATGACCGACGAGATGGGCTCCCCCTGGATGGAAGTGGAGGCCGAGCCGAAGGTGTACCTGCAGTGGGGCACCGCGGTGGAGTACTCCAACTACGACACCACCAACCGCACCATTTCGGACGTGGCCCCGCACGCGACGGCGCACATCTGCGTCGATCCGCGCGTGACGCCGCTTTCCAAGGAAGCCGACATCTGGCTGCCGCTGCGTCCCGGCACCGACGGTGCGCTGGCGCTCGGCTGGTTCAACTGGATCATCGAGAACGAGGCCTACGACGACACCATGGTGCGCCGCTGGTCCAACGCTCCGTTCCTCTTCTGCGATGACAAGCCTTGGAAGACCGAGGGCTGGCTTGTGGAGGGCAACGGCGGCATCAACATGCGCACGAAGCTCATTACCGAGGCTGACATCATCGAGGGCGGCAAGTACCAGCGCTTCATGGTGTGGGACGAGAACAACAACCGTCTGACCTACTGGGATGCCGAAGAGGGCAAGTGGGAAGGCGAGATGCACAAGATCCCGACCACGGGCTCCTTCATCGAGCATCCGCTCGAGGGCCTCGTGGCTCCCGGCTGGCTGCCCGACCCGTCGGTGTGGTGCGATCCGGCCGACGCCAAGTTCGACGCCTATTGGGACGAGGGCAACGAGAAGGGCAAGGTCACGAACCCGGCCGGCCTGCCCAAGAAGCCCGCGCTGTTCCCCGGCGAGGTGGCCGTTACCTTGAAGGACGGCAAGACCTACCAGTGCCGCACCGTGTGGGACGGCTTCCACGACCTCACCAGCCAGTACACCTGGGACAAGGTGGAGGAGATCACTGGCGTGCCCGGCGAGAAGGCCGAAGAGGCCGTGCGTGTGTGGACGACCCGCGTCGATCCGCGCCACGGCAACGGCGGCATCCACTTCCAGCTGGCCACCGACCAGAATGGCAACTCCATCCAGAACTGCCGCGTGCTGCAGATGCTCTCCTGCGTGACGGGCAACTCCGACGAGCCCGCCGGCAACCGCGGCTCCTGTAAGAGCCAGTTCGACGGCAACCCGGGCCGCTCCAACATGCAGAAGGCGGCGCCGTGGGGCGATGCTGCGAAGGTGTGGCCGGGCCGCGACTACTCGCTGGAGGAAGTTGCCAAGCACATGCAGGACTTCGTGCAGTACCTCATCGACGAGAACTCTCCGCTCGCTGAGCGCTACGGCAACAAGGTGCCCTCCGATGAAGAGGCCGTCGTCATCGCCAAGCGCATGGGCGGCGCCATGCTTCCCTCCCAAGGCTGGCCGAACCCGACGACCATCTTCATGCGCCAGGCCGGCCAGGTGGACGCCGATCGCTTCCCGCTCAACCGCTTCTGGGCTCGCTGGGCCGACGCGAACTGCATCTGGGACGCCTGCCTGCAGGATCCCGATTGGTCGCTGGCCATGGAGAACGAGAACAAGGAAGTGGGCTACAACGTCAAGGAGACCCTGTACGCCCTGCACGGCGGCGTGTGCCAGTCTGGCGACATCATGAACATGGGCAACATCGCCCGCGCCTGGGATGCCACCACGCAGCTCGACTTCTTCGTCGACATCAACCTGTGGTTCTGCCCCAACAACGGCAACGCCGACATCATCTTCCCCTGCCAGCATTGGATGGAACTCGACTCCACCCGCGTCTCCCAGGGCTCCGGCGGCATGTTCGGCTGCTGCTGCGCGGCCATCGAGCCTCCGGGAGAGACCATCTACGATCCCGACTGGAACGTGGGCATGTACAAGGCCATGGGCGTGCCGTGGAACACGAAGGACCCGGACGCTGCGCCGGCCGAGAACCTCAACTACGCGCCGCAGTGCCAGACCTTCATCGACAAGTGGACCGAGCAGCTGGGCGACGACTACGACGCCTCCGGCGCGTCGAGCTACCTGTGGCCCGACCACGATCGCGTGCTGAAGGACAACGTGGACAAGTGGTGCACCGCCGAGTTCCCCGAAGGTCCCACCTGGGCCGGGGCCAAGCAGTGGTTCACCGATCACGGTTGGATGGACTGCCGCGAGTGGCATCCCGAGCGCTGGGGCACCTTCCGGCGCCACGAGATGGGCTGGCGTCGTCAGCAGGGCGGCTTCAACCTGTTCCCGCTTGTGGACTTCCATCCCGGCTTCATGACCGCTTCCGGTTTGGTGGAGATCTGGTCGCTCGTGTGCGAGGCCTACATCTGCAACATGGGCGAGGTGCCGGAGGACTCCGACAAGTGGGCGCACTCCGACCTGCCGCAGTTCCAGGGCGACGACGACCGCTTCCCGATCTACCGCGAGCCCACCGACTCGCCGGTGGCGAAGCCCGAGCTGTACGATGCCGCGCTCGTTGACCAGGCCGACGACACCTACTTCATGAACCATGGCTACAAGGACACCCTGAAGGCCATGCCCGACAACATCTTCCTGATGACCACGGGCTCGCGCCAGCCCACCTACTTCCACTCCGAGCATCGCCAGCTGCCCTGGTGCCGCGAGGTGTGGCCGTCTCCCCGCATCGAGATGAACCCGAAGGATGCCGAGCGGTTGGGCCTCAAGCAGGGCGACTGGGTGTGGATCGAGACGCCGTGGGGCAAGGTCCGCGAGGTGCTCGATTTGTACTACGGCATCTCTCAGGGCGTGGTGAACGCCAACCATGCGTGGTGGTTCCCCGAGTTCGACACCGCCTCTCACGGCTTCGAGCTGGTGGGCATCAACGTGGTGAACGACCCCTACGGCCAGGACACCGTCGGCGGCTGCGCCACGATGCGCTCCACCCCGACCATCGTGTACAAGGCCACGGCCGAGAATTCCCCGTTCGGCAATCCGGTTCCGTGTGATCCGAATGGCGTCGAATGTATCCATGATGCCTCCGACCCGCGCCTGCGCGAGTGGGTGCCCACGGGCAAGGGCGTACGCGCCCGCTTCGAAGGCGAACCCGAGTGGGATGGGAGCGTGATGTAAGATGGCTCGCTACGCTATCGTTACCGACCTGAACCGCTGCGTGGGCTGCCAGGCCTGCTCGGCGGCCTGCGAGACCATCAACGGCGTTATGCCCGGCGATTTCTGGATCAAGACGCTGCGCATCGGCCCCACCCCCAAAGAGGGCGGTTCCGGCGACTGGCCCGATGTGGAGATGTACTTCCTCCCCATCCAGTGCCAGCACTGCGAAGATCCCGAGTGTGTGAAGGTGTGCCCGACCCAGGCGTCGCACGTGACCGAGGACGGCACGGTGCAGATTGACAAGGACAAGTGCATCGGCTGTCAGTTCTGCGCCATGGCCTGCCCCTACGGCGTGCGCTACCTGAACGAGGAGGAGC
>ERZ832522.1114-NODE-1114-length-37130-cov-32.483857_pt1 | contig 37130 bp, 35 predicted proteins | sample MGYA00519951_ERZ832522 | MGnify/ENA primary metagenome ERZ832522 (study PRJEB31850, sample SAMEA3708728) | human gut metagenome | biome: human gut; feature: human-associated habitat; material: faeces | place: China | collected 2014 ... | reverse complement strand
CCTACGTTACGAGCCATGCACCCAATTCATAAATGTGTCGCAAAGGGCGCTCCACATTTATTTCATTGAGGGCTGTCGAGTGTGTCCGTTGGACGCACAGTATAAAGTCAAAAACAAAAACAGCGACTTGTGAGCAAGCTCCCAGATCGCTGTTTCTGTTTTGACTTTGCATGGCTCGTAACTTTCAATTTACCTTACTTCTTCCGTGATCAATTCTGCCCACGTCACAGCGAATCCGGCGCGGTGCGCTACCCGCTGGGAAGCAATGTGGGACATGCTTGTTCCATAATAAGGAATCGTACCTTGAGCCAAAATATCCTGAGCCAGAAGTCTTACTAAAGTTGATCCCACATGCATTTCTCTGGCGTGGGGAGCTACATTGATCCCAATCTGCCAGAACAAGGGACTGTCAGCGCTGGCGCCTGCCATACCGAGAATCTCACCGTCCTTTACCGCGGCCATGCCCAAAACATCCGGTGCATCCGGATCGAAAGCAAATGCTTGATCAAAACGATCATCACCACGAAATTGCAGAATAGCATCCTGATCATATCGTATCAGTTCAAAATCCCGGGCAGCAGATAGAAAAGCCGAAGGAAGGTCAGAAGAAGCTATGCCACCAGACTCCGGCAGAAAAAAAGGATGTACCTGTGCAATACGGAGATCGAAGGGAGCCAGCAATTCTTCCAATTCCCGGAGCCGTTTCATGTCAAAAAACCATTCTCCCGTCACATCAGCATAACGTTTCCGACATTCTGCCACAATTTCTTCGGAACCGGTAACTAATAATTTTCCATGAACGACAGCAATTTTTAACCTACAAACCGTCTGTTCCTGAAAACGGCGGCGTCCCTCCTGCGGTACATAAATTGTAAAATGATTTTTTGAATCTGCCACATCAGCAGGACTGCAACAGTAGTCCAGTGCCAGCTGGCGGGACAATGCTTCCTGATACATAGATGTCGGAACTCCTCTCACAACGGATCACATTAAACTCTGTGGTTCCCATCCTTTCATTACATGTTTCACGGTATACTCCGCAGCCTCCGCATCCGTCAGCTGGTGGGAAAAGTCAGCGCGGGTGGCAGGGGAAGCACCGGGACCGTAGGAAGCGTATTCTCCGTAATAGAAATGTCCATGGGGTTTCTTCCAGTCCTGCCAGCCGGCGGGATGGATGTGTGCCCCCAGTTCACAGTGTAAGAATACGGTCTTCGCCCATTCTCTCCAGGGACGTCCCAGGTAGATGGAATGGGGAGGACAGTCGCTCTCCAGGCTGCATTCATGGAAGACATAGCCGTAGGGTTCTTCCATGGGAGTGGAGGCTGCGGTCACATAGCCGTAGATCACTTCATCCTCCGGACTTTCCGGAGGGACCCGGTCTCCGGGAAGCTTCGAGTAGATCGTACAATGCTCAAACCAGGCGATGCCGCTGCCGAAGATGAAATCCACATCTCCCTGAATAAAACAGTTTTCATAATAATGACGTCCTATAGTGCGGGGCTTGAATTCTCCGGGTCCCTTGAAGCCTCCGGGCTGCGCCTCTTTTAACGGCAGAGGTGCATCGAAGACCGTGTCCTGGCTGCCAAGAAAACGGCAGTCATAAAAAGCATTGCGGTCACCGTCTACATAGACCGCCAGCGCCTGCCCTACGGTATGCCCGAAGCCGGAATCATTCTGAAAAGTCAGATGCTTTGCAGTAAAATCATGGGTGTCGATCCGGACGGAAGCGGTGCGGAAGGTTCCGCGTTTATCTCCCTCAGGCATAAGATCAAAGGCGGCATCTCCGTAGACGAGAATCGTTTTGTCTGCACCGGCCCCTTCGAAGGTGACATTTGGTCTGGTGATGATTATTTTTTCCCTATAAATACCCTCCCCGATGTGTACGATCACAGGAGGCAGATCAGAAACGGGAGCCGGGAACTGCTTTTCGCATGATAAGCAGGATGAATCCGTCAGGGCGGTCAGTGCTTCAGTAATGGTAGAAAAAGAAGTGCCCGGAAGGGTATTTCCGGGCATATTGACATAATAATGCAAGGAAGTCTTGTATGACATAAATAACTCCATTCTGTAGATGTTGCTTTTATGGAAAGATAGGCTGCATGCGACATCTACAACATAATGCAGCCTAAGGTCCTGTATGGCTGATACCTGAATAACTTAAAGCAGACGCACAATCTCTAAATCCGGCTGATCCGCCAGGTTCACATACTCTCCGCCACATTGTACGACAGGCCGGGAGAGCTTGTCTTTGTTAATATAAATGATCGTCCCTTTCCGCCCATCGCTTAACAGACAACGGTTCTGCAGACAGGAATTGACCACATTTTCCAGAAAAGGAAGCAGGATGGAGACATCGTATTTCTGGAAGCCTTCTGCCTCGAACATCTCGATGACACGGAATGGGCACAAAGGTCCTCTGTAACAGCGGGCAGCGGTCATGGCATCGTAGACATCGGCAATAGCCACGATTCTTGCATAAGGGTCGATCTGATTGCCTTTTAATTTCAAAGGATAACCGCTGCCGTCGCTACGTTCGTGATGCATGAGAGCAGCATTTTTCACATGATCATCCACATCCTGGGACAGGAGAAGCTGGTACCCCAGGGTGGGATGCTTTTTGATCGTTGCAAATTCTTCCTCGGACAGCTTTCCCGGTTTTGAAATGATAGAATAAGGTATCAGCAGTTTGCCGATATCATGGAACAGACCACAGGCAGTGGCCAGCTCAATTTCCTCGTCAGACAGCTTCAGCCATCCGGCCAGTATGTTGCAGATCAGGGCAACATTCAGACTGTGAGTGTAAGTGGAATCATCATATTCCCGCATGTTCTGGAGCATGTCCAGAATGCTGATGCTGCCGGAATGATTGGCTACGATGGCCATGGTGTTCTTCAATAGGGTATTCACATCTAAAGAGGTATTTTTTTGAATCACGAGATTCATATTTTCCCGGAACAGTTCAACATCATTTTCAAAATCTGTCTTGAACAGTTGAAATTCCGGAGAACTCTTAATGCGCTCGGAGTAAGAGAGCTCAGTGTCAGTAGAATCCTCAGCAGGCCGCACGGGTTGTATGATATCCTCGACAAAAATGGTGAGGATACCGTACAGATCCAGCTTGGTGATCAGTTTATCCGTAAGGATGGTCCCTTTTTGTATCAGAAGCTCATGGTCCAGATCATAGACGTCTTCGGCGACGGTCATGCCGGGAACCAGTTGGGTGATGGACAGCCTTTTCATAAGTATTCTGCTCCTTATCATGAAAAGAAAATTTAACTGATTTCATTATAATAATTTTTATCCGGACTGTCAATTTGTGCAGGCTCTTAGGGGGCCACATCCTGTTCATAAAATTTTTACAGTCTTTTCACGCCTATGGGCATATTGAAAGGTTGAAACATAGAGGAAAATCTGCTACAATAACCTTTGAATTATGCGAAGACCCATGGATATTTTATTGCCAAAAGGGTGTGGAAACGAGGAAAAAATGAGCGTTATTGAGAAGATATTTGGCACGCACAGTTCCAGAGAACTGAAGCGTATTGAACCTCTGGTAGACAAGATCGAGGCACTCCGTCCTACAATGCAGGCACTTTCCGATGAGGAACTGCGGGGTAAGACCGAGGAGTATAAGAAGCGTCTGACAGAGGGAGAGACTCTGGACGATCTGCTTCCGGAGGCTTATGCAACCGTAAGAGAGGCTGCAAAGCGTGTTCTGAACATGGAACACTACAGAGTACAGCTGATCGGTGGTATCATCCTGCATCAGGGACGTATCGCAGAGATGCGTACCGGTGAAGGTAAGACACTGGTGTCTACACTTCCTGCTTACCTGAATGCTTTGGAAGGCAAGGGTGTCCATGTCGTTACCGTCAATGACTATCTGGCGAAGCGTGACGCGGAGTGGATGGGTCAGGTACATGAGTTCCTGGGACTGAAGGTCGGTGTGGTACTCAACAGCATGACCTCCGAGGAGAGACAGGAAGCTTACAAGTGTGATATCACTTATGTTACCAACAACGAGCTGGGATTTGATTATCTGCGTGATAACATGGTTATTTACAAGGAACAGCTGGTTCTGCGTGGACTGCATTATGCCATCATCGATGAGGTGGACTCCGTACTGATCGATGAAGCGAGAACCCCTCTGATCATTTCCGGACAGAGCGGCAAGTCCACAGCTCTGTACGAGATGTGTGATCTGCTGGCACGTCAGATGAAGCGCGGTGATGACGTACAGGAACTGACCAAGATGGATGCCATTATGGGTGTGGTACAGGAAGAGACCGGAGACTTCGTCGTTAACGAAAAGGATAAGATCATCAACCTGACCGCAGCAGGTATGGAGAAGGTTGAGAGATTCTTCCACATTGATAACTTCGCTGATCCCGAGAACCTGGAGATCCAGCACAATATCATTCTGGCATTGCGTGCCCATAATCTGATGTTCCGTGATAAGGATTACGTGGTAAAAGATGACCAGGTACTGATCGTCGATGAATTTACCGGACGTATCATGCCGGGACGCCGTTATTCCGACGGTCTGCATCAGGCAATCGAAGCAAAAGAGCATGTAAAGGTGAAGAGAGAAAGTAAGACGCTTGCATCCATTACCTTCCAGAACTTCTTTAATTTATTCGATAAAAAGTGTGGTATGACCGGTACAGCTCTCACGGAGGAGACCGAGTTCCGTGAGATCTACGGCATGGATGTTGTTGTGATCCCTACGAACCGTCCCGTTATCCGTAAGGATCTGCAGGATGCTGTATACAAGACGAAGAGAGAGAAACTGAACGCTATCGTGAATGCGGTAGAGGAAGCGCATGCCACAGGACAGCCTGTACTGGTAGGTACGATCACGATCGAAGCCAGTGAGGAGCTGAGCAGAATGTTGACTAAGCGCGGCATTCAGCACAAGGTTCTGAATGCAAAATTCCATGAACTGGAAGCAGAGATCGTAGCCGATGCCGGTGTACACGGTGCGGTAACCATCGCTACCAACATGGCAGGTCGTGGTACGGATATCAAGCTGGATGAGGAAGCGAGAGCCGCCGGCGGACTGAAGATCATCGGTACCGAGCGTCATGAGTCCAGACGTATTGATAATCAGCTGCGTGGTCGTTCCGGACGTCAGGGAGATCCCGGTGAGTCCAAGTTCTACATCTCTCTGGAGGACGATCTGATGAGACTGTTCGGTTCCGAGCGCCTGATCAGTATGTTCAATACCTTAGGTATCCCCGAGGGACAGGAGATCGAGCACAAGGCATTGACCAATGCCATCGAATCCGCACAGAAAAAGATTGAGAGCAACAACTACGGTATCCGTAAGAATCTGTTAGAGTATGACCGTGTCATGAGTGAACAGAGAGAGATCATCTACGAGGAGCGTCTGCGGGTACTGAACGGCGAGAGCATGCGCGATGTGATCTACAAGATGATCACCGATATTACCGAGAACTGTGTAGATATCTGTATCAATGACGACGCAGATATCTCCGACTGGGATTTCAATGAGTTAAATACCCTGCTCATTCCTACGATCCCGTTACAGCCTCTGACACCGGAGCGTGTGAAGAAGCCCAAGAAGAACAGCTTAAAGCAGCAGTTAAAGGAAGAAGCTGTGAAGCTGTACGAAGCAAAAGAGGCCGAATTCCCCGAACCCGAAGCCATTCGTGAGCTGGAGCGTGTGGTTCTGCTGAAGGTCATCGACCGTAAGTGGATGGATCATATCGACGACATGGAGCAGCTACGTCAGGGCGTGGGCTTACAGGCATACGGACAGAGAGATCCTCTGGTAGAGTACAAGATGAGCGGTTACGAGATGTTCGATGAGATGACCCAGAACATCCGGGAAGAGACTGTGAGACTTCTGTTCCATATCAAGATCGAACAGAAGGTAGAGCGTGAGCAGCAGGCGAAGATCACCGGCACGAACAAGGACGATTCCTTACCGAAGGGACCTGTAAAGCGTGAAAATGCAAAGGTGTACCCGAATGATCCCTGCCCCTGCGGAAGCGGTAAAAAATACAAGAACTGCTGCGGACGGAAGGCCTGATGTTTTCTGACGACAGTGGAAGACAGTGCGGCAGCGCGGACAGACGGTGTGCCTGCCGTAAAAAGTGAGAATTACGATAATAGAAAATAATAGAATAAGAAAGTAGGTGACGTTAAGTGGTTGAATTAGATCAGATGAAGACAGAAATTCTGTCCTACGAAACACCTTTAGCGGAAGTGAGGGATTCACTTTGACCTTGCTAACAAGGCAAAGCGGATCGAAGAAATGGAACGTGAGATGGAGGCTCCCGGATTCTGGGATGACCCGGAGCGTTCCAACCAGAAAATGAAAGAACTGAAGAACCTGAAGGATACGGTAGGAGAGTGTGATAAGCTTTCTACACAGTACGATGATATCCTGACTCTGATCGACATGGGATATGAGGAGAACGATGAGTCTCTGATCCCGGAAATCCGCGGAGAACTGGATGAATTCATCAGGGAATTCGATGAACTTAGGATCGGTACCCTATTGTCCGGAGAATATGATAAGAATAATGCGATCTTAAAGCTTAATGCCGGTGCCGGCGGTACCGAGAGCTGTGACTGGTGCGGTATGCTGTATCGCATGTATACCCGTTGGGCGGAGCGCAAGGGCTTTACCATTGAAGTACTGGACTACCTGGATGGTGATGAGGCTGGGATCAAGTCAGTGACTTTCCAGGTCAATGGCCTGAATGCCTATGGCTACCTCAAATCTGAGAAGGGTGTACACCGTCTGGTGCGTATCTCTCCTTTCAATGCCCAGGGTAAGCGTCAGACATCCTTTGTATCTCTGGATGTTATGCCGGATATCGAAGGAGATCTGGATGTGGATATTGATGAGAAAGATCTGCGCATTGATACTTATCGAAGCAGTGGTGCCGGTGGTCAGCACATCAACAAGACATCATCTGCTATCCGTATCACCCATATCCCGACGGGAACAGTAGTGCAGTGTCAGAACGAACGAAGCCAGTTCCAGAACAAGGATAAGGCTATGCAGATGCTGAAAGCCAAGCTGTATCTGTTAAAAAAGGAAGCAAATGCCGAGAAGCTGTCGGATATCCGCGGCGAAGTCAAGGAGATCGGCTGGGGCAACCAGATCCGTTCCTATGTATTACAGCCGTACACACTGGTCAAGGATCACCGTACCGATGTGGAGACAGGTAATGTGGACGCTGTGTTGGACGGCGGATTGGATATCTTCATCAATGGCTATCTGAAATGGCTCAGTGTGCAGGGAGATAAGAAGACAGAGAATTCATAATTAATACTAAGAAACAAATAAAACACATTCCATAGGCGTTTGACTTATGGAATGTGTTTTTGTATACATAATAAATATCCGTTATTGGCGTTCGTTCTGCATCAGATCCAGAAAATATAAGGTCTGGGTCATGTTCATATATGGCACCAGCCATAGGCTCCCGATACCGAAGCTCAGCAAACACAGAAATCCCAGCGGCAGGAAACTCATTTGTAAGCAGAACAGCTCCCATTTATGTCCCTTCATAATGCGGAAGCTTAATTTCATCAGCTCCATGGCATTATACTGGGGGAAATCCAAGAGTAAATAGTAAGCCTGGGATAAACCAAGGGATAACGGAATATAGATACACATACCGATGACCATAAGCACAATGCACAGGATTGCCATGGTTATGGCGTCAAAGCCTTTCCCTGACCGCAGGAGAAAATAGCAGATATCAAAAGGAAGTGTACATGCCGTATTCAGCAGGATCAGTACTGCGGAGATCCCAAGCGATTTTTTGAATAAGTATTTGAAGCCGTAGAATAGATTGGCGGTTACAGCAGGCCTGTTGCAGGCAGTATTCAGATAGAATAATGTAATGCCGGTCTGAAACACTCCGGCAAAGATCGACAATAAAGTCGTAGTCGCCGTCAAAAGCAGATATTCCGTCAGAGATGTCTCTGCGCTTCCTCCCATAATTGTCCGTACGGTAAGGATCATAGTGAAGGTCATGCTGACGGCAAAGGTGAGGGAAAATACGATCAGACTCCGGCAGATGGACAGCAGGATGGCATTGCCGTAATGGCCTGCCATCTGATCTCTGGCTTTTTCTTTGAGTTGGGCTCTGGATGTATATTGTGTCATAGAAATCCTCTTTTCTTTTTATTATTTCGTAACCACAGAATCCATCGGAAAATATCGGCATGTCTTACAGGTACGACTGCCAGAATCCTTCCATATCGACACCGTACATCTGCTGGTACATCTGATCCAGCATATTCCTATAAGAAGGATCGGTAAATACCGTGACAATGCTGCTGATCGTGATGAAGATACCGAGTGCCAGTCCCACACAGGACAGCCAGATCCCGGCGACACACATACTGCTCATACGCTGTCCCTTTTTTCTGGTAAGCATTGCAAAGAGAATGCCAAGAGCACCGGCAGGGATGGACAGCAGTCCTGTGCAACATAATACCAGGGAACAGATGCCGCAGACCATAGAAGCGATCGACAAACCCCTGTATTTCGGATCAATCTGCGGTATATTTTGATTCATTTCGTTATTCTGATTCTGATAATAATCCATAGAAAGCCTCATTTCCGGGCGGCATGTGGTGAATTTGTCTGCCGCGCTTATATTAAGTACTGTACCATTTTTTCCTGTAATAAGCAAATGAAATATAACTATTCAGAACCCCATTCGCAAAACCGCTACTTCGTAGCTTTCCTTTTGCTCATGTGGTTATTTTCGCCATATAAAACTGCTTATCTGCCTGAATGCAAGCATTCGCAGAACGCAGTTTTGCATGGCTCTGAATAGTTAAGCATGAAAAGATTGAGAAAACTTCCGATTTCCAGTATAATAGATCCATGCGCAAAACAAAATGACAATATGTCATCAGGAGGAACTATGGATATTATACAGAAAATCAAAGAAGAACTTCAGGTAGAAAAATGGCAGGTGGAAGCTGCGGTGAAGCTGATCGATGAGGGAAATACCATCCCTTTCATCTCCCGTTATCGTAAGGAGGTCACCGGATCTCTGAACGACGAGCAGCTGCGTAATCTCGATGAGAGACTGACCTATCTGAGAAGTCTGGAAGATAAAAAGGAGCAGGTGCTGAAGAGCATCGAGGAACAGGGAAAACTTACCGATGAGTTAAAGGAGAAGATTCTGGCAGCTCAGACGCTGGTAGTGGTAGAGGATCTGTACCGACCCTATCGACCCAAGAGAAAGACCCGTGCCAGTATTGCAAAGGAGAAGGGGCTGGAACCTCTGGCAGAATACATTCTGCGCCAGGAGGCAACAGAACCGGTGCTTAACGAGGCGGCCAAGTATGTTTCCGAAGAAAAAGAAGTAAAGACTCCGGAGGAAGCATTGCAGGGAGCACAGGATATTATTGCCGAGATGATCTCCGACGATGCGGATCATCGTCTTTACATCCGCAATATCACCGTAGAGGAAGGCATTGTGACCGGTACTGCGAAGGATGAGAAGGCTCAGAGCGTCTACGAGATGTATTACAATTTTGAAGAGCCTGTGAAGAAGATTGCAGGTCACAGAGTACTGGCATTGAACCGTGGAGAGGCAGAAAAAGTACTGACTGTAAAAGTCAATGCGCCGGAAGAGCGTATTCTGCGTTATCTGGAGAAAAAGCTGATCACGAAGGAAAATGAGTATACCACACCGGTAATCTGTGCTGCAGTGGAAGACAGCTATGATCGTTTAATAGCACCCGCTATTGAAAGAGAGATCCGTAACGATCTGACAGAAAAGGCAGAGGACGGAGCTATCAATGTCTTCGGCAAAAATTTAGAGCAGCTGCTGTTGCAGCCGCCTATCGCAGGAAAAGTGGTCTTGGGCTGGGATCCGGCGTTCCGTACCGGCTGTAAACTGGCAGTGGTAGATGCTACCGGAAAAGTGCTGGATACAAAAGTAATCTTCCCTACAGCACCACAGAATAAGGTGGAGGAGTCCAAAGCCGAGCTGAAGAAACTGATCAAAAAATATAATGTGGATTTAATTTCTGTAGGAAATGGTACGGCCTCCAGAGAGTCCGAGCAGGTAATCGTAGAGCTGTTGAAGGAACTGGATCGTCCGGTACAGTATGTGATCGTCAACGAAGCAGGTGCTTCCGTATACTCCGCAAGTAAGCTGGCGACAGAAGAGTTTCCTAATTTTGACGTGGGACAGAGAAGTGCTGCATCCATCGCCAGAAGATTACAGGATCCCCTGGCAGAACTGGTGAAGATCGATCCCAAGTCCATCGGTGTCGGTCAGTACCAGCATGACATGAATCAGAAGAAATTAAGCGACGCCTTAAGCGGCGTGGTAGAGGACAGCGTAAATAAAGTCGGTGTGGATCTGAATACGGCATCCGCATCTTTACTCGAATATGTCTCCGGTATTAACAAGACGATTGCGAAGAATATCGTGGATTATAGAGAAAATAACGGGCGTTTTGTAAACAGAAAACAGCTGTTGAAGGTACCGAAGCTGGGGCCTAAGGCGTATGAGCAGTGTGCCGGTTTCCTGAGGATCCCGGATGGCAAGAATCCGCTGGATGCCACAAGTGTCCATCCCGAGTCCTATGAAGCTGCAGAACAGTTGATGGAGAAGCTGGGACTGACCATGGAAGATATTAAGGAAGCCCAGAAGCAGGCGGCTGCAAAAAAAGCTTCCGGCAGGAGCAGCGCTGCGCAGGCAGACGGACAGAAGAATGGTAACGGCACAGTCAATGCACCGAAGAAGCGGGAAGAACAGAAAGGTAAAGCAGTTCGGGTACACAATACCAATACCGCTATGGGCAAGGCTCTCGCAGCTGCCATGGGCGGTGTGACTTTTGACAATTCTGCGCAGACCTCTGCAAAGCAGACGGCACCTGTAGCTAAAAATGCAGTAAATGATGCAAAGGATATGTCCGGTCTGGAGAAGCGTATTAAAAATAAGAAGCTTTTAGCAGAGGAACTGGGCATTGGTGAGATCACGCTGACAGATATTCTGAAGGAACTGGAGAAGCCGGGCAGAGATCCCAGAGACGATATGCCGAAACCGATCCTGCGCAGTGATGTCCTGGATATGAAGGATTTAAAACCCGGTATGATCTTAAAGGGAACCGTGCGTAATGTCATTGACTTCGGTGTGTTCGTGGATATCGGTGTCCATCAGGACGGACTGGTGCATATCTCCCAGATCACCGACCGCTATATCAAGCATCCGTTGGAAGCTGTCAGCGTCGGAGATATCGTGGATGTGCAGGTACTCACCGTAGATATGGCAAAGAAACGTATCGGTCTGACCATGAAGATCCAGAAGCAGTAAGAATATATAGAATGATGCCAGGGGGCTATGTGCCAGTGGTACATGTCTGGTACGGAGCATCCGTAGGTATTAAAAAACAGGGACAGCAGATAACTGCAATCCCTGTTTTTGTTTTGGAAAAAATTACGCTTTGTGACCGGTCTTAATGATGGGGCTTAACGGTTTGTAGATCAGCAGTGTTACGACAGACACCAGCGTTCCCTTGATGAGATTCATGGGAGCCACACATGCCACCACGAAGCTTACAATGTTGCCTTCCTTTGCCAGCGGATTGACCTCGGCTCCCATTGCCAGAATGGCATCCAGAGGCATTCCGTAGAATTTGGAGAACGCGGGAAGCAGATATACGGCATTGAATGCGGTGCCAAATACGGTCATGACCAGAGTACCCACAATGCAGGCGATGATTGCGCTTTTCTTTGTCTTCTTAAAAGAGTACACAGCGGAAGCAGGGATGATCAGGCTGCAGCCCACTACGAAGTTCGCCAGATCGCCGATGAAGGCGGTAGAGGTCCCCTTTATGCACAGCTTCAGCAGTATCTTCACGAATTCCATCATGACACCTGCTACGGGACCGAAGGCAAAGGAACCGACTAAGATCGGCAGCTCACTGAAGTCCATTTTATAGAAGCCGGGGGCAAAAAAGATAGGGAAGTCCAGCACATGCAGGATCATGGCGATGGCGGAGAACATACCGATCATGGCAAGCTTTCTCGTATTGAAGATCGGCTCCGAGATGCCGTTTTTCTTCTGTGCGCCCTTTTCCAGCACCACAGCCACCAGGAAACAGCCCACGATGACCGCCAGGAAGATGACTACATAGGCCACATTTTCAGTTACAGTTTGCATTAATTTGTTCATTTCAGAACTCCTTTCCTATGAGAAAAATCAAGGAAAGCCTTCAAAAAAAGCCCCGGAATACAAGCTTCCGGGGCATGGGTATCACAAAAAAATATAAGTGATACGTCTTCTTTCATCCAGACTGTACTGTTGGTCCCGGATTCACACCGGATCAGCCGCAGAATTGCATCTGCGGGTCGCGGACTTAAGGATGACCTATTACCGCCAGTAGGGAATTACACCCAACCCTGAAGAACTTTACCTTATGGATGGAATATATCACTTTGTGAAATAAAAGTCAATATAGAAAATCTTTAGAATTTTCCCAACATTTTTTTTGGATTTCCCTGTTATAGTAGCTGTAATAACTATTCAGAACCGCATGCGCAAAAACGCCCTGCCAGAGTTTTCCTTTTGCTTGGCTCTGAATAGTTGCAAATACTTATAAAAATGTGTTGACACTCAAAAAATATTATTGTATTATGCGAACAGTACAGTAACACAAAGATGAATACACAAAAATGTAACAGAAAATGGGAGTATGTGAGGAATGAGTGCATTAGTAGAGATTAAAGATGTGTGCAAGGTTTACAATCCCGGGGAAAATGAAGTGCGCGCCCTGGATCATGTCAGCCTGACCATCGACGAGCAGGAATTTGTGGCTATCATCGGGCATTCCGGAAGCGGAAAGTCTACACTGATGAATATGCTGGGCTGTCTGGATGTGCCTACCAGCGGGGAATATTGGCTGCATGGACAGGACGTGTCCGCATTATCTGACGATGCATTGTCCGACATCCGGAACCGGGAGATCGGGTTTATCTTTCAGGGCTTTAATCTGATCCCGAATCTGACGGCATTGGAAAATGTGGAGTTGCCTCTGATCTATAGGGGAGTATCCAAAAGTGTGCGGGAAGAGCTGTCCGTGGAGGCCTTGAAAAAGGTAGGTCTTGAACATCGTATGGATCATAAGCCTTCGGAGATGTCCGGCGGTCAGCAGCAGAGAGTGGCGATCGCCAGGGCCATAGCCCAGGCACCTCCGGTGATCCTGGCGGATGAGCCAACGGGTAATCTGGACTCCAATTCCACGAAAGAGATCATGGATATTCTAAAAGGATTACATAAAGAGGGAAGAACCGTCATATTGATCACACATGATAATGAGATCGCAGCACAGGCGAAGCGAGTGATCAAGATCAAGGACGGCAAAGTAGAATCCGATTCCGGACAGATCGTTCCGGTGGAGGAACTGCGGACGGCAGGAGCCTGATGCGGAAAACAGATTTTCACATGCAGCGAATGAAAAGACATGAGTATAAAATAGAAAGGATCATGAGTGAGAGATCATGGAACAGCAGGAAAAAACAGAACAGGCACTGAGTGCAAAAGAAAGCAAGGCAATGAAGAAGGAAGAAAAGAGAAAGCTAAAAGAAACAAAAAGAGAACAGAAGGCAGGTAAAATCGGCAAAAAACGTAAAAAAGCACCTATTATTATTGCTGCTATCATAATCATACTGATCGTGATCCGTATGGTAAGCTGTGCATTTTCCGGCAGTGCGGGTGTCATGGTCAGCACTACTAACGCATTCCGCGGTGACATCGAGGAAAATGTCAGCACCAGCGGCAAGGTAGTCAGTGAAGAGAAAGCGGTTCTCTTTGCGCCGGTAGGTGGCAGATTAAACGAAGTCAATGTGGCAGCCGGTGATGCTGTCAAGGCAGGGGATGTGCTGATGACCTATGACATGGAGCAGATGGAGGAGCGTCTGCAGGAGGCAACCCTGCAGCAGACCAAGAGCAATGCTTCCTATAACAGTACCATGACAGAGAACAGCAAGAGTCAGGCCAAATTAAACGAAGCCAACACGAACCTGGCAGTGCTGGATCAGCAGCTGGCGGACTATAAGGCTTATCTGAAGGAACTGCAGGATAAACTTGCAAAGAGTCAGAGAGAAACCCAGAGACAGTTATCCGAAGAAAGTTATGAATTATCCAGAAAATCCGCCGATTTGAGCAAGGAACTGCAGAATTCCGCTACCAGTGCAGACCGTGCGAAAGAAATCAATAAGGAACTCCAGGATATCAGCGCCAGCCAGGCGAGAAATTCTTATGTGCAGTCCATTGCAGGATCCAGCGATTACGTGGTAAATATGCAGAATGAGATCGCTTCCGTACAGGAACATATTGAGGAATGTGAAACTTATAAAGCGAAGATGCAGGCACAGAAGGATGCCGGTGAAGGATCGATCTTAAACGGTTATCAGTCCCAAGGGTACGCTGCTGACAGAGATCTGGCACAGCTGACATACAAAGAGGCGGAGGAACAGTATTATTCTGCGAAGAAAGGCATTGTAGCTGATTTTGACGGTATCGTAACGGAATGCACCGGTGTATCCGGAGCCAGTGTGGCGGAGGGCGCACAGCTGATCACACTGGAGAGCAGCCAGAATGTGAAGGTTTCCTTTGATGCTTCCAAGTCCGATGTGGCAAAACTTGCCATCGGGCAGAAAGTAGATATTACCATCTCCGGCAATAAATACGAAGGCGAGATCAGTAAGATCAATCGTATGGCAACACTGAATGCCTCCAATACGCCCATGGTAGGGGTAGAAGTACATCTGACTAACCCCGATGACAAGATCATTCTGGGACTGGATGCAAAGCTGACCGTACATACCAACAGTGCACAGGATACATTGTTGATCCCGGTAGAAGCGATCAATGCGGATAAAAACGGAGATTTCCTCTATGTGATCGAGAACGGCATGGTAGTTAAGAGGGCAATTACCTGCGGAATCTCCTCCGATGAATACGCAGAGGTCCTGGAGGGCATTACCGAGGAAGACCAGATCATAGTGAACAGCCTCACGGGTGTCAGCCTGGAGGAGGGCATGGCAGTAACGGCTGTGCCCATGGAACAGTAGGAGGCGGATCCATGACACAAGTATGGGAATACATCAAAATTGCATTGATGAATATCCGCAGTAATAAAGGACGTTCGATCCTGACCATGCTGGGCATTATCATAGGAATCTCTTCGGTGATCATGATCATTTCCATAGGTAACGGCGTGAAAAGTGGGATCAACGGAGAACTGAATTCTATGGCAGGAGGCCAGATCGCAGTTTATAGCAACAATACCGCAGAAAACGGTACGGAAGTGATATTTACCGAAGAGGATATGGATGCCATTCAGGAGAAGGTCCCTAATGTCAAGGCGGTAACACCGTCCTGGAGTTTCAGCGGAAGCGCCACCGGCAGAAAGGGAACCTTTGATGCTACTGCAACTTTCGGTAAGGCGGGACTGGAATATTCGAGCCAGGATCCGATCATCAAGGGACGTTATTTTACCGATTCGGATTATTATACGGCGAATAAGGTCTGTGTCATTACAGAGAGCAGCGCGAAAACGCTGTTTGGTAATACCAATGTGATCGGAATGAGCTTTGACTATACGTTGTATGGAGTGACACAGGAATTTACGATTGTTGGTATCCGTAAGGACAACGCATCGAAGCTGTTCGGAATGGGAGGAAACGGTACGGTGACCATAGAGGCACCTATCTCCACGATATCGGACGGATATGGATTCTATGTGGAGTATACGGATCTGCTGATCGTCAGTGATGGTGCGGAAAATGCCGCTCAGGTGGCGAAGGATGTGGTGAGATTGTTGGAGAACCGCCACGGTGTCAGAGGACAGAACGCCATCTTAGTACAGAACTTTAATGATATTATGAGTCAGATGGATCAGATCTTAAGCTATATCACTATCTTTGTGGTGTTCGTAGCAGCCATCTCCCTGCTGGTAGGCGGTATCGGTGTTATGAACATCATGCTGGTATCTGTCACGGAGCGTACCAGGGAGATCGGTATCCGGAAAGCACTGGGAGCGAGAACCGGATCCATTCTGCTACAGTTTTTGTCGGAGTCGGCGATCATCACCCTTCTGGGAGGTCTGATCGGTATTACCATCGGAGTGGCAGGAGCTTTTGGCATCTGCAGCCTGATCGGTTTTACCGCAAAAGTAAGCGCAGGAACGGTGCTGGGAGCCAGCCTGTTCTCCTCCGCCGTGGGTATCTTTTTCGGTATCTATCCGGCGAAAAAAGCGGCAAAACTAAGTCCTATCGAAGCTTTACGGCATGAATAATCATAAAAATTAAATCATAATTAAATAAAATCCATAAATAAAGAACCGCAGGTGACAGATTATAAATCCCTGCGGTTCTTTACTTGCTTTTTCATGGGAAAAAATTTATAATGTTTTCTATAGTATGCAGTTTTATGCACAGACGGAGCCCGGAGCCTTTTAACCGCCTATGAGCAGGCGCATGTGGGGTTAGTCCTTTTGCTCCTGGCATCATACATTATTATAGAGGAAAGAGCACGTTATGGTAGAATTGGATGTGAAGATTACATCGGGGGACTTATATGATTTTTTATTACGGCACAGCTATAACAGCGTGTCCGGACTTTTGGGAGCGGTGATCGGAGCACTGGGCGTTGTTGTGGGAATTTCCAGACAGTACTGGATCTATCTGATCCTGGGAGTGGTGATCCTGTTATATCTCCCCTGGACGCTTTTTATCAAAAGCAAACAGCAGGTAGCGAACAATCCGGTCTTCAGGGAACCACTGCATTATGTTCTGGATGAGAACGGAATTACTATTTCTCAGGGAGACAGTTCGACCTGCCAGGCATGGGAGGATTGTCTGAAAGCAGTCTCCACCGGGCGCAGCATCATTGTCTATACGGCAAAGAATAATGCAACGATATTTCCCAAAAGTCAGATGCAGGATAAGACAACGGATGTTATCGAAATGATTTCCACGCATATGCCCCCTACAAAGGTGAAGATCCGCAGCTAGAAATGCCATAGAGCAGAGAGCTTTTCCGGAAAGTAACAACGGCCATTACGGTGTCTATAGAAAGTGTAAGAAAAATGACAACAGGTGATTCAACAGCAAACAAAGAATTTAAAAAAGAAATCATAGAGACTCACAGCGCGCAGGAGACTTTTGCACTGGGACAGCGGATCGGCTTAGAAGCACTTCCCGGGCAGGTCTATACCCTGATCGGTGATCTGGGTGTGGGCAAGACTGTATTTACCCAGGGAGTGGCAGACGGTCTTGGAATTACGGAACCGGTCAACAGCCCCACCTTTACCATTGTGCAGATCTATGAGGGAGGCCGCATGCCTTTTTATCATTTTGATGTGTACCGCATCGGAGATGTGGAGGAGATGGAAGAGATCGGTTACGAGGACTGTTTTTACGGTGAGGGATTGTGCCTGATCGAGTGGGCGAATCTGATCGAAGAGATCCTGCCGGAGCACTACAGACAGGTGACCATAGAAAAGGATCTGGAGAAGGGCTTCGATTATCGCCGGATCACGATTGAGGAGATGACTACAGTATGAAAATATTAGCTTTGGACAGTTCCGGACTGGTGGCAAGTGCCGCCGTCGTGGAAGACGATGTCCTGATCGCAGAGTATACCACAGATTATAAGAAAACACATTCCCAGACATTACTTCCGATGTTGGACGAGATCCGGCAGATGATCGACCTGGATCTTCACACCATTGATGCCATTGCTATCTCCGCAGGTCCCGGATCCTTTACCGGACTGAGAATTGGTGCAGCAACCGCGAAGGGACTTGGTCTGGCACTGAATCTGCCGTTGGTAGAGGTGCCGACACTGGAAGGACTTGCATTTAATCTCTGGGGGACGGACAAGCTGGTCTGCCCCATTATGGATGCCAGAAGGAATCAGGTATACACCGGGATCTATGAATTTTGTAAGGCAGAAGCAGAGGCTGGAAGTTGTGAACAGCAGCTTGTGATGCAATGTGTTAAGGATCAGTGCGCATCTCCTGTGGACGAACTGGTGGACGAACTGAACCGCCTGGGACGTGAAGTGATCTTTTTGGGAGACGGCGTGCCGGTATACCGGAGGCAGATCACAGAAGGAATGAAGGTGCCGTTTTCCTTTGCTCCCGCAGCCAATAACAGACAGCGGGCAGCAAGTGTGGCTTCTCTCGGAGCCATTTATTATGCACAGGGTAAGACAGTGACCGCCGCGGAGCATGAACCCGAATATCTGCGTAAGAGCCAGGCAGAGCGGGAACGGGAAGAGCAGGAGAGAGTAGCAAAAGAGGCACAGGCATGAAGATAGAGGTTCGTCCCCTGCGGGATACAGATATCGAAGAACTGAGCCGCATCGAAGCCGCATCCTTCAGCATGCCCTGGTCTGCGGAGGATTTCAGAGGACTGCTTCTAAGAGACTATTGCCTGTATGTGGTGGCGGAGACTGATGGACATATCGCCGGCTGTGCCGGACTGACGGACAGTTTTCATGAGGGTAATATCGACAACGTGGTAACGGCACCGGAGTACCGGAATCTGGGAGTGGGAAGCAAAATGCTCGAAGAACTTCTGCGACTGGGGGCAGAGCGTGGCATTACGGCATATACTTTGGAAGTCAGAGTGAGCAATGCACCGGCGATCCGTTTATATGAAAAGTTTGGTTTCGTCTCGGAAGGGATTCGTCCCGGATTTTATGAGAAACCTACCGAAGATGCCATGATCATGTGGCGTCGTTAACAAGTATTACCACCACCATCCGGCGATTTATTTGCTATGATAGTGAAAGAGGAAACTGTTTTTACGATCAGAAAGGTGGAAGGTAAGATGCGAAAGTCAGAAAACGGTAAATTAACACAGATACTATGTAACGCCTGCGGCAGAGAATTAAAAGTAGAAAAGGAAATTATCCGGGAGGGATATTTCACCGCAGATGTCCGTTTTGGATATTTTAGCAGGAAAGACGGTATGAGACATGCCTTTGATCTGTGTGAGGACTGCTACGACAGTTGGATCGGCAGATTTGTCATTCCGGTGGAAGAAGTACCGGAGACAGAATTATTATAGATAGAACAACAGATGCTGTGAAGGCAAGATTGCGAGGAAGAATGTTAGACGTTTGCTTATTGGGAACAGGAGGAATGATGCCACTGCCTTACAGATGGCTGACTTCCCTGATGATGCGATATAATGGAAAAAGTATTCTGATCGACTGCGGAGAGGGAACCCAGATCGCCATGCGGGAAAAAGGCTGGAGTCCCAATCCTATTGATATTATCTGCTTTACTCATTTCCATGCGGATCACATCAGCGGTCTGCCGGGGATGCTTCTGACCATGGGAAATGCAGAGCGGACAGAGCCTCTGCTCCTGATCGGCCCCAGGGGGCTTACGAAAGTGGTGGCTTCGTTGAGGGTGATCGCACCGGAACTTCCCTTTGAAGTGAAATGCATTGAGATTACAGAAAATGCCCAGACTTTTTCTTTTGAAGGTTTTCGGCTGGAAGCTTTCAGGGTCAACCATAATGTACTCTGTTATGGGTACAGTATGGTGATTGACCGGGCGGGTCGATTTGATAAGGACAGAGCCATGGAGCAGGAAATCCCCATGAAATTCTGGAGCCGTCTGCAAAAAGGAGAGACCCTGGAAGAGAACGGCAGAGTATTTACACCGGATATGGTATTGGGAGCGGAGCGCAAGGGCCTGAAAGTAACCTACAGTACCGATACCCGACCTACGGAGAGCATCCGACAGAATTCCAAAGGATCGGATCTGCTGATCCTGGAAGGTATGTACGGAGAGCCGGATAAACTGGTGAAAGCCAGAGAACACAAGCACATGACCATGTATGAGGCGGCGAAGATTGCAAAAGAAGCGGAAGTACCGAAATTATGGCTGACCCACTACAGCCCGTCCATGACCAGACCGGAGGAATTCATGGAGGATGTGCGGAAGATATTTCCGGCGACTTATGCGGCGAAGGATGGTTGGACCATGGAACTGAAATTTGATGAGGGAGAGTGAACGATCTTATGAAGAAAACCAACACATCTGTGACTAAGATTACAGTCTTTTTCATTTTCTTACTCGTGCTGGTGGTAGGATATTATGCGTATCTGTCCGGAACGCATCGCACCGAGCAACAGGAAGCGGTGATGTCGGAAATCGACACCGCACTTTCCCGAAACCTCGAGAACAATTATCCTTCGACACCGAAGGAAGTGGTCAAATATTATAACGATCTGATGAAATGTTTTTATAATGAAGACTGCACGGAGGAAGAACTTCAGGAACTGGGGAAAAAGTCACTGCAATTATTTGATGAGGAACTCAGGGAGAACAACGAAGAAGAATCCTACCTCATCCGTCTGCAGGGAGAAGTGCAGAATTATAAAAACAATAAGAGAAAAATAACGAGTGTTTCTCTTGCATCAAGCACAAATGTGGACTATTATACAGCGGATGGATATTCCTTTGCACGAATATCCTGCGGTTACACGATGACGGAAAATGGCAAAAAAAGTTCTACCGTCATGGTATATCTGTTACGCAGAGATGACAATCGCAGATGGAAGATCTATGGTTGGAAAACGGCGGACCAGTTGAACAGTAAGCTGGAACAGACAGACAATAATTAGAACAAAGCAGGCAGAAAAATGACAGAGACAGAAAAACAAAAAGACATTTATATTTTGGGAATTGAGAGCTCCTGTGATGAGACGGCGGCATCGGTGGTAAAAAACGGCAGAGAGGTACTTTCCAACGTGATCTCCTCTCAGATTGCCTTACATACGTTGTACGGCGGCGTGGTGCCGGAGATCGCATCCCGGAAGCATATCGAGAAGATCAACCAGGTCATTGAGCAGGCACTTGCCGATGCCCATGTGACACTTGACGATATTACGGCGATTGCGGTGACCTACGGACCGGGACTGGTGGGAGCACTTCTGGTGGGGGTATCCGAAGCCAAAGCCATCAGCTTTGCTACCGGTATTCCTTTGGTAGGTGTTCATCACATTGAGGGACATATCAGTGCTAATTTTATAGAAAATAAGGAATTGGAGCCTCCTTTTATCTGTCTGGTGGCTTCCGGCGGACATTCGCATCTGGTGGTGGTCAAGGATTACGGAGAATATGAGATCATCGGACGGACCAGGGATGATGCGGCGGGTGAGGCTTTTGACAAGGTGGCGCGTGCCATCGGGCTGGGCTATCCCGGAGGACCTAAGATCGATAAGGTATCGAAGGAGGGCAATCCCGATGCGATTCATTTTCCCAGAGCGGCAGTGGCGGAAAACGAGTATGACTTCAGCTTCAGTGGTCTGAAATCAGCGGTGCTGAATTACTTAAACGGCTGCCAGATGAAGGGAGAAAGCTATAATCAGGCAGATGTGGCTGCTTCTTTCCAAAAAGCAGTGGTAGATGTGCTGGTAAGTCATTCACTGCATGCTGTAAAAGCCTATGGCCTGAATAAATTTGCCATTGCCGGCGGCGTGGCATCCAATTCCTCTCTGCGGGCAGCCTTTGAAGAAGAGTGCGGCAAACGAAATATTGCATTTTATCATCCTTCTCCGATCTTCTGCACAGACAATGCAGCGATGATCGGTGTGGCGGGCTATTATGAATATATCAAGGGTGTCCGCAGCGGCTATGACCTGAATGCGGTTCCGAATTTAAAATTGGGAGAACGCTAAGGAGTATTAGCATAAAAGACATTATAGAAAGACTGACATGAATATGATAGACAGAGTAACAGAAGAGTATTTCACAGAAGATTTTGCGGCATATAAAACAGAAAAAGAGGATGGAAACAAGGAAAAACCGCGTTGTACTGCCATTATCCTGGCAGCCGGCAGCGGAAGCAGGATGCACTCCGCAGTGGCGAAACAGTTCCTTCCGTTAAAGGGCAGACCTCTGATCTGGTATGCATTGCATGTGGTAGAAGAGTCAAAGATCATCGATGACTGTATTCTGGTGACTTCGGAACAGGATATTCCCTATGTCCGGGAAGAAATCGTGCAGAAATACCGTTTTACGAAAGTGAATATCATTACTTCCGGCGGAGCGGAACGGTATCTCTCTGTGAGCAGGGCATTGCAGCTGATCGCGGACGGACGCCTTAAGTGTCCGAATGAGCATGGTTATGTGTTTATCCATGACGGCGCAAGACCTTTCCTGACGGAGAAAATTCTGGAAGACACCTATGCGGCTGCTGTACAGTATCAGGCGTGTGTGGCAGCGGTACAGAGCAAGGACACCGTGAAGATCAGCGATGGCAATGGCTTTGCACTTTCCACACCGGACCGCAGGAGCGTCTGGAATATTCAGACACCGCAGGTATTTGAGACCAGCCTGATCCTGCAGGCGTATGAGCGACTGAAAAACAGGCTTCCAAAGCTGCAGGAGCAGGGCATTCAGGTAACAGACGATGCCAGCGTGGTGGAGATGTTTACCGAGTCCCGGGTGAAGCTGGTGGAAGCATCCTATCAGAATATTAAGATCACAACACCGGAAGATATGAAGACAGCCGAGGCATTTCTGGAGGATTAAATCCTTCGTGCCCCGGCTGTTTTATTATTATTCTATTTCTCCCGCATGGCACTGGGAGTTACTCCGTATACTTTCTTGAATGCACGTCGGAAAGTATTGGAATTATTATATCCCACAGCGATATACAGCTCATTTAAGCTGATATCGGTCTCCTGGATCAGTCTGGCAGCCTCTGTCATCCGGATATTCTCCAGATACGTGGAGAAGTTGACCCCGGTCTTTTCCTTAAACATATGAGAGAAATAGCTCTCGGAGATCTGAAACTCATCCGAAATCTTGTTTAAACCCAACGAAGGATCCTTATAATTATCGTTAATATATTTCTCAATCGTAGTAGATAATGTATTGTCATCTTCTTTATTACCGAAGAGATTACACAGGGATAATGCAAGATCTTCGCACAATTTGAAGGTCAGGTGCTCATTGAAACGCTCATCCAGAACCTTTACGGCTTCGGGATCCGCATCCTGCGGCAGTGCAAATCTTGCTTTTAATAAAGTGTTGCGGATATCTGACAGCAGGTACTTTAACAGGTTGACCGGCAGGGTACGTTCCTCGATATTCTCCTGATGGATCAGGTTGAACAGCTCCAATACCTGCGGCGTATTGCCCGTGGAGATGAAGTGGATCAGCTTCGTTGAGATCTCCGGCGGATAATAGAACACGTTGGAATCCTTCTTAATAAATTCATACGGGAAGAAAATATAGTTCTTCGTCGTATAACTTACGGCTTCGGAGGCCTGCTGGTAGCATTCCCAAACATTCATCAGGGAATCCGTATTGCGACCGATACCGGCGAAGAGCCAGATGTCGTAGGTATCCAGCAGATAATCATGAAGTCGTAAAATACAATTGTTGATCTTCAGGATCAGATTTTTTGCTTCCTCTTCAGAACAATGGAGCAGGACAGAATAGGTACGGTCCGAAGGGCTGAAGTAGAAAAGTGGTGTACCGAAGAAATTCTCCAGTGCGGACTCGATGATCTTCTCCAGCTCCTCGACAGATTCCACGCCGCCGGGAAGAGCATTTTCTACATTATCGCCGAAGTTATTATAGTACACAATATATAACACATTATAATAAGAAGAAGCAGTGATCCCAAGATAGTTTTCCATATAAGCCACCTCGTCTTCGGATGTAGCCGTACCCGACAATAGCTGACGCACATAAGAGGTACAGATAATGGGACGCTGATTGTCTACGACTGCCTGCAGATTCTTCTGTACTTCCACAGCAGTCTGCAGCTCCTGACCGAGTTCAATAATAGGCCGTACATTCCGACGGGAAAAATAATATACCAGAGAACCGCCGATCACCAGTGCAAACATTGCCAGTAAAATGAAAATCAGCTGCGTACCTCCCAGACCGGCTGTTGCTTTATAAGGAGGGAAACTGAAATAATAAGAATAACCGGTGCTATCTGAAATGTATTTTCCCAAAGTAAAGGACTGACCGTCCAGGCGGACCTGGGCATATCCCTTATTAAAGTCCAGAGAATCCAACATTTCTGCGGAAATGCTGTCCGGAGTATTTATCGTAAGCACGGTGGAGTCATCTTCCGCGGTCACCGCCAGAAAATTATCACCATCCATATGAACACAGTCGAACAAATCCGCCATTTTATCCTGTTCGAAGATAAAGCAGACCTTTGCATTGGCATCCATATAGTAGAGATCATTCAGGTCGATGATATACATATAGTATTTTTCACTGTAATTTGGCATGAACTGATCCATAGGAAGAAAGCGGTTCTTGTATTCCGGCTCCGTCATGTAGGAGTGCCACAGTTCATTTTCGGTAGAAGAGTATTTCTGAATCCAGTTATAGAACCGCTTTGCGGATATGAAATAAGTAGGATTCAATACATAGTCCGTCTCCGGAAAATAGACAAAGGACTCTTTTAAAGGAAGAAGTGCTTCCGCATACACATTTGTTGCCAGAGAATTCTGTAATTCATTCCCCATCTCCGTAAAAGGATAGTAGGTATTCTGATAATTCATGACCTTACGGAAGGTGTCGTTCTGCAAAAGCTGCCGGCAATACACCTCCATAATGTTCAGATCGCTTTCAAACAGCTCTGCATTGCTGATCAGGGTTGTCTCGTTCTGCTGATCGTAAGAATCACGTGCGTTATTTATCGTAGAACGGTATAAAAAGAGGAACAAAACCAGAATGATCAGCAGGAAAATACTGTAAGAGGTTACCATTTTCAGCATTAATGTATTGTTGTGGCTTGTATAATTTGTATCATCAGGGGCTTCTTTTTTATTAAAAATCATTCATGATCACTCCCATGTCTCAATTTTTTTAGATAATATACCGAATAAATCATGTCTATTGTATCAGTTACTTACAAAGGAAGCAAGATGTAACCCCTTTCAAATTTAAAAATATCAAATGTAAGTGCTTTCAAAGAATGCAGTAAAATCAAGGGTTTGCAGAACCGGTGGTCAAAATTTGCACCCGAACGCAAAAATTGTAACTTGTTTTTCCCGGTGACGGATGGTAAGGTGAGGGCAAGTCAAGGGAATGACCCCATGACAAATCATGATTCCAAATTTTTAGGGAGGAACAAAATGAAGAGAAAAGTATTATCCGTACTTTTAGCATCTGCTATGGTAGCTTCCTTAGCAGCATGCGGAAGCAGCAACGATGCTCCTGCACAGAGCGCAGCAGCAACTGACAGCGCAGCAGCTTCTACCGAGGCTTCCACCGAAGCTTACAATCTGGAGGAGATTAACGTAGTAGTTAATGGTACACTGACCGCAACCGTTGATAACGGCCAGGCTGAATTCGTCCAGCAGTGGGATGATGCAGTATCCGAAGCAATCGGTCATCCTATTAAGATGAACATCCAGCAGTTAGACCACTCCGGTTATACCGATGCAGTAGGTCGTCTGTTCGCAGGCGGTGACTATCCTGATGTAATGATCATGAGTGCAGATATGTTCAAGCAGTATGCACCTACCGGTCTGCTGTGGGATATGTCCGAAGCATATGCAAACGCTAAATTCCAGTCTCACCTGATCCTGCCTGAGATCAATGAGAACCTGAAGGATGAGGAAGGTCATCTGTATGGTTTCGCTCCTACCTATGGTAATGGATGTGTTACCTATGTTAAGCAGGCATGGTTAGATGCAGTTGGCCTGAAGGCTGAAGACATCAAGACTTATGATGATTACTACAACATGCTGTTAAAGTTCCACAACGAAGACCCCGATGGTAACGGCGTAACCGGTGATACCTATGGTGTTATCGCAGCTGGTTTCGTTGGTAACGAAGCTCCTTACGTAAACTATCTGCCTGAGTTCTGGCAGGATGCTTATCCTGCAATCCTGCAGGATGACAACGGTACCTGGTACGATGGATTCCAGACCGATGCTACCAAGGCAGCTCTGTTAAGATTACAGCAGGCTTACAAGGATGGCGCTATCGATCCTGAGACCCTGACCGCTTCCACCAAGATCGCCCGTGAGAAATGGTTCTCCAACGATCAGACCGGTTCTTCAGGTGTATTCACTTACTGGGCAGGTTCCTGGTATCAGACTCTGACCGATAACCTGATCAAGAACGGTGTTGACGAGAAGCTGGTTGAGCTGGCTCCTATCGCTGAGGTTGGCGCTTACCTGAACAGAGAAGCTCCTGTATGGGTTATCATTGATGACGGTGACGGAGACAACTCCCGTGAGCAGGCTATCTTCGATGCATTCATCGAGACCATGATGGATGGCGACAAGGTGCAGACTCTGTGGACCTACGGTGCAGAAGATGTTCACTGGTCTACCAAGGCTGAAAGCTTCACCATCAATGCAGGTACTGAAAAAGAGAAGACCTACGAGTACGAAGACGGTACGTTCCACTTAAAGCAGTCTCCTAACGATCCTAACTCCGTATGGAAGAAGAATGCTATGGATCCCGCTCTGGTTATCTGCTCTCTGGACAACGGCTTTAACGATATCTCCAGCCTGGCTGCAGAAGGCAACAAGTTCTTCACCGAGAACTGCAAGGATGCTCCTCAGTCTCCTACTTCTGAGACCTACACCAACGAGTCCGGTACCATCTATGATGCTAAGCTGGCAGCTATCACTTCTGTAGTAGTTGACGGTGGTGATGTAGATGCAGCTATGCAGACCTACGTTGACACAGTTGGATCCATTATCGATCAGTGCTTAGCTGAACTGAATCAGTAATAATATCTGCAATATCGTAGCAGAAGCTACAAAAACATGATATCATTATCCTGTCCCGCCGGGATGCAAAAACCCATGGGACAGGATATTTTAGAGAGAAAAGAATGTGTGAGATGAAGTCGAAAGGAAGAGGGATGGTATGAGCAAGAAAAAGAAAATCACCACATCCACCGGCGTAGAAGTACGTCACAAGCCTCTTGGTCTCCGGATCTGGAATAACAGAGGCTATTATTTGATGTTCCTGCCTGTATTTGTGTTCATTTTGATCATGTATTACTGGCCCATGCTTGGTATTCGTTATGCATTCTACGATTACAAGCCCGTAGGTGCACCTACTTTTGTAGGCCTGAAGCATTTTTACAGTATGTTTAAGACTGATGCGTTCTGGAGTGCATTCAGAAACACATTGGAACTGAGTATTATGAAGTTGTTGATCACGACCTTCACTGCGGTTATCGTATCAATCTTCTTAAATGAAATGGGAAATCTCTTTGCAAAGAAAACTTTGCAGACTATCATATATCTGCCCCACTTTATGTCTTGGGCAGTAGTTGCATCTATCTTCAGCTTGTTCCTGTCTCCTTCCTCTACCGGTCTGGTAAATGGATTGCTGCGTGACTGGGGCATTCTGGCACCGGATGCCAAGGGAATTTATTTCCTGGCAAGCACTGCATGGTGGAGACCGATCTTCTACATTATCAATATCTGGAAAGAGACCGGTTGGGGAACTATTATCTTCCTGGCTACTCTGGCAGGTATCAACCCGGAGCTGTATGAAGCAGCCGATATCGACGGTGCAACCCGTATGCAGAAGATGCGTTTCGTAACGCTGCCTGCACTGTCCAATACGATTATCACCGTATTGATCCTGAACCTTGCTAAGGTTATGAACATGTTCGAGTCCGTATTCGTATTGTATAACAATGCGGTATACAGTGTGTCTGATGTTATTTCTACTTATATTTATCGTCAGACGTTCGCGATCGCTCTGCCGAACTATGGTTACTCTACAGCAGTTGGTCTCTTCAAGTCCCTGGTTGGCTGTGTCCTGGTACTGATATGTAACTGGGCAAGTAAGAAGACCCGTGGCCGTGGCATTGTATAGGAGGTGTTAAACGTGGCAAAGACAGCTTATCGTAAACCTAAGAAAAAGGTTCATGTATTCGATATTGTAAACTACATCGTATTTATTCTGATCGGCCTCCTGGTACTGGTACCTATCTGGAAGGTAGTAGTAGACTCCTTCAATGCTGTGGGTGTATACCAGTTCAGACTGTGGCCGGAGGATTTTACCTTAGATGGCTATAAGACCATCATTCATACCCAGAGACTGTACAGACCTTTCATCAACTCCGTTATCACAACGGTGCTCGGTACTTTCCTTGGTCTGCTCCTGTCCACCCTGGGTGGCTATGTACTGATCCAGTTTGATATGCCCGGACGTAACTTCTTCGCATATTTCCTTCTGTTTACCATGATCTTCTCCGGTGGTATGATCCCTGAGTACCTGGTAATGAAGCAGTTACACCTGGTTAACAGCATGTGGATCCTGGTGGTGAAGCACGGTATGAACGTGTACAACCTGGTACTGATGCGTAACTTCTTCGAAGGAATACCTGCCAGTCTGTTCGAGGCAGCAGAGATCGACGGATGTTCCCCTATGGGAATCTTCTTCAAGATCGTGCTTCCTCTGTCCAAGGCAGCTCTGGCTTCCATCGGTCTGATGTTCGCAGTTACCGTATGGAATGACTATTCTACCGTTAAGATCTATATTACCAATCCTGATCAGGTTAACTTCCAGTATCAGTTACGCAATATGATCATGGATGGTGATACCCCTACTACACAGTATTCGGTATCCCAGAACACTCTGTTCTATGCAGCGATCGTATGTGCAATCCTTCCTTTCATGGCACTGTATCCTTTCCTGCAGAAATACTTTGTAAAGGGTGTTAATATCGGCGCTGTTAAGGAGTGATTTTCTTCTCGCACGTACTTAGACTTAGACAAGGGAAACTTCGGTTTCCCTTGTGTTGTATATGCAGGTAAATTCCGCGAGAAAAGATGCGCAGGGGAAGCGCAGAAATGAGGGCAGAAATGAACAGAATTTTTTGGGCTGCAGATTCCACGGTCCAGACCAATGACTATACGACCTATCCGCAGACAGGCATTGGTCAGGTATTTTCTTTATTTATAAAGCCGGAATATCAGGTAAACAATCATGCCAAGAACGGCAGAAGCACCAAGAGCTTTATGGACGAGGGGAGACTGGAAGCCATAGAGGAGAAAATTGGTGCAGGAGATTTCCTGTTTATCCAGTTTGGACACAATGACGAGAAAAAAGAGGATCCCACCAGATATACAGAGCCTTTTTCCACTTACATGGAGAATCTTGAAACCTTTATCCGTGTGGCAAGAGATCATAGCGCTTATCCGGTGCTGATCACTCCCTTAGAGCGCAGGTGCTTTATGGATGAGAAACACTTGGGGATCGGAGCACATTCCGATTATGTGGCTGCTATGAAGCAGACCGCGGAGAAAAATAATGTTCCTCTGGTGGATCTCTACAGCATGAGCCGTATGGAGTTAAAAAAAGCCGGAGAGAAGAACAGCAGAAGATGGTATATGTTCTTCCCGGAGGGCGAGTATAAGAATCACCCGGAGAAATCTGAGGACAATACACATCTGCGTTATGATGGTGCTGTAAATTTTGCATCTCTGATCGCAAAAGGATTAAGAGAGATCGGTGGCATCTATGCAGAACTTTTGCTGGACGATTTAAAACTTTGACAGTTGTGGAAAAAAACACAACAATTTTACCAAATCAGAAACAATTAAAAGAAAAAACTGTATTTTCAGGAAAAAGAAAAAGCCCGGAACCATGATAAAATGGGCTTTTTCTCATCTGAAAAAAATATAATAAAAATTGTGTAAAAATGTGTTGACAATAGTAATCCTTTTTGTTAGAATAGCTTTTGTCGTCAGGTAAACAACAGAGATGACAAGGAAATGGACACACATTCGGAGAGATATCGAAGTGGTCATAACGAGGCGGTCTTGAAAACCGTTTGTCCGAAAGGGCGCGTGGGTTCGAATCCCACTCTCTCCGCTAGGCATTCGTGCCGCCGATCATTATATAGATTATCAGAATCAACTATCTGGAGAAGTACCCAAGAGGTTGAAGGGACACCCCTGGAAAGGGTGCAGGTCGTTAATAGCGGCGCGAGGGTTCAAATCCCTCCTTCTGCGTTGAAGGCAGATATCATACGGAGAATCCGGATGGTATCTGTCTTTTTTTGTTTTCATAAGAAATTGTGTCCTATGAAACAAAAACGCTCCGCGAGGATCGCCATGGGTTGGAAGAGAATTTTGTCGCAGAAGCGACCCGCCGGAGGCGGAGAAGCTCGCGAGTTTCTTTCTTATTTTAGATAAGGAAAACTCATTTTATGATATAAAAACGTTTCATGAGATTAGAATAGTAATATAGATAAAATAAATGGAATTAAATTCGATATTTTTAAATAGAAGCACAATAAATGGAATGCTTCTTGGCTGGATGTACAAAGTTCACTAGAAATGTCTTTATTTTCTTTTCTTCATTTATCAGGATTATCCAATCAGACTCTGTTTTAGGCTGTTTCCATAGAATGTATTTGGAATAAACTGCCATTGTATCAGCTTCAAAACATACGAAAATCAAGACAAGGGGCATTGACAATTAATGTGGAATAATATACAATGACAAACGAGATTTGTATTAAAATGTAAAACGTTGCGTAAATTTATCATAAAAATAGATTTATGGAAAGGAATGATATATTTTTGCAAATATCACAAAGAGAGAATGGAATGTGTGAAATCATCGATATTCACACTCATATTCTTCCGGAAACAGACGATGGGGCCAGAGGAATACAGGAATCCATACAGCTGATTGAACAGGCAGCGGCCCAGGGAATTACGGGCATGATTGCAACACCCCATTTTTCTAGACATCAAAGCGTATCTTCACTAAAAATGAAACTATCAACCCTTCGGGAGGAAGTGAAAAAACACAATCCCGATTTTCAATTATATCTCGGACAGGAAAATTTTTATCATGAGGAACTGACGGAACGACTGGAGCAGGGGACGGCCCTGACTATGGCGGAAAGCCGTTATGTTCTGGTGGAATTTGACCCGGCAGTAAGCTACGGACAGCTGATGCGAGGTGTCCGCAGACTGTCCGAAGCCGGTTACTGGCCAATTCTGGCTCATATAGAACGGTATTTTTGCCTAAGAGAGCATGGGCTGGAGGAGATTTTCTCCCTGGGCTGCTGTCTGCAGATGAATTTTGCAAGCCTGCAGGGGCATTGGTATCAGAAGGATGTGCGCTGGTGCCGCAAACAGGTGGAGGAGGGCAGAATCCAGTTTTTGGGAACGGATCTGCACCGGACGGATTTCCGGCCGCCTGTCATAACAGAAGCTGTAAAGTGGCTTATTCATCATATCAATCCGGAGGCACTGGAAGAAATGGTTCACAGAAATCCGGTCTGCATAATTAAAAATGAAAAAATATAGTAAGGAACGAATCGCATGGAAAATGAAAAAAACTTAAGGGACAACGATGAGATGGAAATCGATCTTCTTCAGCTGTTTTATGCATTAAAAAAGAAGATCTGGTTTATTCTGGCGGCCATGATTATTGGCGGGGGATTGGCAGGAGCATACAGCAAATTTTTGATTACGCCTCAGTATTCTTCTACCAGTATGATGTACATACTGTCCAAGGAAACCACATTGACATCACTGGCAGATCTGCAGATAGGAAGCCAGCTGACAGAAGATTACAAGGTAATCGTAAATAGCCGGCCGGTATTGGGAGAGGTGATTGATTCCCTGGCACTTGATATGAGCTATGAACAGCTTCTGGCTAAGATTTCTATCGGAAATCCGACCGATACCCGTATTCTGACTGTAACGGTGACGGATCCGGATCCTTACCGGGCAAAGGCTATTGTGGACTGTGTGGCAGAGACAGCTTCCGATTATATCGGAGAGATTATGGAAATGATTCCGCCTAAAATTATTGAAAACGGAACAGTTGCGACAAGGAAAACAAGCCCCAGCAACGGAAAGAATGCAGTGCTGGGAGCCCTGGCCGGTATGGTTCTGGTTTGCGGAGTCATTGTGATTCAGGTAATTATGAACGATACCGTCCGCACGGAAGAGGATGTAGAGCGGTATCTGGGACTGAGTGTTCTGGCATCTGTGCCTTTGCGGGAAGGTGAGGAACGGACAAAACCGGGACACAATAGCAATGGCGAAAATACCAAGTCCAGAAAACGGAGGAAGAAAGCATGAGCAGAACAATGGTGACCTTAACCCGTGAGATGCAGGATGATTACGGTTATAACGAGGCGATCAAAACCCTGCGTACCAATATCCTTTTCTGCGGAAGCAAGGTAAGAGTAATTATGTTTACCAGCTCTGTTCCGGGAGAGGGAAAAAGCGATATCACGCTGGCTGCAGCCCAGTCTATGGCCCAGCTGGGAAAAAAAGTCCTGGTCATTGACGGAGATATCCGCCGTTCTGTACTGGTAACCCGGTATCAGCTGAAGGAAAAGGTGAACGGTCTGTCTCAGTATCTCTGTGGGCAGGAAAATTTGGAAGATGTGATTTACGATACCAGCGTAGAAAATATGAGTATGATTTTTGCAGGCCCTTATTCTCCTAATCCGGCAGAGCTTCTGGAGGAAAAGCTGTTTACCAGTCTTCTGGAATATGCAAGAGGAGAATTTGACTATATTATGATCGATACGCCGCCAATGGCAAATCTGATTGACGGAGCCATTGTAGCAAGGCAGTGCGACGGAGCCGTTATGGTGATCGAAAGTGGGGCGATCAGCTATAAGGTAGAGCAGAGAGTAAAGGCCCAGCTGGAGAAATCAGGCTGCCGGATTTTGGGAGTGGTACTAAATAAGGTAGATGTAAGGGCCCAGGGCTACTATGGCACTTATGGAAAATACGGCAAATACAAAAAGTATGATGCCTATGCATCCTATGATCAGAAAAACCGGGATCAGGGATATCAGACTGGCGCCCGAAGTCACAGAAGCAAAAAGCAGGGAGCAGAGGAAAAAGAAAACGAGGCAGCAAATGTATGAGAAACAACCGGGATGAACGCTACAGCGGATTTTCCGGCTGGCTGAGAAAAAACAGGACTGCGCTCCGAAGCTGTGGGATTGCTGCGGCTGTCATCGGAACCGGACTGGCTGTCTGGTACGGAGTTGGAATGTATCAGCAAAGGAAGGCGGAAGAAGCTATGATTGCAGCCCGCTATGAGACGCAGCAGGAGAAGCTGGAAGAGACTCTGGCGGAAATGGCGAAGGAAGATCAGGAAAGCGCAGACAGCGGAACGCAGACAGGGAAAGAAATGCTGTTTGAGGAAAATACCGTTTTCTGGAATGGAAAAACATATAAGAGAAATACCTATGTAAAAGCAGTGCTCTGCATGGGTGTGGATCGGGATGGTCCCATGACAGAAACGACCCTTTCCGGAGACGGAGGCCAGGCAGACGGAATTTTTCTTTTAGCCAACGACACTGCCCGGGGCAGCATGAAAATTCTTTTGATTCCCCGGGATTCTATGACAGAAATTACGAAAACAGATACCTCCTGGACAGAGGCAAACGGCGCAAAGCTGGGAGAGGTAGTGGATCATTTGAGCCTTTCCTATGCCTATGGAGATGGACGGGAAAAAAGCTGTGAGTATACAAAACAGGCAGTATCCCATCTTCTGATGGGGCTGAAAATCGATTCCTACATGGCAGCCGATTTGGAGATCATTGCATCCTTAAATGATGAGGTAGGAGGAGTTACCGTAACGATTCCCACGATGGGAATGGAGCAGGCAGATCCAGAATTTGTATTTGGACAGACGGTTCGGCTGAAAGGTGAACAGGCAGAGCGGTTTGTGCGCTTTCGTGATACAGAGCGGGATAATTCTGCCATATCACGAATGGAACAGCAGAAGCTGTATATCAGCGGCTTTTTCCAGGCAGTGAAAGAAAAAAGCAGGACAGAGAGCAATATTACAGAGCATTTGTTTGAAATGAGCCAGGACTACATGGTAACAGATATGGCAAAGGATGAGTATTTGAAGCTTGCCATCAATGCTCTGGAAGGAGAAGGACTGACCTCCGCCAGCTTCAAAATGGCTCCAGGAACAGGTACTGCCACAGAAACCTATGATGAATACTATGTGGATCAGGAGGCTCTGGTTCCCATTCTCCTGGATTTGTTTTACCGGGAAACATAATGCAGTAACCGGCAGCTCATCAGGGCGCCGTTTATTGAATATATAAGGCAGATTTTGAAGTAATGAGAGATCTGCCGAAACAGGAAAGGAGGAGAATCCCATGAAAAAGTGGAAAGCACTCACTGTATTTGGTCTGGTATGTGCTCTGGCAGCTATGCCGGTACTGACCTTTGGTGCAAGTTCTAAAGAGGAAAGCAGCGGCGGTTCATCCAGCGACGGCAGTTCCTCCAGCAGCAGCGGAAGCATTGTAGCAGGCAGCGGTAGTTCTGTTATCCAGAAGCCGACTCAGGTAACCGTAGATGCAAATGGCGTACAGACAACCGGTGCAGGTACAGTAGTAAACAGCGAAAACGGAACCATTATTGCAGTACCGTCTAACGGTGTGAATGCAGCCGGTCAGGCTGTTACCAGCGATGCAAATGGAAATACGGTTATCCGCGATCAGGCAACCGGAAGCTCCGTTACCGTTGTAGTAGGAAAAACTGCTGACGGTAAAAACAGCACAGCAGGACTGAGCCAGCAGACCATCAGCCAGTTTGAGGCCATTGATACAACAAAATCCATGGCAGGCGTACTGCCGGAGGCTGCAGGTTATACCGTACAGGAAAATATTAACCTGAATGTATACGATACAGCAACAGGAGCTGCTGTAGTCGGAACTCAGATCGTGCCCATTAAGTGGACCGGACTGACTCAGGCAATGAACGCAGAAAACCTGATGGTAGGTTACTACGACAACGCAACCGGCCAGTATATTCTGGTACCAATTGTAGCAATTGATTACGCAACCCAGACCATTAACATTCGTGTTAACGGTTCCGGTACAGCAAGAATTATGACCCGGTAATCGAAGCTTGATAAAAGAATCGATTTCAGGATCAAAAAAACATTGGGACTCCGGCTGCAGAAATGCAGTCGGGGAACCGGTATTTGAACATGAGAAAGTATATCAAAAACAGTAACCGTTCAGCCACGCATCTTTTCTGCTGCGTATAGTGGACAAGAAGCATCGGGGCGTCTGCACTATAAAGGTTCCGACAGGAAAACGCTTATGAAAATAAACTTTCAAAGCTTTTTCCTGTTTGAATCTTTGCATAGCCGGACTGTTAACACAAACAAAAGAAGCAAAAAATATTTAACTTGGGACATAACCAGCTGAGTCTGAAAGGGAACAGGCTGTAGCAGGATTTTATAAAAAACGGGAACATATCAGGAATACAAAAAGGGATTCAAGTACAGGGGAGGAAAAGAGAAGATGTACAGAAAAGCACAGGGATGGGAAAAACATGTGGATTTTATCATACTGGATATGATTTGTCTGCAAATTGCTTATGTGCTGGCCTATGCACTGGCCGGATACGGAGGAAATCTTTATTCTGTTCAGATTTACAGAAATATCGCCATATTTCTGGAGCTGGCAGATCTGGTAACAATTTTCATGTTTGACACCTTAAAAAATGTGCTGAAGCAGGGCTCATATCAGGATATGAAGATTACTGTTCAGCACAGCGCCATTGTAGGAGCGCTGACGATTCTGTATTTGTTTTTGCTTCAGCAGGGAGAGGATTTTTCCAGATTAACCCTGGTACTTACTATCATTCTTTATATTTTTCTTACTTTTCTGGTGCGGGAACTGTGGAAGCAGCTGCTTCGAAAACAGATGGAAACGGGAACAACAGGTTCGCTTTTGATTGTAACCACATCGGATATCGCAGAAGAAGTGATTCAGAATATGAAGGATCACAACTACGGAAGACACCGGATTGCAGGAGCAGTGATCCTGGATCGTGACAGAACAGGAGAAATTATCGCAGAAATTCCAGTAGTAGCCAGCGAAGAAACGGCACCAGAATATGTGTGTCAGGAATGGATCGACGAGGTGCTGATTGTAGCCTCAAAATCAGTTCCCTATCCGGCTGAGATGATTGACCGCCTGTCAGAAACGGGAGTCATCGTACATATGAACCTGGCGCAGGTTTCCAACAAAACAGGAAAGCGTCAGTTTGTCGAGCGGGTGGGAAATTATACCGTACTGACTACCAGTATTAACTACGCTACCGATCGTCAGCTGGTGCTGAAGCGGATGATGGATATTGCAGGAGGTCTGGTAGGCTGTCTGCTGACAGGAATCATTTTTGTGTTTATTGCGCCTGTCATTTATATCAGTTCCCCTGGCCCTATCTTCTTTTCCCAGGATCGAGTAGGGAAAAACGGACGCCGGTTTAAAATGTACAAATTCCGAAGCATGTATATGGATGCGGAAAAGCGGAAGGCAGAGCTGATGAAGGAAAATAAAATGGGAGACGGAAAGATGTTCAAGCTGGACTTCGATCCCCGTGTCATCGGCAATAAAATCCTTCCGGATGGAACGAAAAAAACAGGAATCGGAGATTTTATCCGGAAAACAAGTCTGGACGAATTTCCCCAGTTTTTCAATGTTCTGAAGGGAGATATGAGTATCGTAGGAACCAGACCGCCGCTGATTGGAGAGGTCAGCCTGTATGAGCTTCATCACCGGGCGCGGCTTGCCATCAAGCCGGGTATCACAGGAATGTGGCAGGTCAGTGGTCGCAGCGATATCACGGATTTTGAGGAAGTGGTGCGGTTAGACCGGGAATACATCGAGAACTGGAGCTTTGGTCTGGATGTGAAGATCCTGGTGAAGACGGTGCTGGCGGTGTTTATGAGAGATGGGGCTGTGTAAGGAAAATGGATGGAGCCCACAGAAATGTGGGCTTTTTTCTATAAGATGGAGATACGGAATATGGACAAAGGATTAAAGATAGCCATGTTTGGCCAAAAGAGGCTGAGCAGAGAAGGCGGAATTGAAATTGTTGTAAAAGAGCTTTCTACAAGAATGGTTCAGATGGGAAATCAGGTTACCTGCTATAACCGTTCCGGACATCATGTGAGCGGTAATGAATTTGATGCTGCAGAAAAGCAGGAATATGCAGGAATCAGACAGAAATATGTGCCTACAATTGAGAAAAAGGGATTGGCTGCTGTGAGTGCGTCTTTTTTTGCAGGCTTATGCAGTGCTTTTGGAAACTATCATG
>ERZ832522.1098-NODE-1098-length-37456-cov-13.597043_pt1 | contig 37456 bp, 36 predicted proteins | sample MGYA00519951_ERZ832522 | MGnify/ENA primary metagenome ERZ832522 (study PRJEB31850, sample SAMEA3708728) | human gut metagenome | biome: human gut; feature: human-associated habitat; material: faeces | place: China | collected 2014 ... | reverse complement strand
GCCAATGATGCCGCCGAGTACCGACGCGCCGAGTACGGCAAACGCACCCATAAACAGCGAGTACCGCGTGCCCCAGATGATGCGAAGCAGGATGTCGCGGCCAAACTCATCCATACCGAGGATGTGTTCCTTTGAGGGCGGCTGCAGGCGCTGCAGCAAATCCTGAGAAATGACGTACTTGTCGTAAAAGGAGTTGTTCGTGACAAGGTCGATGATGATCGTGGTGATCGCCATCAGCGCCAGAAGAATGAAAATAGCGAGTGCGCCAAGCGCGAGCTTGTTCTTCTTAAAGCGATACCATGCTTCTGCACCGAGCGTGCGGCTCTGATAAGGCATATTCTGTGCTTTTTTCATGGTCATGCCTCCTGTTTCTTTGCACGCAGGGCGAGCTTCTTGCCGTTCTTTTTGTACTGCGACTTGATGCGCGGGTCAACAAATGCGTAGAGAATGTCAACGAGCAGATTGACGACCGAGAAACTGACCGACATCAAAATGACGGAGCCGAGTACGGCTGGCGTGTCCTTCGTCTTGATTGCATCGAGCATATAGCGTCCGACGCCGGGCCAGGAGAATACGGTTTCGGTCAGCATGGAGCCGCCGAGCAAATGACCGAACTGCAGGCCTGCGCTGGTGATGATGGGAATGAGCGCATTTTTCAGCATATGACGCGTCGTGACCTGCGATTCGGAGATGCCTTTTGCACGGGCAGTAGAGACATAGTCCTGACGCATGGTCTCCAACACACTCGAGCGCGTCATACGCATGATGGTCGCCATGATACCAGTGCCCAGTGTCACCGCTGGGAGGATCAGGCTCTTAAGCATCGGACCGGTGTCCTCGCCCATACCCTGTGACGGCAGCCAACGCAGCTTCAGCGCGAACAGGATGACCAGCAGCAGACCAAGCCAGAAGTTCGGCATAGACACCGAAATCAGTCCGCCGACGGATGCGACATTATCCAACAGGGTATATTGCTTTTTTGCTGACAATATACCCAGTGGTATGCCGAAAAGCAACGCGATGAGCATACTGCTCAAAGCCAGAAGGATCGTGTTGGGGAAGCGCGAGAGAATCTGGTCAGAGACGCTTAGCTTTGTCTTGTAGGACTTGCCGAAGTCTCCATGCAGCAGATCCCAGATATAATTGACATACCGCTCAAGGAACGGCTTATCCAGACCAAGCTCTGAGCGCATGGCCTCGGCTGCTTCTTCCGTTGCGTTGTCGCCAAGTACGACCAAAACCGGATCGCCGGGGGCGAGTGACAAGATGGAGAAGACCAGGAAGGTCACGCCGATCAGCACTGGGATCAGCAGCAACAATCGCTTGAGAATCAATCGAAACATAGTTTACCCCCTATTCTTTGCCTGCCAGGCAGCAGACTTATTCAAATGTACCCTTGACAAGTACCTGCTTGTCCTGCATCATGATGCGGCCCTTTGCCAGCATGGTGTCGATCTGATAGCCCTCGTCCAGAAGAACCAGATCAGCATCACTGCCCTCGGCGATGCAGCCCTTGCGCGGATACAGCTCCAGTGCACGGGCGACGTTTGAGGTAATGAAGGGCAGCGCCTTTTCCAGAGCAACGCCCTGCTGGGTCACCATTTCGTAGACCACGCGGTAGAGGTTTGCCATGTCGCCGACACCCATACCGACAATGTGCTCATGCTTTTCGTCCCATTTCGGCATGCTTCCGTTGGAGTCGGAGCTGATGGTCAATAATTCGGGAACAGCCGTTTCCATCAGACCGGGGAAAAACTCCGAAACGCCGGCCTTCGCGGTGATATCTGCGTAACCACCCATGTGCGTAAACTGCGAAGCCTCCTCCAGCCGGCGGCCGAGATGTGTCGGGCGGAAATGGGAGATGGGAATATCGGTCGTGCGGACGATGTCCATGAGCGGCTCAATGCCTTCAGGCGAGGCACCGACATGCACGTGCAGCTCACCGACCTTGCCGGAGACGAGCGACGCCATGCGGATGTCAGAAACCAGACGGATCAGCTCATCGCGGGTGGGATGGCTGCATCTGTGATCAGCAATGGCGAGCTTACAGCCAATGATCTCGGAGATGTAGAGAATATCGTTTGCCACAGAGTCCGTGATGGTTCTGGGCGGATATGCGTAGGAGTTCGTCAGACAGTAGGCCGTGATACCCTCGTTGTTGAGCGCCTTGGTTTTTGCCAGCAGCAACTCAGGGCTCTTGGTGTAGCCGTCGGTGCCGAGCAGACCGACGAGCGTCGTCACGCCGGAGGTAACGGCCTTGGAAAGCTGGAATTCCGGCGTCCGGGTTTCGAAACCTCCCTCACCGCCGCCGCCGACGATGTGAACGTGCTGGTCGATGAAACCGGGAACGAGCATCTTGCCCGCCGCGTCGATCACGGTCAGATCGTCGCGCCACGGCTCGATGCAGTCCGCGATCTCAAGAATCTTGTCATAGGCCAGCAGAACGTCCTTTTTGCCAAGCGCCTTTGGCGCAAACACCTGTGCATTTTTGATCAGAATCATTGAAAATTTCCTCCTGTGTTCATTTTAACGTTTGACGCTCTATCTCAGCGCGAACAAACTGTTGATCCCTCTGCGGAATGCCGAACTTTTTCTCGAGCTGCTCGATCCGCACCTGTGCGGTCAAAAATCTCTCACGGTCGCTGAGCAGAAGCCCAGAAGCGAGTACCTCGATCATCGCGATCATCGAGGTGACAGAGTTATAAAACACATCGTGTTCCGTGTTGCAGGTCAGAGACATGTCACACGCCTGCGCCACCGGAGAGGTCAAGCTGTCTGTGATGGAGATGCATGTGATCCCGGCCTGCCGCAGATGCTGTGCCAGTTGGATGGTCAGCTCTGCGTATAAGGGGATACTGATGAGGACAAAGACATCCTCCTTTGTGGCGTGCACGAGCTGATCACAGGTCTGCTTTTTATCCGAAGTATCGACCAGATGGGCCTCACGACCGATACGCTTGAGTTGATAGAGAAAAAATTCCGCTACGATCCGCGTGAGATGATGGCCCGCGACAAAGATGCGCCGCGCATGGTTCATCCGGTAAACGATCTGCATGAAACTTTCTGTATCCAGATACTGGAATGTCATATCGAGTCCGCGCTTTTCGCCGTCGATGATCTTGCGGCAAGTGTCGTTTACATCGGTCGAGCGCGCGAGCGACATACGAACCTTTTCGTTCGGGCTCAGACGCATGCGCACATACTCCTGAAGCTGGCGACGGAAAGCCAAAAAACCATGATAGCCCATATTGCTGCAAAATTTCAGAACGGTCGCATCTGTTGTGTGCGTTGTCTGTGCAAACTCGCGCAGTGTCTGGAAGCTTGCCTTATCCGGATGCTCCAGGCAGTAGTCTGCGATCCGTTTTTGAACGGAGCTGACTTCCGAATATCTGGAACGGATCGTTTCCATAATATCCATGCAGTCACCCCTTTACAGTTCCGTCATTCGTGGCGTCTCAGGCAAAAATTCTGATGGCAGACCGAGCGCTTCAAAGTAGCGGCACATCTGCATTGGTGCGAATTTTTCTGTGGAATAATGCGTACCGCCGAGAAGATTGACGGCGTTTGCTTTGGCGGCCTCGTGAATGGCCCCCACCCAAGGCACCTCCGGATTCGTCACGCCGGTTATAAAGGTGTTGACACCCCAGTCGCGGAGCTGCTCGTAAATCTGCGTGTTTTTTGCGCCGCCTGCCATGATGGCAAAGCGCCCGCGCGAAAGCACGTCCTCTGCGTAGCTGTAAAGCTTGACAGCATGCCCGACGACGCGTTCCATCGCCTGCGCAAGTTCTGTCGCCGTTGAAAACGGCGAGGTGCAGACAACACCCATGCGCACCAGATTCTGCTCAAAGAAGGAATCATACGGCTCAGCACCAAGTGCCCGTGCAAGGTTCACGCCGGGAGAAAACGGGCTGTTGCGGTCAAGTGGAATGTGATAGGTAAACAGCGAGATGTGCCGCTCCTTCAGAAAATCAAGCCATTTCTGCGGGATCTGCGGTGGTGGATCCGCTGTGTTCAGCCGCTGCGGCTTCGGATGATGCGTAAAGAGCATGCAGGTGTTGGCGTCCAGCCGTTCCAGCTGCTCAAAGACTTCCGGGCTTGCGAAGGTCGCGGTATATACGCGTGTAATTTCCTCGGTGTTATCCTCCTGAAGCCCGATCACCGGAAAGACCTCTGTGCAGGTCTGCGGCTGGAAAGTCCACTCCAGCCAGCGGTAGAGCGTAGATGATTTCATCGCACGTCCCTCACTCTGCATCCAGCGGAATTTTTTCAAAGGCGCGCATAAAGTCAACAAGGAAATCCGCCGTTGTCTTCAGCATCTCCGTGCCCCACTCCACTGTAGCGGTGGAGGGATGGTCGGGCCCGTACCAGCCGTTGTCCGTGATCTTGCGGTTGGTGCGCGGCAGCGGCAGGGAAATGCCACGGAATTCAACTCTGCGCAAACCGCAGGCGTGCAGCTCGTCGGTCGGATCCTTCGGCGCGTTGTCGCAGATCAGTTCCTTGCGCACAAGCTTCGGGTCGATCGCCAACATCGCAGCCGTTTCCTCGCCAGCACCGTGTCCGCCCTTCCACGCAGGGTTGAGATCGCCAGCGACGGTCCACCAGTTGAACACCGTGCCGACAGCGTTTTTGCGGTCAAGATATCCGCATACCTTTTCCAAGGCGTGCGTGTTGCCGCCGTGACCGTTCAGAATGACAAAATAGCGGCAGCCCCACCGATACAGGCAATCACAAATGCGCTGCATAACAGCCTCCAGCAGATCGGAGCCAATGCTGACGGCACCAGGCCAGTCCAGATGCCAGTCACAATCGCCATAAGGGAGGGTCGGCAGGATCAGAACGTCGGACTTCTGCTCTACCAACTCAAGGAGCTTCATTGGGATCAGCGTGTCAGTTCCGAGCGCATTGTGCAGACCGTGACACTCAATGCTGCCCACGCTGAGCAGCGCGATTTTGTGATCTTTGAAATAGGCCTCTACTTCCGGGGAATTCATTCGTTCCAGACGCATCATCTTTCCTCCAGTTGTTTATTTGTAACTTAAAGCATTCGCTATAGTTCTATGTATAAGATATAGCGAATATTGCATGCTGTGTCAATGCTTTTTTCTGCTTTTTACAGTTTTTGAGTGAATATACAAAAACAGATTGTCGAATTTGTAAAAAACGCCAATTTGCAAAGACAGGTGGATAAGAGTCCAAAAATATTATCAGCAAGGAAGACTTTGAGCTTGCTCAGAAGGTCATTCGAGGCGGAGGACGGAATCCCACGCGCAAGCAGCATGACGATCCGCGCAAGGGACTCGTCCGCTGGTCAATCACCGCAGGGAATATCTCGGCGGCAAAGCGCGAGCCGTCAACAAAGCGGACTGGCTTCGCCACGAGAATTTCTATCCGGTTATCATTGAGAAAGCAGACTGGAAGCAGGTTCAATCTCTGTTGAAGCAGCAGGCGCGTCCGGTGGGCAACAACCGTACAAAGCACCGCTATGCCGGGCTGATTACCTGTCGGAACTGCGGAGACGGCTTCATCCCCATGATCTGTTACTGGAACGACGGCAGGCGCGTAGAGTACGTCTGCCGCGGGTATCACAGAAACGGAAAAAGCCATTGCAGTTCACACCGGATCCATGAGGAGGTTTTGGACAGAACTGTCTGGAATTACGCAGAAGAATTGCGGAAGCGATACGCAGCCGAGCTGAAAAAGGTCACACAATTACAAAAGCAGTGGGCGTTGAGGAAACCAGTCCTCGATGCCCACTGGTTGACTTTGCAGAAAGAAATTTTGAGATTGGAGCAGGAGATTGACGGGATTGTGATGGAAAAACTGAACTGCGATAGGTGTTCATCTGTTCATGAAATCAGCGCTGAAATATGAGTTGATGTCACCTCTATGAACCCCTGCGTGCAAGAACTTTATTTTTTGGAAAGTTTCTAAAAACGTATAAAGTATGGCTCTATTCGTTGAATAGAGCCATACAAAGTTGGTGGTGCGCCCGACAGGACTTGAACCTGCACGCTCGCGCAATGGAATGTCAGGCTGCTGTAAAAGTTCGACAGAGTTGCTCCGAAGTCCGATAGAAAAAGCAGCCCCCTCAAATGCATGGGATGGGGTTACCCATCATGTGCTTGTTCGAAAAACAAATTTCCATTTTGTTCATGACTTATGGACATAGTGTCCAAATCTGTGCGTTTGCTTTGCGCTTTTTTGTCTATAAATCAAAAAAACGTATTGACAACTGTCGCAATTTCGTGTATCCTTTCCTCAAGTCATAACGTAACATTACATGTTATCACTATAGATTACGTCCCGTCCTATGCAAGATTCTACAAAAGGGTGGTACCGTCCATGTTGATTGTCAGCCAGCACATGCTCCGCGAGACCGAGCTCGAAGCGCCCGAGGCGTACCGGGGCAAGGTTCGCCTGTATTCCATTCGCTACAAGTCGGATGACTGCGAGGTAGAGGGCTATGCCGCCGTCCCCGCGCAGTTTGAAGGCCGCCTCCCCGCTCTTATTTTTAACCGCGGCGGGAACCGGGAGTTTGGGGCCCTTAAGCCCTCGATCATCTGCCGTCTGGCCGCAGCAGGCTTTGCCGCATTCGGCAGCCAGTACCGGGGCAACTGCGGCGGCACAGGCCGGGAGGAATTTGGCGGCAGCGACGTAAACGATATCACGAACCTGATTACCATCGCGCTCGAGCAAAGCTTTACGAGAGACGAGGCTGTCTACATGATCGGCCGCTCGAGAGGCGGCATGATGACCTATCTCACGTGCGCCCGGGACACGCGCGTCCGCGCCGCCGTGGTTGCCGCGGGTCTTGCTGACAGTTTTACGATGTATTACCGCTTCGACGGTACAGAGTTTGACATGAAGCAGGACTGCAACGAACTTATCGGCGGCTCTCCCGTGGAGCTCTACGAGGAATATGTCAAGCGCTCGCCCATCTGCTGGGCGGACAGAATTCTCTGCCCCGTTCTCATCGAGCAGGGCACTGACGACTGGCGCGTCACACCGGGTCAGGCCTTCGCCATGGACCGCGCACTCACGGCCGCCGGCAAGGAGCACAAGTTCATCGTCTACGAGGGTGGAGACCACTCGCTGGAGAAAACCGCATGGTTCGAAGACGCAATCGCATGGCTGAACGCCCACCCGCTCTGAGCGGACGGCTTCACAATATGAATTTAAATTAGGAAAGGAAGACCCACATGAAAAAACTAGCTTGCCTTTTGCTGGCGCTTGTGATGTTGCTGTCCCTGGCGGCATGTGCACCGGCCAGCGAGCAGACCCAGCCCGCTGATTCTCAGACCACCACATCTGACAGCAATTCGGAAACCGCTTCTTCTGACGGCTCCGCCCACCGTGACACGCTGACTGTCGCGATCAGCCGCGAGCCCAAGAGCCTTCTGCCCTATGCCTCCAACGACACGGGCACGAGCTACATCACTCATCAGATCTACGACGCGCTTCTTTCGACCGACGCGGATATGAACCTTCTTCCGGGTCTTGCCACCGAGTGGGAGCAGATCGACGACACGCACTACCGCTTCAAGCTGCGAGAGGGCGTTACCTTCCATGACGGCTCTGCCTTCACCGCGGAGGACGTTCTGTACACCTTCGGCCTGAACTCCACCAATGAGGCCAGCAAGAGCGTCATCGGCCCCGTCGACATCGAAAACAGCGTCGCGGAGGACGATCACACCGTCGTCATCGCGCTGTCCGAGCCGTATCCCGCATTTTTGAACATCTGCGCGCTCGACCTTGCCGCCATCGTCAGCAAGTCCGCCATGGAATCTGACCCCGAAGGCTATGCCAACCATCCCGTCGGCACCGGCGCGTTCCAGTTTGACGAGTGGGCGACCGGCGACCATCTGAGCTTCACCGCCAACAAGAGCTGGTGGGGCGGCGAAATCAACTTCGACAAGCTCGTCCTCCGCTACATCGCCGAGGCCTCTACCCGCGCCATCGAAGCCGAATCCGGCGGCGTGGACGTCGCGCACATCGTCGTCTCCGACGCTTCCAACGCCGAAAGCAACCCCGACGTGAACCTGCAGGTCTCCTACACGCTCGGCACGCAGTACCTCTCGTTCAATTGCAGCATCGAGCCGTTCAACAACGTCAAGGTGCGTCAGGCCATCTCCCTTGCCATCGACGCGGACGCCATCAACAAGGCCTCGCAGTTCGGCTATTCCGAGACTCCCGGCTCCTTCCTCGCGCCCGGTGTCTGGGGCTACTATGACGCAGAAAGCGAATACGAGGGCTACAACGTCGAAAAGGCAAAGGAGCTTCTGGCTGAGGCCGGATACCCCGACGGCTTCTCCTGCACGCTCATCTCCAACGCCAGCCAGTCCGTCGCGGAAATGATTCAGGCGTACCTCAAGGAGATCGGCATTGAGGTCACGCTGAATGTCACCGACTTCTCCAACTGGCTCGACGCCATCGTCAATGGCAAGCAGCAGATGTATCTTGGCGGCTGGACGGTTCCCTCTGCCGACGCGACCGAAGCTTTTGCCGCCTTCAACTCCGCCTACATCGGCAAGGGCGACAACCGCTCGTTCTACGCAAACGATGACGTCGACGCACTTATTGAGATCATCAACACCGAAACCGACTCCGAAAAGCGCATGCAGGCCTGCGTGGATCTGCAGAAGCTGCTCGCCGACGAGTGCGTGACGGTCGGCCTGTATGTCGGCCTTGCCTGCTACTCGGTCAACAAGGACATCTCCAACTTCGTCGTTCTGCCCTCGCAAAGCCCGAACTTCGCCGGCATTACCTTTGCAAATTAAAACCTGACGCAACGCTCCATGCGGAGAGGGCTCCGGCTCTCTCCGCATTTCACAAAGAAGGAAAGGATATGGCATATGGCTAAATTCATAGGAAAGCGCCTTCTGATGCTGCTGCCGGTGGTACTGGGCGTGGTGTTCATCGTCTTTACCATCCTGCGCCTGTCTCCCACAGACCCCATCCGGACTGTGCTCGGCGACATGGCAACCGAAGAGGCCGTGCAGGAAATGCGGGAGGAAATGGGGCTGAACGACCCGTTCTTCGTCCAGTTTTACAACTATATCAAAGGCATCGTCACAAAATTCGACTTTGGTGTTTCCTATGTGAACCGTCACCCGGTCGTCGACGAGATCAAAGACCGCTTCCCCATCACGCTGGAGCTTGCAATCTTGAGTACACTTCTGGCCGGTCTCATAGGAATTCCGCTGGGGATTATCTCGGCGGTGCATCAGTATAAGCTGATTGATAATATTTCGAGCGTCTTCGCGCTTATCTTCCTCGCCATGCCGGGCTTCTGGTTTGCGCTGATTCTCATCATCCAGTTTTCGCTCAAATGGCGGCTGCTGCCAGCCTCCGGCTGGTACGGCGTCAAGTACATGATTCTTCCGATTCTTGCCAACGGCACGGGCTGCATCGCGGGCATCATGCGCACGACGCGCTCAAATATGCTCGAGGTCATCCGGCAGGACTATATCCGTACCGCACGGGCCAAGGGCCTCAAGGAAAACACGATCATCATGAAGCACGCGCTTCGAAACGCGCTCATCCCGGTCGTTACGCTGATGGGTCTTCAGTTTGGCCGCCAGCTGAGCGGCGTGTTCGTCATCGAGACGATTTTCGCTATCCCCGGCATGGGCAAAATGCTGGTGGACGCGTGTTCACTCAAGAATATCCCGATCGTACAGGGCGGTGTTATCTTCATTGCCGTCATCTACGGCGTTATCAATCTTCTGGTCGATATCATCTACGGCTTCATCGACCCGAGAATTTCCTCGATCTACCGCAGAAAGGACGTGAAGAAGCGTGCCTGAACAGAAAAAACGGCAGAAAAAATCCGGCGCGATGCGCCGCTTTCTCAAAAACAAGCTTTCCGTCATCGGCATGGTCGTCATCATCATTTTTATTCTGATCGCGATTTTCGCCGACCAGATCGCGCCCTATGACTATGCTGCGCAGGATTTGACCAGCATGTACCTGTCTCCCTGCGCCGAGCACCCGCTCGGTACGGATAACCTTGGCCGCGACATGCTCAGCCGCATCATCTACGGAACGCGCATCTCGCTTCTCATCGGCTTCTCCTCCGTCGGTATTTCGCTGCTGATCGGCACGCTGCTCGGCTGTCTCGCAGGCTTCTACGGCGGAAAGGTCGACACGCTCATCATGCGCTTCATGGACGTGATGCTCGCGGTGCCGAGCGTTCTGCTGGCAATCGTTATTGCGGCTGTCCTCGGAACGGGCGTATTTAACCTGATCCTCGCCATCGGCATTGCCTCCATTCCGTCGTATGCACGAATCGTGCGCGCGTCCATTCTCTCGATCCGCGATCAGGAGTATATTGAAGCGGCGCGCATCAGCGGCTGCTCGGACGCGAGAATGATCCTGCGCCACATTCTTCCGAACATCCTCGCCCCCGTCATCGTCCAGACGACGCTTGGTCTCGGCCTTGCGATCCTGAATGCGTCGGGTCTGAGCTTTTTGGGTCTCGGCGTGGAAGCGCCGATGCCGGAATGGGGCTCCATGCTGGCCGCGGCCAGAGGCGATATGCGGAACTACCCGTATCTTGTTACCTTCCCCGGAATCGCAATCGTGCTGGTTGTGCTCGCGCTCAACATGGTCGGCGACGGCCTGCGCGACGCGCTCGACCCGCGTATGAAAAACTGAGAGGTGCCGGATATGAGCTTACTGGAAATCAAGGATTTATACATCGACTATAAAACGGACGACGCGGACGTGCACGCGGTCAACGGGCTCGATCTGACGCTGGAAAAGGGCGAATGCCTCGGCCTCGTCGGAGAAACGGGCGCGGGAAAGACCAGCACCGCACTCGGCATCCTGCGCCTGCTCCCCACGCCGCAGGGAAAATACCTCGGCGGCAGCATCCTGTTTAACGACATTCCTCTTCTGGAGATTGGAGACGCGGCCATGCGCGATATCCGCGGCAAGTGCATCTCGATGATCTTTCAGGACCCGATGACAAGCCTCAACCCGGTACTCACCGTCGGCGAGCAGATCGCGGAGGTCATCCGGCTCCACGACAAGTGCAGCAAGGATGAGGCCGCCAAACGAGCGGGCGATATGCTCGAGCTCGTCGGCATTCCGGCCGAGCGGAGCGGCGAGTATCCGCACCAGTTCTCCGGCGGCATGAAGCAGCGCGTGGTCATCGCCATTGCCCTGGCCTGCAGCCCCGAGCTTCTCATCGCCGACGAGCCAACAACCGCGCTCGACGTGACGATCCAGGCGCAGGTGCTCGAGCTCATGCGAAAGATCAAGGCGGAGCTCAACACCTCGACCATCCTCATCACGCACGATCTTGGCGTTGTGGCCGAAATGTGCGACAAGGTCGCCATCATGTACTGCGGTATGATCATGGAATACGGCACGCTGCGCGACGTTTACAAGAACCCGGCGCATCCGTACACGCAGGGCCTTTTCGACTCGCTGCCGGATCTGGATACCGAGGTGCCGCGGCTCAAGCCGATTCCCGGCATGGTGCCGGACCCCACGGAGCTTCCGGCGGGCTGCCCGTTTGAAAACCGCTGCGCCCGCGCGACCGAGCGCTGCAAAACCGAATGTCCGAAGCTCAGAACGCTCAGCGGCACGCATACCGTGCGCTGCCATAATGTGGAGGGAGGAGAACAATGAGTGCGCTGTTAGAGGTAAAGAACCTGAAAAAGTATTTCAAAACGGCGCGCGGGACGCTCCACGCGGTGGACGACGTGTCCTTCACCGTCGACAAGGGCTGCACGCTCGGCATTGTCGGCGAATCCGGCTGCGGCAAGTCCACGATGGGACGCGCCATCGTTCAGCTGCACGACCCGACGGCAGGTCAGATTCTCTTTGACGGCCGGGACGTGACGCATCTGAAAAAGAAGGAGTTCAAGGCCTACAACCGGGACGTTCAGATGATCTTCCAGGACCCGTTTTCAAGCCTCAACCCCCGCATGAGCGTCTTTGACGCGATTGCCGAGCCCCTTCGCAATAACCCCGACAAGCTGACAGACCTCGACCGGCAGGTCTTCTCGCTCATGGACACGGTTGGCCTCGCGCAGCGTCTGGCTGACGCCTATCCCCACGAGCTCGACGGCGGCCGCCGCCAGAGAATCGGCATTGCCCGCGCGCTCGCGCTCGAGCCGCAGTTCATCGTCTGCGACGAGCCGGTTTCCGCGCTGGACGTTTCCATTCAGGCGCAGATTCTGAATCTGATGATGGACCTGCAGGAAGAAAAGAAGCTTACCTACATGTTCATTACGCACGACCTCTCCGTCGTCAAGCACATCTCCGACCACATCGGCGTCATGTACCTCGGAAAGCTCGTGGAAAAGTGCGAAACGCGGGAGCTTTTCAAAAATCAGCTGCACCCCTACACCAAGGCGCTTCTTTCTGCCATTCCGCGCATCGATATCGACAACCCGTCCAAGCGCACCATTCTGCGCGGCGAGATCACCTCGCCCATCGACCCGAAGCCCGGCTGCCGCTTTGCCCCGCGCTGCCCGTACGCAACAAAGGCCTGCTTCGAGCAGGACCCCGAGCTGCGCGAGCTCGCGCCCGGTCACTTCGTCTCGTGCCATCGGGCGGAGGAGATCCGGAACGGCACGGCGGAAGCCATTCACGTATAAGCTCTGCGGCTCGTCCGCAGCGATTACCGAATGACCGGCGGAACGCGATTTTTAAGCCGCGTCTCTGTCCGGATACCAGGAGGGATTTACCATGGGATACTTTATCAAAGAACTGACCTATGAGCAGCTTCGGCCGCTCATTACCGAAAGAAGCGTCGTTGTGCTTCCCATCGGCGGCGGCGCGAAAGAGCACGGCAATCATCTGCCGATGGGAACCGATTATTTTGTGACCGACTGGGTGGCAAACGCCGTGACCGCGCGGGAGAACGTCCTGACGCTTCCCACGCTTCCGTATGCTTACTTCCCGGCCTTTGTCCACTGGGAGGGCTCGGTCAGCGTCAGCCACCAGCACTTTACAAGCTACGTTCGCGACATTCTGGAATGTTACGTCCGCTTCGGCGTGAAGAAATTTCTGATCATCGACGGCGGCGTATCAACGCACCCGCCCCTTTGCCTGATGGCGCGCGATATGAATAACGAGCTCGGTGTAAAGGTTGCCGTGACGGATATCACGCAGCTTGCCAAGGATGCAGAAGCCGATATCTGCTCGCAGCCTCGCGGCGGCCATGGCGATGAAGCCGAAACCTCAACGCTTCTCTACATCCGCGAAGATCTTGTGCATATGGACAAAACGGTAGAGGAATATACCCAGCCCTGGCCGGGCTCGGTCGTAAATGGGCGCACAGTCGTGAATGTTCCGTGCCGCATGCGCACGCCAACCGGAACAAATGGGGACAGCACGCTTGCGACCAGGGAAAAAGGCGAAAAGATCCTGAACGCGATGGTCGACGAGATCTGCGGCTTTCTCGACGAATTTGTAGTCTGGCAGCCGGAGGAGGAGCGATGAACGACGAAAACCGCCGGGCAGGAGCCGCTGATCTTCTCGCGGCCCTGCACCCGTCCGATCCCCTTCCGCCCTTTGTCCGCGCAAGCGGTGCGTCATATTTTACTGCAGATGGCCGCGAGTTTGTGGACCTCAACGAGATGCGCGTCGTGCTCGGGCAGGAAAACGAAGCGTTCATCCGGGCGCTCACCGATGCGCTTCATTCCGTCACCGCACCCAAAAATACGCGCTTTCCAGCCAAGGAGCAGCTTCTTTCTTTGCTCGATGAAGCAACAAACGGCGCGTTCGCTGCCATCCATCTGACCTCCTCCGGCTCGGAAGCGGTAGAGTCCGCCGTCCGGCTGGCGCAGAAGCTCACCGGGCGCAGCGAAATCCTCAGCTTCTGGAACAGCATCCACGGAAGAACCTATCTTTCCTCGTCTATGTCTGGAAAGCCCCAGAGAAAGGCCGGCTATGGCGCGCTTGCGCCCGGGGTCGTGTTTCTGCCGTACCCGGACTGCCTGTCATGCCCGATGAAGCGCGCGGGCGGCTGCGGCTTTGCGTGTCTGGAGATGGCCTCCCAAATCTATGAGACCGCCTCCGCGCAGGACGCATGCGCTGTGATTGTCGAGCCCTATCAGGGCAGCGGCGTCATCGTGCCGCCCGAGGGGTATCTGAAAAAGCTGCAAGACTGGGTAAAAGCGCGCGGCATGCTCTTCATCGTCGACGAGATCCAAAGCGGCATGGGCCGCACGGGGCGTTTGTTCCGCTATCAGCAGGAGGGGCTGGAGCCCGATCTTCTGCTTACCGGAAAGGCGCTCGGAAACGGTATGCACATCGCGGCGGTCCTCTCGCGAAAGCCGCTTGCGAAGGAACATCTTCACGTCTTTGCAGGCGGCTCCGGCGACGACGCAGTGGCCTGCGCGGCTGCCTGCGAGGTGTTCCGGCAGCTGGACAGCGGTCTTCTTGCGCACGTGAAATCTGTGAGCCGGACACTACAGGAAGGGCTCACGGCGCTGGAAGCAAACGAGCACGTGCTCACATGCAGAAGCTGCGGCCTCGCGGCGGCGATCGTTCTGCGGAATGCGCCTACCTGCGAGCGTGTTCATCACGCGCTGACACAGCGGGGGTTCCTTCCTGGCCGTCAGGAGAACGTTCTTTTCCTGAAGCCGCCGTATGTTGTGACAAACGAACAGATTTCGGCGTTTCTGGCCGCGCTCCGACAGGAACTTTCCACATAACCGGGGCATTTCAAATTGACGCTGCTGTCAGAATCTGATAGAATAAGAGAAAGATTTAGGAACGGAGAATTCGCGCATGGTGGACAAAAATGTGGTAACCCCTCTGCATGTGCAGGTTACGAATGAACTTCGCAAGGAAATTCTTGCGAAGAATTACGGAGAAAACGGCTGCATCGGCACGCACACGCAGCTGGCCGAGCGCTTCGGCGTGAGTCTCAGAACCATCCGCACCGCCGTGCAGCAGCTCTCTGACGAGGGGCTGGTCGACATCCGGCAGGGAAAGGGGACCTTTGTGCGCCGTACGATGTTTGTTGACCCCCTGAAGGACCTCACGGGCATCAGCAACATGCTCTCGCAGATGCAGGTCGACCGCGAGAGCGTTGTTCCAGTGCTTGAGCATATCGAAACGCCCGACTGGATCGCGCAGAGCATCCGCCAGCAGCTCGGGGAGACCTGCGTCTTCATCCGCCGCAACGTCATTGTAGACGGTGTACCGACCGCGAATGCGGATATGTATCTGCCCGGAAAATATCAGGGCTTTTTTGACCGCAAGGAGCTCGAAACGCTTACGGTCTATCAGGTCTACCAGCAGAAGCTCGGCGTTGCGCTCGGCCGCGGCCGCCAGATCATCCGCGCTGCCGGCGCGTCGAAAAGCGCCGCAGAAAGTCTCGGTCTTCCGGAGGGCTCGCCGGTTCTTCAGATTGAGCGGCAGGCCTTCAGCGCCGAGGGCGAGCTGATCGAATACATGATTCTCACCTACGAGGCGAGCAAGTACTGCTTCGAGGTCGAGCTGGAACTGAACAAACCCTGGTAGCAAATCAACATGTCAAAGGGCATCAGCCTTTCGACAATCTACGCCGCCCCAAATGGGGCGGCGTTTTATGAAGAAAGAAGGAAAGAATTTATTCATGGAATATCAGGCAATTTACCCTTCCGTCTGGGAAAACGCCTCCCGGAGGGACGAGATTTTTTCTTACGCGGAAGGCTATAAGGTTTTTCTGAACTGCTGCAAAACAGAGCGGGACGCGGTGCGCTACATCCGGACGCTTGCGCTGGAAAACGGCTTTGCGGATGCAGGCGATGAAAACCGGGAACCGCTTTCACCGGGCGCGAAGCTGTTTTCCTGCAAGCAGAACAAGGCCATGGCCATGCTGACGGTCGGCGCGCGCCCCATTTCGGAGGGGCTTCGCATCATCTGCGCGCACATCGACTCTCCCAGGCTCGACGTGCGGCCAAACCCCGTCAGTTCGGATGGCGATCTTGTCCGCTTCCGGACGCACTATTATGGCGGTATCAAGAAATATCAATGGGTCACGCAGCCTCTGGCGCTGCACGGACGCACCATCCGCGCAGGCGGCGAAGCGGTTGATTTTTCTCTTGGCGAAGCGCCGGACGAGCCCGTCTTCTATATTTCCGACCTTCCGAAGCATCTGTCCTCCGAGCAGGTCAAAAAGCCGCTCGGCGACGGTATTTCCGGCGAGGAGCTAAACGCGCTGGCAGGCTCGGGGTTCGATACGCAGCTGCTTGCGCTTTTGAAAGACCGCTGCCGACTCACGCCGCGGGAGCTCTCCACGGCGGAGCTGACGTTCGTTCCGGCCGGACAGGCGCGCGACGTTGGCTTTGACGGCAGCCTCATTGCCGCCTACGGGCAGGACGATAAAATCTGCGCCTACGCTGCGCTGCAGGCGCTCTTGCAGGCGCCGAACCCCGTCTATACGAGTCTTGTGATCTTCGCCGACAAGGAAGAGGTCGGAAGCGTGGGCGCTACAGGCATGAACACGCGGATGCTTGAAAACTTTGCTTCGCAGATGCTCTCTCGTCTGGACGGCTACAGCGAATCCGCGCTGCGCCAGGCGCTCGAGCGTTCCGAGTTCATCTCCGCCGACGTAATCGCGGGCTTTGACAGCAATTACCCCTCTGCCTTTGAGCCGGACAATTCCGCGCGCCTCGGCCACGGCCCGGTACTCATCAAATACACCGGCCAGAACGGCAAAAAGGGCAGCAACGCGGCGGGCGCCGAATTTTTAGCCGCGCTGCGAGACACGTTCGACGACGCGGGCGTCTGCTGGCAGCTGGGTGAAATGGGCAAAATCGACCTTGGCGGCGGCGGAACCATCGCGCCCTTTGCCGCGCAGTATGGCATGAGCTGCGTCGACTGCGGCCCGGCGTTACTCAGCATGCACGCGCCGTATGAGCTGACTAGCAAGGCAGACGCCTACGAAACCTTCCGCGCCTATCGCGCCTTTTTCGAGAGCGGGCGTTCTATCGGAATCTATCTGTAGCGTCTGCCGGTGGAAGCGTTATTCGGGAAACGCAAAAGCAGACCCGCTACAAAAAGCGGCGGCCACGTTGAGGACGGTGGTGAGCCTTGGAAGAGGAAGCGGGAATTGTGAAAAAGTGCCTCTGTCAATGCCCGATTGGGGATCGGCAGAGGCACTTTTTATGGCAGATTCAAAAATGGCGGACAGCAAGGTTTCAAGCGAGATGCCAAAAACGCTGCGTTCGATCGCACGCAAGTGATTTGGCGTCATGCTATAAGCTCGTTTACGAGCAGCTAAGAACAGTCCTTGCGCGGTTGGCAGTCCGTACTTACGCGTTTGACGCGTCACGCGAGGAACATAGGGCTATGCCCGCATAGGAAGACCCCCAGGTTTTACCGGGGGGCCCTTTGCACATTGCCGGAAACGGTTATGCGCCGAGGAGCGTTTTGAGGTCTTCCTCAGGCGTCGTGGTGGGCGCGATGGCGTAGTGCTCGACAAGATAGGACAGGACGTTCGGCGAGAGGAAGGCCGGGAGCGTCGGGCCGAGGCGGATGTTCCGGATGCCGAGGTGCAGAAGCGTCAGCAAAATCGCGACGGCCTTCTGCTCGTACCATGAAAGGACCATCGAAAGCGGCAGCTCGTTGACGCCGCATCCGAATGCGCTTGCCAGGGCAAGGGCGATCTGAATGGCACTGTATGCGTCGTTGCACTGGCCGATGTCCAAAAGACGCGGAATGCCGCCGATGGTGCCGAGGTCCAGGTCATTGAAGCGGTACTTGCCGCAGGCGAGCGTCAGGATCACGGTGTCCTTCGGGGCCTGTTTTACAAACTCGGTGTAGTAATTCCGGCCCGGCCGCGCGCCGTCGCAGCCGCCGACCAGGAAGAAATGCCGGATCGCGCCGGACTTCACGCCATCAATCACCTGACCGGCCACGGACAGGACTGCATTTCTGGCAAAGCCGGTCGTGACGGTTTCGCCGCCGTTGATGCCGGTGAAGTGCTGGTCCTCCGCGTAGCCGCCGAGCGCGATGGCCTGTTTAATAATGGGGGAGAAGTCTTTCTCTTCGCCGATATGCTGTAATTCGGGGTAGCCTACGACGGAGGTCGTGTAGACGCGGTCGGCGTAGCTCTCTCGCGGCGGCATGAGGCAGTTTGTCGTAAAGAGCACGGGCGCGGGGATGTTCTGGAATTCTTTTTGCTGGCTCTGCCATGCGGTGCCGAAGTTTCCTTTGAGCTGGGGATGCTTTTTGAGCTCCGGATAGCCGTGGGCGGGGAGCATCTCGCCGTGGGTGTAGACGTTCACGCCCTTGCCGTCGGTCTGCTCGAGAAGGAGCTTGAGGTCTCTGAGGTCATGGCCGCTGACGACGATGAAGGGGCCTTTTTCGATCGTGAGGGGAACGGTTGTCGGAACAGGTGTGCCGAAGGTTTCGGTGTTCGCCTTGTCCAGAAGCGCCATCGTCGCAAGGTTCTTTTCGCCGACCTCCAGAACGATCGGCAGAAGCTCTTCCATGCCCCAGTCGTCGCCGACGGCAAAGAGCGCCTTGGCAAAAAAGCGGCCGATTTCTTCGTCCTCATAGCCGAGCACAAACGCGTGGTGCGCGTAGGCGGCCATGCCGCGGATGCCGAAGAGAATGAGGGACTTGAGGCTTCGGATGTCCTCCTGCGCCGTCCAGAGCTTCTGCATGTCGTAGTCGGCATTGTGGCCGCAGGGGCTTTGACAGCAGCTGCAATCCGGGACAAGGCGGGCGGTTTCTGCGTGAACATCATTCGTGAAGCGCTCGATGTCCTCGGCGCTGAAATTGACGTTCGTGAGCGTTGCAAAAAGGGCGCTTGCCATGAGATGCCAGGTGTCCTTCGTGACCTTCTCGTTTCCGTCCGTCGCCCGGGCAAGGCCGATGAGCGCGCCGGTGAGCGCGTCCTGCAAATTTGCAACATCTGCCGTCTTACCGCATACGCCGCGGTTCCCCGTGCAGCCGGAGCAGTTCGCTGTCTGCTCGCACTGATAACAGAACATGTTCTCCATGATGAAACCCTCCTAGTTGTTTTTCCATATGTCTGATTGCAGATTCAGTGTAACAAATCAATCAGGGGTAGTATGTTTGTTTTCCAACGAAAATATACCAATATTTTAAAGTCCGCCGTTTTTCGAAAACGGCGGACTTTTGGAAAAGCTGCGGTTATAAAATTTTCTGACTGTGGCCGAGGCTGCGGCGGATGGCGTTGCCGATTTCCGTCAGGCTCAGAAGCGTCGCTACGAGCAACACGCCCGGAATGACAATCATCCACCAGCTGCCGGTTAAAAGCGCCTTTTCGGAAAGAGACAGCATGCTGCCCCACGAGACGACCTCGAGCGGCAAACCGAGCCCCAGAAAGCTCAGCGTCGACTCCGCGAGCATCGCACCGCGCACATTCATGATGACCATAAATAAAATGGACGGCAAAAAATTGGGCGCAAGATGGACGCGCAGGATGTGAAGAAAGCTTCCGCCCATGCACCGCGCGGCCTGCACGTATTCGCTTCCGCGCAGCACGCGCACCTCCGTGCGCACGACCTTCGCGATGCTCATCCAGCTGGTGAGGCCGATGACGATCGATAAGCTCCACACGCTGGCCTGCCCCAAAATGGCCTGCAAGAGGACGATCAAAAGCAGGTTCGGGATGCTGATGAAAATCTCGTTCACACGCGTGAGAAGGCCTCCCAGCCGTTCCCCCGCGCAGCCGCTGAGGCTTCCGAAAAAGACGGCGATGAACGTCGATAAAAGCGTCGAGCAGACGCCGATGATAAGAGAAAGCCTCCCGCCCGACCAGATCATCGCGAAAATATCGCGCCCCATCGTGTCCGTGCCGAAAAGATGGCTGCGGCTCGGCGCGAGATTGCAGGCGGACAGATCCATATAGCCCGCGTCCGTTTTCGAAAATGTGCTCCAGAGAAGGCAGCCTAGGACGATCAGTCCCAGAACGAGGTATGCTGCGATGGGTTTTCCCCTGTACCACGGCACTTTTTTCTGGGCGGGAAGCGAAGATTGCGGCCTTGCGCCGACGAGGATAAAATCATCCATCTGTATCCGCCTCCCATGTGTCGATGGCCTCCTGCGCGCGCATGCGGGGGTCGATTCTCTCGCTCAGCGCCTGCGCCAGAAGATTGCACGCGATGACGAGCGCGCCGGAGAGGATGCAGAGCACCATCAGAAGATTGTAGTCCTTATACCGGGCGCTCTCGTAGCTCAGCGTGCCGAGCCCGGGGTAGGAGAAGACGCTCTCGACAATGTACGTCCCGCCCAGCACATGCGGCACGGAGATCGCCATGATCGAAAGGTACGACGGAAGGACATTACGCAGGCAGTGCCGGTAGAGGATTTTCTTGCGGCCGAGGCCCTTGGATTTTGCGAGCAGGACATAGTCCATCCGCATTTCCTCAAGCATTTTGTTTCGCACCATGTAGGCGTAGTACCACAGATGGCCGAGCACGACAACCGTCAAGGGGAGAATCAGATGCGTGATGCGGCTTCCCAAATCATCCGCCTTTCCCACGTCGTAAGCGCCCGAGCTTGGAAGAACGCGCAGGCTCACGGCGAAGATCAGAATGAGCATGAGGGACATCCAGAACTCCGGAATGCAGCTCGTGACGGTCCCGATTTTGCAGAGCGCGCGGTCAAGCCCCTTGTCTTCGTGCATCGCGCAAAGAACGCCGAGGCCGAGAGCAAGGAAAACGTAAGAAGGAAGCCAATGCCGCCGAGGCGCAGCGTAAACGGAAGCCTTGCCCGGATGACCTCCAGCACGTCCATTTTGTATTTATACGAGATACCGAACTCGCCGCGAAGCGCTCCCTTCAGCCAAAGGGCGTACTGCCGCAGAATCGGCTGGTCGAGACCGAGTCTTGCTTCGGCGGCCGCGCGTTCAGCGGGCTTCAGCTTTTCGGCGCGCTCGCCGTAAAAGGCAACGAGTGGGTCCCCAGGGGCTAAGCGCGAGACGACGAACACGAGAAGCGACAGAACCAGCACGCTGATGAGAAAAACGGCAAGGGTCTTCGCGGCTTTGCAGGCAATGCGTTTTGCGTTCAAGCTTCCTCGCCTCCTTCCATGCGGACAAAATGGCCGGGGAAAACCTCCTGCATCCTGCCGGAGGCTGTCAGCGCGTCTGCGTCGAACGTCACAAGCTTCCGGCTCCGCTCGCGGATGGGGTCGGGGAGCGGCATGGCGGAGAGGAGCGCCTTTGTATAGGGGTGCTGCGGGTTCTGGAACAGCTCATGGGACGGCGCTTCCTCCACGAGCTTTCCGCGCAGCAGAACGCCCACGCGGTCGCAGAGATAGCGCACCATGGAAAGATCATGCGCGATGAAGAGGAACGAAAAGCCGTGCTCATCCTGCAGATGGCGGAACAGGTTCACGATCTGCGCCTGAATGGACACGTCCAGCGACGCGACCGGCTCGTCTGCCACAAGAAGCTCCGGCTCCATGCAAAGAGCCCGCGCGATGGCGACTCTTTGCCGCTGGCCGCCGGAGAGCTCGGCGGGGTATTTGTCGAGGTAAATTTCGTCTAACCCCACGTATTTCATCTGGAACGCTGCCTCCTTGCGGTACGTTCCGCGTTTGGGGGACATGTGCGCGATGCGCATGGGCTCGGCGATGATGTCCGCGACCTTCATGCGGCCGTTTAAGCTCGAGGTCGAGTCCTGAAAGATCATCTGCCGCGAGGTCTGCAAAAGCCGTTTGTTCGCGCCAAACTGCTTGGGGTCGGTGATGTCGATGCCCTTGTAGAAAATATGCCCGGACTGCGGCTTTACCAGATTCATGACGCAGCGCGCCGCCGTGGATTTTCCAGAACCGGACTCACCGACGAGGCCGTAAATTTCGCCCCGGCGAATCTCGAATGACAGGCTGTCCAGCGCGCGCACGGAGGCTGTCTTGCTGAGATAAAAGCTGTGTGAAATATTCTGCGCGGAAAGAAGAATTTCAGATTCCATGGCGGCGAACTCCAATCGGCGGTGTGATTCTGGGCGCGCGGGGGTCAAGCAGCCACGTCGCAGCGTAGTGCGTGTCCGTCACGCGGAAGAATGGCGGCTCTTTTTCATAGTCAATGGCAAGCGCGTACTCGTTCCGGCTGGCAAACGCATCGCCTTTTGGGGGATCGATCAGCGTCGGCGGCATGCCGGGGATCGTGTAGAGTGCGTCGCTCCCTGTGGCCAGAGCCGGAAGCGCGCGCAGAAGCGCCCAGGTGTAGGGATGGCGCGGGTCGTAGTAGACCTCCTCCGCGGTTCCGATCTCGACAATCTTTCCCGCATACATCACAGCCACGCGGTCGGCGGCTCTTGCAACGACGCCAAGATCGTGCGAGACGAGAATTGTTGCGGTGTGGAGCTTTTCCTGAATGTCCCGCAGGAGGTCCAGAATCTGCGCCTGAATGGTCACATCAAGCGCCGTTGTCGGCTCGTCGGCAAGTAAGATTTTTGCCCGCGCGGCAAGGGCGATGGCCATGACGGCTCTCTGGCGCATGCCGCCGGAAAAGTTGTGAGGATAGAGCTTCATGCGCTCCATGGGCCTGTCAATTTCGACAAGCTCCATGAGCTCCAGCACGCGGGCGCGCAAAGCGTCCTTTGATATTTTCGGCTCATGCACGAGGACAGCCTCGGCAATCTGAGAGCCGATTGTCATGCTGGGGTTGAGCGCGGTCATCGGGTCCTGAAAGACCATCGAAAAAAGGCTTCCGCGCAGCTTCTGGAGCTGCTTTTCAGAATACGGCGCGATGTCCGTATCGTTTACAAGAATTTTTCCGGTTACGCTCGCGTTTTCGGGCAGCAGGCGCATAATGGCCTTGAGAAGCGCGCTCTTGCCGCAGCCGGATTCTCCGACGACGGCCAGCACCTCGCCAGAGTCCAGCGTCAGGTCAATGCCCCGCACCGCCTGCACGATTCCTCGCGGGGTGTGGTAGCTGACGTGCAGGTTTTGAAGCGTTAAAAGATGTTCCATAATTTTTGCCTCAGATGCGCGCAAGCCAAGAGACTGCTCCCTTGGCCTGCGACGCTGTATTGGTTTCAATGGATTGGCTGATTGTGTTGAAACGGCGCTTAGTCGAGCGTCCATTCCCGGACGTTCCAGAAGATGCCCACGCCGTGGTGGCCCATGACGGTATCGGTCGAGATGCCGTGCAGGCGGCTGGATGCAACGTAATTTGCGTCGATGTAGCAGATGAAGGCATAGGCCGGGTCATTGGCGAGCTCCTGCTGGAAGAGGTCGTAATATTCCTTCCGGACGGCCGGGTCGGAGGACTCGCGCGCCTTCGTCAGATATTCGTCGACTTTTTCGTTTGAGTAGCCGGAGTAATTTGCGCCCTTGTCGGTGCCGAAGACCTTGTAGGTGTGATCGTCCGCGTCAAAGGGGCTGCCCCAGCCGATCAGGCACGCCTGCTGTCCGCCCCAGTCCATCTTGGCCGGGATATCGACGGTGCAGTGGATGCCGACATCACGAAGCTGCTGCGCGGCGGCCTGCGCGATATCGATGCGGTCCTGTTCGCCGGCCATGACGCTGATGACAAAGCCGATCTCTTCGCCGTTTCGCTCGTAGTAGCCGTTCGAGCCCATCGTGCAGCCGACAGATTCCAGAATGGACTTTGCCTTTTCGGGGTTATAGTCGTAGTGCTCGACGTTTTCGTTATTATAGATGTTCCGCTGCAAGGGACCGTAGGCCGGCATGCCCTGCCCCAGCAGCACCGCATCCACGATGGCCTGCCGGTCGATCGCATAGCAGACGGCGGGGATGACGTCTTTATTTTCGGTCCAGTAGTCGTTCCAGAAGTTAAAGAGAATGCCGCGGTAGTCGCTGGTTTTGAGATCGTAGCAGGCAAAGCCGTCTTTTCCCTGGAACTGCTGGGCGTTTTTGGGGTCGAGGAGCGCAAGGTCCAGCTCGCCGGACTCCAGCTGCATGGCCTGCGCATTGTCGTCGAGGACGATCTTGAAGATGATGCGGTCGATGTTTGCCGCGCCCTTAAAATAGCTCTCGTTTTTCTCAAGAACAATCGACTGACCGACGTCCCAGCTTGCGAGCTTATATGCGCCCGTGCCGATCGGATTGCGGAAGAAGTCGGAGGTCTGGAAGTCTTCGCCATCCAAAAGATGCTGCGGCAGAATCGCCATCGTCATGTAATCCAGAAATGCAACGTTGGGAGCCGAGAGGCGGAAGGAGACGGTATCGTCGTCTTTCACCGTGATTTCCTCCACGTCCTCGAAGTTCGGCGCATTCTCCGAGCCGTTGTCAGGGTTCATGATGGCCTCAATGGTGAACTTCACGTCGTTTGCGGTGAAGCGCTCGCCGTCGTGCCAGGTGATATCTGAGCGCAGATGGAAGGTGTAGGTGTTGGTTTCCTCGTCAAAATCCCAGCTTTCGGCGAGGCCCGGAACGACGTTGTTTTCGCCGTCGTGGGCGGTGAGGCCGTCGAAGAGCAGGAGGTTAATTTCGCCGTGCTCGTCCATCGCGGGGTTGATGCGCGTGTAGTCGGCTGAGCCATAGACCAGCGTCGAGGGCTCTGGATCGGTTGATGCAGCTTCCTGCGCGGAAGCAGGTTCCTGTGTGGAAGTGTTGGATGTTTCGCCGGAAGATTCGGCCTTTGCGCAGGCGCAGAGCGAAAGCAGCATGGTCAGCGCCAAAAGAAGCGAGAGAAGCTTTTTCATGGTTCGTCTCCTGAAATCAAGTGAAATCTGACAGGACGTCACTGTCATGCTCGTATCTTATCAGATCGCGCGGCCCATTTTAAGCTCCCCCGGGGGATAAAATTTTGGAAAATCCAAAAAAATTTTAAAAAAACCGCCTGCCGCCCAGGAAGGGAAGCAGGCAGGTCATAGGGCGTATGAAACGCGGTTATGCCAGATGCAGGCTCTCGATCCATGCTTTCACGTCCGCCTCGGAGCTTGAGGCGCGGAGCACCTTGCCGCTAAGCACCTTTGCGCCCGGGCAGCTGGGGGCGAGGATCTGTGCGGTCTTTCCCATGGAGCTTCCGCCGGAGGTTCCGAAGGGGACGACGGTTTTGCCGCTCAAATCGCAGCTTTCCAAGAATGTCTCAATGATGCGCGGCGCTTCGTACCACCAGATGGGAAATCCCACGAAGATGGTATCGTATTGCGCGCAGGACGAAAGCTTCTCTGCCATCTCGGGGCGCGAGGCCTTGTCCTGCATCTCGATCGTTGAGCGGCTCTTTTTATCCATCCAGTCAAGGTCCTTGGCCGTGTAGGGCGTGACGGGTTTGATCTCAAAAAGGTCCGCGCCGGTCACGGAAGAGAGCGTTTTTGCGAGCTTCGCGGTCACGCCGCTGGCGGAAAAATAAGCAACCAGTGTTTTAGACATGTGAATTCCTCCTGAAATTCGAAAATAGCGTCTGGAATGCTCCTATTCGTGCCCGGCCTTCGCGCTGTCGGGCGTTTCGTCCTCATCCCAGACCTCCAGCGCCATGTTGAATGCCGCCCAAGCCTTCGGCCAACCGGCATAGAACGCGGCGTGAGTCAGAATTTCCGCGATCTCTGCTTTCGTGATGCCGTTTTTCTTCGCGGTCATCAGGTGATACTGGAACGAGGAATCGACCAGACCCTGTGCCATCAGGCAAACGACTGTAACGAGGCTCCGGTCGCGCAGGCTGAGCTTGTCCTCCCGGCTCCAGACCTCGCCGAAGAGCACGTCGTCGTTGAGTTCTGCAAATTTTGGAGCAAATGTGCCGAGCTTTTCGCGCCCGGCGGTCTGTTTTACTGCCATAACAGATACCTCCTGCATTCTGAATTTTATACCCCATATTATAATCTGCATGCAGACATTCGTCAAATGCCCGGTTGTTATCGGGAGATATAACGAAAAGGCATAGAGGCGCGAAAAGGGGGCGATGCTTGCATCGCCCCTTTGGGAAGTTACGAATTCGCCGGAGATTACCGCAAAATCGGTTTTATTTGCCGGGCCGATGTGCTCAATCGCCCCTACGCATGATACTTCTTTACTGATTTTCGAGCGCCCAGAGCATCTTGGCGACCTCAGCGCGGGTGACCTTGCCGGTCGGGTTCAGCTTGCCGTTGGAGCCGGAGATGATCCCGGCGGACACCATGCGTGCTAAACTGTCCTTCGCCCAGTCGGCGATTTTGGCGCTGTCAGTGAACTTCTTGTCAAGGTCGACGGACGAGCCGGTATCGGCCTGCATCGTGCGCGCGAGGATGACCATGGCCTCCTGCCGCGTGATGGTTGCGGTCGGGTGGGCGTAGAGCTTGCCGAGCTCGTTAGAGCCTCCCATGTAGCCGAGGCTGTAGGCTGCCTTCATGGCGCCAAGCGCCCACGTGCCGATCTCCTTGCTGTCGACAAAGGGAAGCGCGACAGAATCGTAGCTTGCAAGGTTCGTGCCGAGGTAGCGCATGAGCGCGACGACGAATTCCTGCCGCGTCATGGAGTCGTCCGGCCGGTAGAGAAGTTTGCCGTCCTTGCCGGTCGAGCCCGTGATCGTGCCTTCAAAGTAGAGATCGTTGATATAGTCCTCTGCCCAATGTCCCTTCGTATCGGAGAAGGGGTTCGCGGGGCTGACGGTCACGGGAACGGAAACGCTGGTCTGGCCGTAGGAGACTTTGATCGTACCCTCGGTGAGCTTGGAGACTGACGCGGCGGTGAATTTGCCATCCTGTGTGATCGAACCGACGCCGCCTGTTGTTTCCCATGTGAAGCTATTTGCAGCAGAAATGACAGATCTTCCATAATACGTTGCAGCTGCCGCCAGCTGAACGTCGGATTCGCCCGGCACATGGAGGGCCTTGACTTTCGTCTTGCCGTCTTCCTTGGTGACGGTGATGCCCGTGACCTCTTTCAAGACGGTAATGGAGGCGCGGCCGCTCATGCCGTCGGATTTTACGGTGACGGTAGCTTCGGAAATCGAGCCGCCCGCAGCAGCGTCGAGCGTCAGGGAGTTGCTGCCGAGCGTGCCGTAGTTCGAAGACCAACTGAGCCGGCTGGGAAGGCTGGTCGCCACGTAATTTGCGTCGGTTGCCTTGAGCGAGAAACCGACCGTCGCGCCGGGCAGGGCGAACGAGTGCGCGGGATAGAGGAACAGACGGTCCGCCGCTTCCGCCTCGGTCTTTTCGCGCACGAAGAAGATGAAGTTGGCGCACGCGCGCATCGAGCCGTCGGTGGGGGAGTTGGCTGTAGCACACTTGTCGTAGCCCGGGTACTGCACGCCCACCATCGTCGAGCCGCCGCCGTCCAGGTTGAGGGCAGTATCACAGCCGAGCTCTGCCATCTTGTCGGCCAGATCGTAGAGATCGATACCGGCAGAATTACTGGACTCGTCGGCAGTGTAGATGACGAGCGTGCCGTCGGATTTCCGGCCGATGGCGGTTCTGGCGCGCTGCTCGTCTTTCGTGTCGAGCGTGAAGCTGGTCAGCGCCTCGCCGTCTTCTACCAGCATATCGCCGCCGCCGCAGGCGTAGGCAATGCCCTTCCACATATCGTCGCAGAGCGCGGAGAAGGTTAACGTATCACCGACCTGCACGGCCTTGAGGCTTGAAAGTGCGCTCGAGTAGGTCGACTTTTCCGCGATGGACAGAACAAAGCCGTTTGCCGGAATCGGGCAGGAGGCTGTGTTTTCCACAATCTTTGTTACCTTCAAGGTCATTTCGCCCGGAAGGGTCAGCTCGGATTTGCTGTCGGAGGTGGGGGTAAGGACGACGTTGTAGGCGGAAATCGGGTTCTTGGTCGCGGTATCATAGTCGCGCGAGTAAAGGCCGATGCCGTTTGCGGTCGTGAGCGCCTTATTATAAAAGACTTCCGCGTTATTGAGCGGGCCACCGCTTACAAAGATGTGCACGTCCGGATTTCCGATAATAACACCGCCGTTTTTGCTGAAACCGACGGAGTTGACGTTGCCGCTCGTGCGCAGAACGCCGTCCGTAACGACAAAACCGTAGGGAATGCCGGTCGACATATCAAAAAACGAGCCGTTCACGCCAGCGACCAAGCTGAGATTTTCATCTTCCAGATAGGCTGCGATCTTGCTCATGGTGCTTCTGCCGTAGAGCGTCGAGCCGTAGATCACCATCGGACGGACGGTGAGGTTGGGTTCGTATGTAAGCACGTTCTGCTGCAAGAGGTTCTTCGGCCCGTCCGCCGTTTCCTCCGCATGGGTCATTTCGATCAGATCGACGCTCGTAGCCAGCGGCATCGTCCATTTTAAAATTCCGTCGCGCGAAACGGCGGCTGCGGGAACGGAAAACAGACAGACCGTCAGACACAGCGCCAGCGCACAGGCGATCACTCGTTTCATATGCGTCCTCCTTTGCAATACATCTGCGCCGCAGAGCGCGGCTGCACTTGGCTTTGTTTCTTAATTTTAACATGTTGTCATCAAAATGTAAATAGAAAAAACTTGGGTCTGTCAATCTTTTTGCTTGACAAACGGCGGCTGATTTAGTATGATACACTGGCTGTAAAGAAAAAAGGTTGACAGCTCAGGAGGGGCTCCATGAAGCAAGACGCGCTGCAAATGTCCCTGCTGCTGGATTATTACGGAGAGCTTCTGAGTCAGAAGCAGCGTACCTGTTTTGACCTGTATTACAATCAGGATCTCTCCCTGAGTGAAATTGCCGCGGAGCTCGGCGTGAGTCGACAGGGCGTGCATGAGCTTCTTGCCCGAGCGGAAGCAACGCTTGGCGAATTCGAGCGCGTGACCGGCTGCATCGCGCGCGACCGGCGCACGGCAATCGCGCTGGCGGACATCAAAGCCGCGTGCGAAAGACTGCAATCCATTCCCGACGCGAAAGAGGCCCAGCAGGAAATTCTGCGGGCGAGCGCGAGCATAAAGGAGTAATATATGGCATTTGAAGGCTTGACCGAAAAGCTGTCTGCGGCGTTCAAAAAGCTGCGCGGCAAAGGAAGGCTCTCTGAATCCGACGTCAAAGAGGCCATGCGCGAGATCCGTCTGGCGCTTCTCGAGGCCGACGTCAGCTATAAGGTTGTCAAGGACTTTATCAAGAAAACCACCGAGCGCGCGGTCGGCGCGGATGTGCTCGAGAGCCTGACTCCGGCGCAGATGATCGTGAAGATCGTGAACGAAGAGCTCACCGCGCTCATGGGAAGCGACAACCAGAAGATCCACATGGCCTCCCAGCCGCCCACGATCGTGATGCTGGTCGGTCTTCAGGGCGCGGGCAAAACGACAAACGGCGCAAAGCTTGCGGGCCTTTTCAAAAAGCAGAACAAAAATCCGCTGCTCGTCGCCTGCGACATTTACCGTCCGGCGGCCATCAAGCAGCTGCAGGTCGTGGGCGCGCAGCTCGATATCCCCGTCTTTGAGATGGGGCAGACAAATCCCGTCGATATCGCGAAGGCTGCGGTCGCGCACGCCATCCGGCACGGAAACGACATGGTGTTTTTAGACACCGCGGGCCGCCTGCACGTCGACGAGGCGCTCATGGACGAGCTCAAGGCGATCAAAGCGGCGGTCAAGCCGAACGAGATTCTCCTTGTGGTCGACGCGATGACCGGCCAGGACGCGGTCAATGCCGCGCAGACATTCAACGACTATCTTGACATCGACGGCGTGATGCTCTCAAAGCTCGACGGCGACGCAAGAGGCGGCGCTGCGCTTTCGGTCAAGGCCGTCACAGGAAAGCCCATCAAGTTCATCGGCACGGGCGAAAAGCTCGACCAGATCGAGCCCTTCCACCCCGGACGCATGGCTTCGCGGATCCTCGGCATGGGCGATGTGCTGACACTTATTGAAAAGGCGGAGGCCGCGTTCGACGCGAAAAAGGCCGCCGAGCTCGAGCAGAAGCTCAAGTCCAACAAGTTCACCCTCGCTGACTTTTACGATCAGCTTGTCCAGCTCAAGGGCATGGGAAGCCTGCAGGATCTGGCGGGCATGATGCCGGGGATGAACATGGGCGCTCTTAAAAATGCGCAGCTTGACGAAAAGGCCATCTCGCGTACGGAGGCAATCATCCAGTCGATGACCCCCTTCGAGCGGGAAAACCCGTCGGTGCTCAACCACAGCCGCAAACGCCGCATTGCAGCGGGCGCGGGCGTGAAGGTCGAGCAGATCAACCAGCTGCTCAAGCAGTTTGACATGATGAACCAGATGGTCAAGCAGTTCTCCGGCCCCGGGGCTTCGAAAAAGATGAAGCGCATGGGGAAGATGGGCGGTTTCTCCGGCGGCATGGGCGGCTTCCCCGGTATGTAAACACGTCGTTTCAGCTAAGATCGTGTAGCTTTACGAATAAAAGAACAAAGAATTTTTGGAGGAAATATTTCATGGTTAAGATCAGACTCAGAAGAATGGGCGCCAAGAAGGCTCCGTACTACCGCATCGTTGTTGCCGACTCCCGCTTCCCGCGCGACGGCCGCTGCATCGAAGAAATCGGCACCTATGATCCCAAGGCGGAATCCGCCATCACCGTGGACGCCGATAAGGCCAAGCAGTGGATCAAGAACGGCGCGCAGCCGACCGACACGGTTCGTGGACTTCTGAAAAAGGCAAACGTGCTGTAAGCGCCAGGAGCGGCTGCTATGAAGGAACTTTTGCTGTACATGGCAAAGAACCTCGTCGATAATCCAGACAGCGTGAGCGTCACCGAGATCGAGGGCGAGACCACCGTGCTCGAGCTGCGCGTCGCGCCCGAGGATATGGGCAAGCTCATCGGCCGTCAGGGCCGTATCGCCAAGGAAATCCGAACCATTGTCAAGTCCGTTGCCCAGCGCAATGGCCAGAAGGTATCGGTAGAAATCGTCGACTGATCGGAATCCCGGAGAAGGAGCATTCCTTCTCCGGGATTTTTTTCACGCTCCGAAAGAGACCAATAAATTGGATAATTTGTCGAATTGTGTCTGAACTTGTCGAAATCAGGATGGCGTATCATATCATGGTAGAGTCTTGTTTGAATTGCGGAAAGGTGGTACCATGGTATGACGAAAACAGAGCGGACGATCTACGCATTGGTCGGACCTGTCCGATATAATACGCTTTCGTTCAGCCTGGCGATCGATACAGCCATGGAGTTGCTTTTTGTGCGGAAGATCGCGATGGACGATATCCGCGTGACGCGGGACATTTACGCGCCGACGGCCGCGCGGCTCGGGAAGACGACGACTGCCGTCAGCCGCCAGATTGTCCGGCTCTGCAACCTCTGCTGGGACACGATGCAGGACACGGGCGAGGTCGAGCAGTACATCGGAAAGCCCATCCGCGACCTGCGTGCGCCGAATGAGATGATTTTCTATCTGGCCTTTTTTGTGCATTTTGATCAGCCATTTTACCGCGTCGTGCAGAATGTGCCGGCGCTGCTGTTCTGAATCGATCCGCTGCGGCAGCTGATTTTCGGAATTGGCTGCCGCGCTTCGTCAATATAGCTAAAAGTAGTGCGACATTTTTGAAAAAACTTACACGGAACGCCCATTGACTTCAGGCATTTAAAGCAGTATACTGCAAAAGTAATCAAAAACGTCTTACCGGACGGAAGGTAGAACGGCCATGAAGCAGTCCAGCGGCTCCTACTTTATTTACGCGGCGCGATTTTATGCGGGCCGTTATTTTGCCGTGCGTGTTTGTCCGTCCTACGAAGCGTGAGCGTTTTTGGGTAGCGTACCTGTAAACGAAGCGGCCTCGCTTGGACGGGGCCGCTTTTATTTTTGAGGAAACCCAGATCCTGAGCTTCCTTACCAAATGCAAAGGAGAAATGATTTATGAAAAAGCTGCTTGCCCTGCTGCTGTGCGCCGCGCTCTGCCTGAGCCTGGCTGCCTGCGCATCCAACACCACGACCACGGAGACCCCTGCGGCCTCCACCGAAACCGCCGCTGAGGCGCCCACCGAGACCGAAACCGCCGAGGCTCCCGCCGAAGGGGCTTCCTCCGACGCAAAGCAGTATGTCGTCGGCATCTGCCAGCTCGTCCAGCACGACGCGCTCGACGCTGCCACGAACGGCTTCATGGACGCGCTCGAAGAAGCGCTGCCCGGTCAGGTCACGTTTGATCTCAAGAACGCTTCCAACGACATCCCGACCTGCGGCACGATCGTCACCGGTTTTGTCGCCAGCAATGTCGATCTGATCCTCGCGAACGCAACGCCCGCCCTTCAGGCCGCGTCCACTGCGACCCAGACCATTCCGGTTCTCGGCACGGCTGTCACCGAATACGGCGTCGCGCTTGACATCAAGGACTTTAGCGGAACGGTCGGCGGCAATATTTCCGGCACGTCTGATCTTGCACCCCTCGACCAGCAGGCCGACATGCTCCTCGAGCTCCTGCCGGAGGCAAAGAACGTCGGTATCCTCTACTGCTCAGCAGAAGCAAACTCCGTCTATCAGGCGGACGTTGTGAAGGCCGCGTTGGAGGCCAAGGGCGTAAATGTCACAGTTTACACGTTCGCGGACTCCAACGACGTGGCTACTGTCACCCAGACTGCGTGCGCGGAAAATGACGCGCTCTACATCCCGACCGATAACACCGCCGCCTCCTGCACCGAGGCCATCAACAACGTCGCCGAGCCCGCGGGCGTGCCCATCGTCGCAGGCGAGGAAGGCATCTGCAAGGGCTGCGGCATCGCAACGCTCTCCATCGACTACTATGAGCTCGGCCGCACCACCGGCGCGATGGCCGCAAAGATCCTGACTGGCGAAGCAAACGTCTCCGAAATGCCGATTGAATACTACCAGAACCCTGTCAAGAAGTATGACGCTGCCCGCTGCGAAGCGCTTGGCATCACCGTTCCGTCCGATTACGTTGCAATCGGCTGACCCGGAACCAAACTGAAAGGAGATAAGCCCCCATGGAGCTTCTGACCTACCTGTCCTCGCTGAGCATACCGAACCTCTTCTCACGCATGCCCGCTGCCGCTGCGCAGGGCATTATCTGGGGCATTATGGCTCTGGGCGTATATATCACGTTCCGGCTTCTCAATGTCTCCGACCTGACGGTCGACGGCTCGTTTGCCACAGGCGGCGCAGTCACGGTCATGCTGCTTCTGCGGGGGCTTCCCGCCTGGGCGGCGCTGCTGATTGCTGTGCTGGTCGGCCTTCTGACCGGCCTTTGCACGGGACTTCTGCACACGAAATTCGGCATTCCCGCGATCCTCGCCGGTATCCTCACGCAGTTCGCCCTGTATTCCATCAACCTTCGCATCATGGGAAAGGCGAACCAGACGGCCAGCATCAAAAATTTCGGCATGTTCTGGGAGACAAACGGCAAGGGCTTTCTGATGTCGTCGCTCTATGTGCCGCAGGCGCTCATTGCAGGACTGCTTCTTTCTGCCGCACTGGTTGCGCTGCTATATTGGTACTTCGGCACCGAACAGGGAAGCGCGATGCGTGCTACGGGCGCGAACCCCTCGATGAGCCGCGCCCAGGGCATCAACGTCAGCAACATGAAGCTCCTCGGCCTCGCGCTCTCCAATGGCATGGTCGCTTTAGCCGGTGGCCTCATGACCCAGTTCCAGGGTACAGCGGACGTATCGATGGGACGCGGCGCGATCGTCATCGGCTTAGCTGCCATCATCATCGGCGAGGTCCTCTGCGATGCATTTTTCCGCAAGGGCTGCAACTTCGCGGTGCGCCTTCTGTTCGTCGTCTTCGGCGGCGTGGTATACTATGCGGTCATGGTGCTCATCCTCTGGCTCAAGCTTGACCCGAACGACCTCAAGCTCTTTACGGCTCTGATCGTTGCGATCTTCCTTGCGGTTCCTTACCTGCGTGAGCAGAGAAGAAGCTCGTTTGCAAAGCACGCGAAAGGAGGCAGCCGCCATGCTTGAATTACAGTCGATTTCGAAAACATTCCATCCCGGCACGATCCACGCCAAGAAGGCGCTGCAGAACCTGAGTTTAAGCCTCAATGACGGCGATTTCGTCACTGTCATCGGCGGCAACGGCGCGGGCAAGTCGACGCTTCTGAACGCCATCGCGGGCGTGTGGCCGGTCGACGAGGGAAACATCCTCATTGACGGTGTCGATGTGACGGGGCTTCCCGAGTACAAGCGCGCCGCGTTTATCGGCCGCGTCTTCCAGGACCCGATGCTCGGCACCGCGCCCAATATGCAGATCGAAGAAAATCTGGCTCTTGCGTTGCGGCGCGGAAAAAAGCGCACGCTCAGATGGGGCGTGACGAAGCAGGAGCGCGAGGATTACTATGAGCGGCTCCACGCTCTTGGCCTCGGCCTTGAAAAGCGCATGACCGACAAGGTGGGCCTTCTCTCCGGCGGCCAGCGGCAGGCATTGACACTTCTGATGGCGTCTCTCCAAAAGCCGAAGCTGCTGCTCCTCGATGAGCACACGGCGGCGCTTGACCCCGCGACGGCGGCAAAGGTCCTGGAGCTCTCTGACAAGATCGTCGAGGAAAACGGCCTCACGGCGCTCATGATCACCCACAACATGAAAGACGCGATCATTCACGGAAACCGCCTTATCATGATGAACGAGGGTCATATTATCCTCGACATTTCAGGTGAAGAAAAGAAGAAGCTCACGAAGAAAGACCTCCTTGACCGCTTTGCTGCGCTGGCAGGGCAGCAGGAGGAAACCGATTCGGTCCTTCTCTCATAAGTGTAAAAGAAACAGCACCTTCGGCATAGCCGGAGGTGCTGTTTCTTGTCTTTCAAACGTGTTCACATGCACAAAAGCACCGGGAAGCAACGCTTCCCGGTGCTTCGGTACGTTTTACTCGGCCGCCTTGAGGTACTGGGCGGACATGTAGGCGAATTTGTCGTTATAGACGATCTGGTACCAGTCGTTCTCGGTCTGGCCGCAGACAGCGACGGCGCTGCTCTCGAGCATCGTCATCAGAATGTCACCGTTGGTCGACGGCAGCGAGCGGACGTTCACGTCATTTGTCGTGACCATGCACGCGCCCATCGGGCTGACGGTTCCGGCCTCCTCCGGCCAGGAGCGCTCATCGCTTTCGACCTTCATCACACCGTTGGAGGCGAGAACGGCCGCGACGGTGCAGGCCTGCTTGGTGGTAAGGCGCGCGGTCTGGTCGCCGCTTTGGACGGAGGCGGACCAGGTGTCGTCCTTCCATGTGAGCTCCAGCATGTAATCCGTACCATTGAGGCTCGCCTTATATGGATACTCGGACGCGGTCGTGCCGGTCTTGTAGTTTGCATCGATCAGGATCTTGCTGAGCGTGAGCGCGTCGGCCTCCGAAAGCTCGGTGGGCTCGTCCGTGGAGGCTGCGTCGGTGCTGCTGAGCTGGACGCGGCTCGAGGGCTCGGGCTCTTCGGGGATGGTGCTCTTGAGTGTGAACCACGACGATTCGTCGTTCTCTTCAAAGCTGAACTCGACCTCTCGGCCGGTGGTTTTATCTGTCAGAATGAAGCCTGTTTCGAGCGTGATCATACTGTAGAGGCCGGAATTCGCGTAGAATTCCTTGAACTGCTCGAGCATCGTCTGGTCGGCGCTCTTTGTGCCGCAGGCGTAAGCTGTGCCGAGGGAAAGCTTGCTTCCCATGTTGTCACGCAGATAGCTGTCGGAGATCAGGTGGAGCGGCAGGAGAAGATCCAGCGTTCCATCCGCCAGCTCGACCTCGCGGTGGTTGCCCATGAAGATGTACCACTTGGAGATGTGCGCCGGATCCTTCTGGTACAGACACCAGCTTTCCACACCTGAGCCTGTGTCCCGCGTGAAGAGATAGGCCGAGCCGTAGGCGTTATCGTAGCTTGCGGCCGTGACGTTTTCGTTATTTTTCGTGATGAGCTTTGCCATCTTGGAAAGCTTCGTCCCTGTTTCAAACTGGTACCCGCCGTAGGAGACATAGTCTCCGCTGTTGAGTTCAGCATTGACCGGAAGCGTCAGCTCCGAGCCGGTGGAAAAGGCCTGGGCGGTGATGCCTGCACCCTGATTTTTCTTCGAGCAGCTGGAAATGATGACGATCAGCACAACGGCCAGAAGCACCACTGCGCCGAGCAGAACCAGCATTCTCTGCCGCTGCCGTCTTCTTCTTTTCATCGAGATTCCTCCATTCGTACAAGTAAACTGTCTGTCGGATAGACTCCATGCATTTTATGCCCTGAGTATAACACACTTTTTCCCGCTTGGCAAACCGAATCCCGGAAAATTAAGAATTCCTGCAGAAAAACTGTTCGACACGGTTCGCGGGATGCTTTTCGTCTTGCGCGCGGGCGCGGAAGCTGGTATGATAGGGAAAACATACATCTTACTTATAAAACCGGAGGACGCGCATGCGCTACAAATGTCTGGTGCTCGACCATGACGATACTGTGGTCAACAGCACCGCAACGATCCATTACCCCTGCTTCTGCGAATTTCTCAAGGAGGTTCGCCCGCAGGCCACGCACTATACATTAGAAGATTATTTCCGCTGGAACTTTGACCCCGGCATCGTTCCGTTTTTCATGGGAGAGGTCGGGCTGTCCGAAGAAGAGATGGACTATGAGTACCGCTTCTGGCAGAACTACGTGAAATCCCGGATCCCGCGGGTGTTTCCCGGCATGCGGGAGATCCTCGCCCGGCACAAAGCGCTTGGCGGTCTCATTGCCGTCGTGTCCCATTCGGTCAAAGATACGATCGAGCGCGACTACCGGGAAAACGGTCTTCCCATGCCCGACGCCATCTTCGGCTGGGAGCTTCCGCCCGAGAAGCGTAAGCCCGAGCCCTGGGCGCTGTATCAGATCATGGAGCAGTTCTCGCTTGAGAAAACCGACCTTCTGATGCTCGACGATCTCAAGCCGGGCTACGATATGGCGCGTGCGGCTGGCGTGGATTTCGCGGCGGCCGGCTGGGCGTACGATGTGCCGGAGATCGAGGGCTTCATGCGCAAAAACTGCGACTATTATTTTAAAACCGTACAGGACTTCGGCCGATTTTTGGAGGAGGGCTGAGCATGCGCGAGCTTGACCTGCAAACGTGGCCGCGGCGGGCGGTCTATGAGCTGTTTTCCGGCTGCGGCTGGCCGTTTTATGAAATCTCTTTCCCGCTGGACGTGACAAACCTTCGCGCGTACACGAAAAAAGAAGGACTGTCGTTTTACTATACGCTTGCGTGGCTTTTGGCGAAGGGCATGCAGGAGCAGGAGGCATTTTTGATCCGTATCCGGGAGGGGCGGCTCTTTGTCATGGACGAGCTGCTTCCGAGCTGCACCGATCTGCGTCCCGGTGCGGAGGTCTTCCATTTTGTCACGCTTCCGGCGGGAGACGATCCCGCCGATTTCTGCCGCCGCGCAAGGGAAATTTCGCGGACGCAGACCAGGATGTTTGACGAAGCGCTCGAGGCGCGGGACGATCTCATCTATTTTTCGTGCCTGCCATGGCTTCCGGTGCTGTCTCTTACCAACGAGCGCCGCGTCGACCCGGACGACTGCATCCCCCGCGTGGGCTGGGGCAAATATCAGGAGCAGAAGGGCAGGCTCATGCTTCCCATCTGCCTCGAGGTCAACCACCGCACCGTCGACGGCCTTCATATCGGAAGACTCTACGAGTATGTACAGGGTTGGATTGACAAGCTGTAAAAAGCGCACCCCGGATAGACGGGTGTCCGTAAAACAGTTAATCCTCCGTATGGCTTAGACCATGCGGAG
>ERZ832522.1078-NODE-1078-length-38072-cov-19.060499_pt1 | contig 38072 bp, 33 predicted proteins | sample MGYA00519951_ERZ832522 | MGnify/ENA primary metagenome ERZ832522 (study PRJEB31850, sample SAMEA3708728) | human gut metagenome | biome: human gut; feature: human-associated habitat; material: faeces | place: China | collected 2014 ... | reverse complement strand
GCAACAGCTACATACTGGTAGGAGTTATTGAAATTCTGCGTCAGAATGATGTCTATCTCATCACCACCGAATGTGACCTAAACGCCGAACTCATCAACAGCGGTCTGGAACGCTTTGTCGGCGACCGCTTCACGCGGGCATCGTTCGGCAAGCCGCGATTTGATGTCCGCCTCCCGCTGATGGATCAATTCTGAGGTGCACCCATGAAAGAATACAAAGTTTGGGCGTTTGCCCGCAGCGCCGCACCGAACCTGCCCGCATTGGAAGAACAGCTTGCCGATGTCATGCGCGAAGCCGACAGGCGCGGCTACATCATTGTGAATTCCTGCATGGAGCAGAAATACGGCACCGAATTTTGGCGTCCGGCCTTGTTCGCCATGCTTACTGCTGTGCAGCAGGGGCGTGTCAACGCCATCATGGTGCAGAGCCTTGACCGGTTGAGCCACGACATTACAACCTTGTACCGCATCCTGCGCTTTCTGCAAAATTACGGTGCAGTGCTGATTACGACCGAAACCAATCTACGATATGAACTCTTTCTGACGGGGCTGGAGAACAGACTATTGAGCCGCCCTAAGAAAAGAAAGCCTGTATGGGTATGTGAGGAATGCGAAGATGGAAATTCTTGAAACAAAAAGGGGAAAGAGCGGCGTACAGAGCATCGTTGTTCGCTGCGGCGAGTACACCGCCGAACTGACCTTTTGCGAAAACTGTGAAACGGACGTTATGATTCCTATTAAAGAGCTGATTATGTCTGCATACGATCTGCGCAAGCAACGGGAAGAACAGGATAATTGGTAGAAATGTGGCCGGTTTTGGCGACGGTTCTTCTCCGTTTTGGTGAATAGCTTTCCTTATTATAATAGAGTATTGTTTGTGTTGCGAAAATGCACCAACCATTTCCGCAACATGAACAGCGAGGTGAAACTTATGATATGCGTAGACCAGAATGGGCAAGCCGTTGAAATCTCGGTGGCTGACCAGATGTGGCTGGACGATGCCTACTTTAAGGAAAAGCAACTGCGGTTAGGTACAGATGCCCCGCGCGCTGCACTGGCCTACCGAGTATCCACAAAAGGACAGGTAGACCATGACGACATCCCGATGCAGAAAATTGACTGCCGAAAGTTCGCGCAAAAGCAAGGGTGGCGGGTGGTAAAAGAGGTGGCCGAAAAGGGCGTCTCCGGTTCTAAGGTGTCAGCTTCAAAACGCGATGCCATCCAGCAATTGAAAGAAGAAGCCGCCAACGGCGAATTTGATATTCTGCTGGTCTATATGTTTGACCGTCTCGGACGAATCGAAAGCGAAACACCCTTTGTGCTGGAATGGTTCGTCCAGCATGGCATCGAAATGTGGAGTACCCACGAAGGTCAGCAGAAAATCGAGACACATGGCGATAAGTTGATGAACTACATCCGCTTTTGGCAGGCGGCAGGGGAGTCGGAGAAAACATCCATCCGAACCCGCGATAGAATCCGGCAAATCGTGTCCAGCGGTCACTATACAGGTGGTTTTGTGTGCTATGGCTATCAGCTGGTAGACCAAGGCAGACGGAACAAACGGGATAAGCCGGTCATGGATCTGGTCATCAATGAGGAAGAAGCTACATGGGTTCGGGAACTCTTTTATAAGGTTATCCAAGAAGGCACCAGCGGATATGCTCTGGCTGAAATGTTAAATAACCGAGGATTGCGTACCCGTGCCGGAGCAAAGTTCCAGTCGAGCAACATAATCCGAATTATCCGCCACGAGGGGTATACAGGCTACATAATTACGAAAAATGCTCGCTCTGAGTATATTAAAGAATTGCAAATCATCGACAGGGAAACATTCGATAAGGCAAATGACATAATAAACCGCAGAAAAGCCAAATCGGAGCAAGAACGAAAAATCGCCCATACCAGTCAGAATCCAACGCTGCTGGCGGGCATTGTCTACTGCGCCCACTGCGGAGCGAAGATGTCTGGCTTTATGCACACAGACCGCTATAAGCTGGCGGACGGCAGCATCCGCGAAAAAGTACAACCTAAGTATAACTGCTTTCAGCGCGGTCAGCGGAACAAAGGCGGCAGAGACTGTGACGGGCAAGCACTGTACCTTGCCGAGAGAGTGGATGCCATCGTCTTGAAAATTGTAGAGGAAGTATTCGAGCAAATCCGAGACACACCCTATTCCCAAGTGGCTGAGAATCGGATTCGACAGGAGTCGAACCTGCAAAAGACAAAACGTGCAGCAGCGGAGAAAAAGATAAAAGCCACTCAGCACGCCCTGGAACGCTTTGAGGGTGAGATACTGAAATGCCTTGATGGAACAAGCAATTTTACCGAGGACATGATTGCCAAGCAAATCCGCCGATACCAACAGGAACTGGATGATGCTAAGGCAGAGTACGCGGAACTCCAAAATGCAAGGTTAAACGAAGCGGCTGAAATTCGGAAACTGCGTACTTACTACGATGACTTTAAAGGCTGGGCAGAAGAATTTGACACCGCTCCGCTGGAAATGAAACGAATGATACTGAGCCATCTGATTGATAGGGTAGAGGTCGGAAGAAAATACCAAGTTATTGTGAAGTTTAATATGAAGTACAGACAGTTTCTGGAATGCACAGCAGAAACTTACAATACAGAAATTGGTGCATAACAGAAAAGGCGGACTGTTCACGCAGGAAAGTGAATAGTCCACTTTTTGTGCTATGGACAGCACTATTGCAAAAAGTAAAGAAACAGCGTATAATAAAGGCAAGGAAAGGAGGCGCTTATCCCATGCGGCAGGAAGAAAATTATCTGGCGCAAAGCATATCCCAAGTAGATGCCGATGCCCGCTACGATGAAGGCGTTAAGCGTCTGCTTGCTAACAAAAGCATTTTGGCCGTTATTATGAAGGAGTGCGTTCCGGAATATCACGGCTGTACGGTGCGGGAGATTGCGGAGAAGTATATCGAGGGTGAACCGCAGATTGGCGCTGTCGGCGTGGACGCCGATGAAACAAACCGCAACGTATCTGCCACGATTCACGGCACGAATACGGAAGATGTGACGCTGACCGAGGGTACGATTCGCTACGATGTCCGCTTTTATGCCACAGCACCGAGCGAAGATGGTCTGATTGGGCTGATTTTGAACGTGGAGGCACAGAACCGCTACAATGCAGGGTATCCGCTGTTGAAACGTGCAATTTATTATTGCAGCCGTATGATCTCGGCGCAGTACGGCACGGAATTTACCAAAGGCGAGTACGGTAAAATCAAGAAAGTGTACTCGATTTGGGTATGTATGAACCCGCCGAAGAACCGCAGAAACACAATTACGCAGTATTCCATACAGGAAAAGCATATCATTGGTGATGCGGTTGAGCAAGTCAGAAACTACGACCTGATGAGCGCCGTGATGATTTGCTTGGGCGATGAGGACGACAAAAACTATGGCGGGCTGCTGAAATTCTTGGAAGTACTGCTTTCAGAAGAAAAGAGTCCCGAAACGAAGAAAGAAATATTAGAAACGGAATTTGATGTTCCGATGACACAAACGCTTGAAAGTGAGGTGCGCAGAATGTGCAATTTGAGCCAAGGTGTTATGGAAAGGGCAATGGAGAAGGGCGTTGCGAAAGGAATTGGCATCGGTGAAGAGAGGGGCGAGAACAAAGCAACTCTCAATGCGATTCGTAACGTGATGGACAGCTTTAAAGTGTCTGTCGATGCAGCAATGGATGCGTTGCATATTCCTGAAGCTGATCGCGCCAAATATAGAGCCATGCTCCAAAGTTAAAAAGCAAATTGAAAGCCGGTTGCAATGCAAAGCAACCGGCTTTTGCTTAATATATCGCGCATGATGTGAATGCTAATATATACTTGAGCCACTTTCCAGCAAAATGACAGCGAATATTTGAGCCACCTAATGGCTTCCCGTATAATAGATGTAGACTACTATGCGGGAGGCGATAGAAAGGTGGTCACATCGGTGGATGTCTACAAATCAATCCGCGCGCTGCAACTTGAAGGAGTAACCAGTCAGCGTGCAGCAGCTAAAATTCTGGGAATTTCTAGAAACACAGTCAAGAAATATTGGATGGGCGACGCAGTTCCATGGGATCGGAAAGCCTACCAGCGAGAAGCCTCTGTCATAACGCCAGAAGTAATGAATTACAGGAACCTTGAAAACAGAATAGACGTAACTATCCGAGAAGGATAGATGTCCACAGAAGCGGTCACCTCTACCGGGTGGCTGGCACAGGAAAGTAGTACGCAGGCAAGAGTCCTGAAGCAACCTTTCTGATTATCCTCTGGTTTCAGGGGATAGAGCGACAAGACACGCCCGTGCCTGACGAAATATAGGTACGGAAGGGCAGAGAATAGAACCTGGCCTATGGGTAAGGCAGATGTGCAGCAAGTAGAACCGCAGTGAGCGATTGCAGCAAAGGTTTTGAAAATTTGTGTTGTTGCTCAACTTGTTATTGCAATTTGCATAATAGAACTAGAGAATAACTCTTTCAATGGCGGGGGCAACCTCGCCATTTTGTGTATTCTACAAACTGATGGGAAAATGGATATGGCGAAAACTCCAAAAAATTCGCTGGATATTTGGGGAATATGTCAATGCGGAAACATTCCTGTTATGGTATAATAATCTATATGAAGGATAATCTCTAATTATCTGTTGTTCGAGGGTAATCTATTTGGGGAAGAATAGGAGCTATCGGCGGGTGAAATTATGGAGCACGGAATAATTAATGGTTTTTCTAACCGGGATAAGTTAATTGAACGGTTGGTCGATTCCTATAATAATAAGACAGCTCCAGAAATCATATTATTAACAGGACCTGCGGGTTCCGGAAAAAGCTTTGTGGCAAATAATGTTGTAAAAAAGTGCGAAAAAATATCTCGTATGCGGTCTTATATAAATCGTGGAGATAGTTTTGTTTCCCCTTCCGCTGTAGGGAATATGCCGAAACTAAGAGTGGATAACCTATCCCTTTCTGCAAGCTTCCTATATATGTCTGCTGGCTTGGAGGTCGGAGCACACCGCGAAGAGAGCCAGTATAACCACCTAAAGGCCTTGTTGCGATCATTTCAAAACCATCGGTTTCTGTTTTGTTTAGATGGCCTATCGAGTGCTCATAGTCAAGTGAAGTCGATGGCACAACTCCTGCTATCTCACCGAGAGGATTTGGAAAGGGCATTATCCTCAAAGGTTTATTTTCTGGTTACAGATACTAGTGATACCATGTTCTTAAGCATGGGAAGCGGGGCAGAACGAATTACACATTTTGAATTAAGTCCCTATGATTCAGATGATATTTTAGAGTATTTAAAAAGCAGACATTTGGAGCTGTTGATTACCGACACTGTAAAGCAAAACATTCTGCAAATACAAAAAATCAGTGGCGGAAATCTGTACCTTGCCGATTTTCTCTTTGTTGATCTAACTTTCCAGAACAAGGACTATTTTGCAGCGTTGGAGTATGTTATCAAAAGACGGCTTGCGAAACTCAAGGCAGATGGCCTGAACAAAGAAATATCTGAATCAGATATGGAAGATATTATTTTGTCATCATCACTTGCCATACAGCCCTTCACAACCACTGAAATTTCATCTATTACGAATAGAAATGATAATACAGTTGCAAACAGCCTGGACATAGCAAAAGAAGAGGCATTTCTTGACAAGAGTTTAGATTGTTTTTACGATTTTCCCTGCTATCAGATTAAATCTGCGCTTGAAAAGCAAAGTATTGAGAAGCGAAGAGAACGACTCCTACACTACTATCAGTACTATACTGTGAATGAGCAGGATGAGTATTACATCCGAGCATTTTACTTGATAAAATATTATAGGGCTATTGGACCCCAGGCATTTGCGTTGTTGGGACTTGCTTATACTAGCAGATTTTCAAGCATAGATTTTGATTTACTTTCTAAAATAGATGATGCAATAAATAAGTACGGAACAGCAGAGCAGAAAGAGGATTTCCAAGAAATCAAAGATTTTTACGAGATGATCGTCAAATCACCTGATACACAAGATCTTCAGGGATTGCATTCAGCTTACTTGAGATTAAAAAGGAAAGGCTTTGATGTGCCTCTCAAAGCTGAGCTATCACGAGCATATTTTCACTACCTATACCGGACACATTCCCCCTATAATCAAGACTTGAAACTGCTCTTTGAAGAATGTCTGTCATATGCAAATCATGAGATTCTTTTAACTGATTCTGTTAATCCCATTAAGCTAAAGCCAATGGATGAAACAATTGTACGTCTCAACATCATTTATACCGTGGCACCCTACCTTCTAGATGTTTTAAATCGAGATGACGAGTTTACCGAACTCTACAAGTTGAGTTTGAGTCTTTCAAACGCCTGTAGTTCAAAAAGCGCAAAGGGGCTTGGGCAGTATATTGAAAATGTATTTAACCGGAAGGCCTTTCTTTTCGTGAACCAGACCCAATGTACCCCTTATTATGAGCGTGCCAAGTCCTACTTTTCTAGAAATCAAATTTGGGATGAAATGTGTCTGACCTTGGTTTGTCAGGCTGGAACCGACATTGTAATCCAGCAATATGATGACGCTCAGGAACTGTGCAAACAGGCACAAGAAATTGCAGACCACTATGGAATCACATTGCCACAACCCGAAAAACTGCAGAACAATTTTCTGATTGCGGAATTCTTGCAGGCAGAGGCGCAGGCAAAAAGTGAAAAGGTCTGCTTGACCAAAGCCAGGCAGACCTTTTCTAAGCTGAAAAAATTATTACATAAAAAGCCGTGCGCCACAGAGTTTGTCATACTTACCAATATATGTTCTCTTTGCCTGTACAGTGGCAATGATCAGCAGTATTTGAAGTACAAGGCTATGTTAGAACGTCAAATGACCTGCAAGGATGTATCTGATGTTAGTGATTTGGATATTGACGATTTTTATCGGTACTACTTTGCCTGGTTTGAGGTTTTCCGCATGATTCGTGATGGAAACTGGGAAATGGCAGAACAGTTAAGCCAATCTGTTCATGGATTTATTCCTGCACTCTTTAAGAAGCAGGAGAAATTCTGGGAAATGAAAGACCAGGCCCTTGCTGACGTAATACGGAAACGCATTTCAATGAGTGCCTACGATTTCTGTCACAACCTAGTGCATGTCAATCGTAAGGAAAACACTCTGTCGCGTTTCTTTTTCCGTGGATTGATGCTTTCGGATCTGCAGTATACTTCGTACAATTAAGCATCTCGGTAGTTAGAAAGCATACAAGTCACAATTACCTTGTAAATGTCTTCATACTTCAGATCATATTGGTCAAAGAGGTAGGCAATCGAGCTGTGGCGGATTGTATACGGAGTCCCAGCGATGTCAAACAAGTAGGGAATTCCGTCCCTCACTCTAAAGTCGAAGCGAGCATAATCCTTGACATCCAATATTTCCGCAGCTTTGGCCGCCAATTGCCGAACATCATTGGCGGCAGCTCCCTCCAGTAACTTGAATGTGTATCGATAGGAGTTTGAGATTTCGGAATCCATGAATTCCTGATCATCAGGAAAAACGATTTCCACCGGATCCAGGGCTAAATATTGTCCTTGGTATTTTACGACTAACACCTCACATTCTGGCCCGGCAATAAACTCCTGTACTAAAACGCGTTTGGAGTTTACTGCTGTGGCCGTATTATAAAACTGCTGGTATGAGTCATGGCTCAGTCTCATTTTGCAATGGGGGGTTAGCCCTATGCTGGCAGACTCATCAATATTCTTCATCAGGATATCCAAACCATTAAACACGTCCAAGATGTCTGCTTGCGTGGTACGGTCAGGAAGAAATTCGTATGTAATAGGTACTGGGATACCGTTTTTGGAAAGAATGTCGCCATAAATCCTTTTGTTTCTAAGAAGGGAGATCACAAATGCATTGCTCCCTGTATATTTTATGCCATATAGATCACAAAATGCTGGAATCAAGGATTTCTTGCCGGGATTCACTCCGTCACGCGAAAAATTATAAACGATGCAATCCTTCGGCTGTATTTTATTATGGATGACATATTCAATAAAAGATATCTCACTGTAAAACACCCGGGCAAATCCAAATACATTAAATAATGCGGACGCAATCTCAGCAAATTCCATACGGGAGAAAAACTCGCTTTCATCAGCATGGGAAATGCGGGGGTCACTTTCACGCACGGTTTTGGTTTGTGCATCGGCGACTATATACATGTCAAAATTGATATCTTCATGCTTGTATTGTTCTAGTATCTTATCAATTATTTGTTTCCCTTTCATAGTAGATCCTCCATAGGAAAGCGGAGCGTTTTGAAATAGGGCTTCATTCCTAGTTTTCGATAGAATTGTTCCGCATCCGCGTCATACACATTGACACGAAGTTCTTTGTTAGACAGTTTTGCGTACAGTTTGATGTAGCGAACGATTTCACTTCCGATCCCGTGTCTACGGGCCTCCTGAGCAACAAATAGTCGACGGAGCAATATGTAGTGGGAAGCCTCTGCGACATCAAAATAAGCCACATAGTCTCCAGTTTGTGTGTCCTTAGCCATGAATGGAAACTCACCACATGTGAAAACGGTAGGGTTTCGGCTCAGATTCCCCTCTTGACTCTTATCGCCAAGATAGTCCAAAAGCTGTTCCTGCCACTGTGTACACGAGTCTATATCCTCCACAAAATTAAGCCGATGAGAACGAATAGCTTGTTCTCGGCCATAATCCAAAATAAAGGGTAGACAATTTTGAAAATATTTTGAGCACATTTCTTGAGCAAATTTATATTCAATACCGGTGTTCATTTCACAGGCATCGCTAGAACTAACTTCCCGCACTCGGATTGGAATTTGCCTTAGAACGCTGGTAATACAGTCATCCCAAAAGATAGAATCATTTTTAAAGTTTTCTTCCGTAAAATATTCCCGTAGTACAGATTTTACCAATGGGCAATCTTTTTGCGCCCAAAACGAAACCCCCAGAAGACACGGTTCGTTAGAGTATCCAATTTGGAACGAGGTTATTTGTTCACCCTCAAGTATAGGATGCCAAGCGTCTTCTCCACATTGAGGATAGCGCATTACATAGTAAAAGCTATTGTCTTGCCGGGAAAAAATATTTCGAGCTAGGACCAAATCTCCTTCTATCACAAAGGTATCATGAAATAAGTCGATTGCTTGGTTCATGGAATATAATGTATTTCTGTAAATAGGATTATGCAGGATATGACAACGATATCTTTCTTGCAAGAATCGGTATTGCTCCAGAAACTCACTGTTACAGAGTACGGTAATATCTTCGATGCCAAATTCATGGAGCATCCATACTGTGCGTTCCAAATTTGGGACACCTAAAATGGGGAGCAAGGGTTTGGGCGTGCTATACCCATCTTTTCTCATACGTGAACCTTTTCCTGCAGCTAAAATAATCGCATTCATAATTGGTGTCCCCTGCTTAAAAAGATAATATTTCCTTGATTTCCCAAATAATAATAGATAATAGCTGATTACCCTCGAACAACAGATAATTAGAGATTATCTTCTATTCATAGAGTGCGGGAAGAAGCAAATGAGCAGCATAAACGTTGCTGCTTTAATAGGTGAACTCCAAGGTTGCTCGTGGATGCATGGAGGAAAGCACTTTCTTTTGACGCTCAAAACTAGCGTGGACATAACGCTCAGTAGTTTTGATCGAACTATGCCCCAAAATCTCTTTAACTTCGTAAACGTCACCGCAAGCATCCCATAAATACGTGGCAAAAGAATGACGGAACATATGTGGAGTATAATGGCCGGGTTGGTTTGACAGATCAGTGTACCGGTTGATGATCCTGCGAACGGACTGCTCAGACAATCTGTTCCCATCTCTATTTAAGAAAAAGAAAGGCTCATCGGCAATGCGGGGAACTCTAACTTGCAAGTATTCTTTTAGTGCCCGAACCACAGGGGCGGAAGCTAAGTAGATTTTTCGCTCTTTACTACCTTTCCCGCGGATAAGAACAACCTGGCTATCTAAATTCAAGTTATCGCAGGTGATTGTACAAAGCTCGGAAACACGAATCCCACTAGCGAACAAAAGCTCAAGTACGGCGATATTTCTAATTGTTTCTTGGCGGGCAACTTTGGAATGGGCGGTCGAAAGTTCGCGGTAAGCAGCAGAAAAGATGGCACCTAGGATTTGACGATCAATGGTTCTAGGGAGTAAAACTTCCTGACGAATATGCAGTTGGATTTTTTCAAAGGGGCTGTGATCCAGAATCTCTTCATAAACTAGGTAATGATAGTACGCTTTTAACGCTGCAATTTTACGCTTCACTGTAGACGGCTTGTAACGTTCCATAAGATGTTCAATGTATAGTTCCATATCGGTACGCGTGACCGTTGTTGGTTTTGGATAGAAAGCAAGAAACTGTTTGAGATCAATCTGATATGCCTTTAAAGTTTTGTTATCCAGGTTTTTCTGCAACTTGCAGTAAGTGAAATATGCAGATACTATTTGTTGTTCGGTCATAGGGCGGTCTCCTTTCGCAAATTAACTAATCATAATACTACAACAAAAGCAGCGCCCGGCAAAAGGGCATTCAGAAGTCTGAATTGCCGATTGTTGAGCACTGCGTTATGTTTATAATGAGTCCGATAGATAACTACCTATTACCAATAAAAATACAGAAAATAGGCAACATTACAATTTGAATACCGAACTTTTCTATATAACAGCATCTTTTGGAACGGTTTTTATATTTATTATTCGGAATTTGGAAAATTGATTGACATGACTATTTCAATTGTACATCAATAGTTGTTTTGTTTTTAGGCAAATTGCAATAACAAGTTGAGCATTCAGTTGGTTAGAAGTCTGCTTATTGAAGAAGATCCGGCCCAGTCGAGGAGAGAGCCGCAGGCGAGCGACGAAACTAGGCCGGAACGCGGCGTCAAACAGCAAATATCCGATCCATTTCTGCCGCGAATGCTTCATCCGGAGTACGGTACCCCAGGATCTTTCGCGGAAGACCGTTGGCCCACAGCTCCACACCCAGGATCGTATCTTCATCGTAACTGTCGACTCTCTTTCCCTTTGGCAGGAATCGGCGGATCAGGCCGTTGTGGTTCTCAATGGTACCTTTTTCACAGGAAGTATACGGATGCGTAAAGTACACCGGTGTACCGGCAACAGACTCAATCTCTGCAAGCATCGAGTTTTCTGCACCGTTATCTGCTGTAATACTACGGAACACTTTCGGGAAAGCCTGTCCAAGCTCATCTTCCATACGCTGGAATGCTTCCATGAGAGACCTTGAGGATTTGTCAGCAAGACGGAGCACGCACAGGTTCCTTGTCTTTCTCTCCACCATGGTCAGCAGGACTTTATCTTTGTCAGATTTCCGGCCAATCACTTCATCGATCTCCCAATGCCCGAATTCCTCTCTGGAATCAACGGATTCCGGGCGTTCCTCAATGCTGCGTCCCAGTACACGCTTGCGCTCCCGGATTCTTTTTGCTTTGGTGCGACGATGCAGCTTCTGCGGCAAATCGATGTTTTTAATACCAAGCAGCCCAAGTTCCACATAGTTGTAGAGAGTTTTGGTGCAATGCATCTCGCTTCGCTTAAACAGGTTGTGGGCCAAAGCGTAGCCAACGCAGGCATCCAGCGACCATTTGTCATCTCCACAAAAATGGGATTCCACGTAGGAAAGAAACGCCTTTTTCTCTTCGGCCTTGTATGTACGACAGCAGCGGCTGCGATTCTCTTTGTGAATTTGCCAAGCCATTTTGCTTTGAAACGCTGAACCTTGCCGTGATAGAGCGGCGTCATTCCCTGACGAATGATCTTTCGAACCGTATTTGGGGAACAATGAAGTTCTTTCACAGCAATTCGGTTGGCAGACCAACCGTCCTGTAAACGCACCTGAATCTTGACATAATCTTCGTATGTCAGGTGTTTACCTTTTTGATGTTCCGTGGTATAATCGGGGGAGCCCATAGCGATTGCCTCTTTTCTGTGTAGATGGTTGTAGCAAACTTATTCTAACACAGCGGTCCTCGCTATGGACCTTTTTATTTTCCTAAATGCTCATCTTCATTTTACCTAAATGATGTAAATCTAGTCGCTGACCTGCTCCTTTCTCAAGATGACATTCGTTTGCTTAAGAAAAAGGACTTTATTTATAATCCAAAGCCAAACGGATACCGGAGTCTCCACCTAATTGTTTCAGTTCCCATTTTCTTGGCGGGGACAACAGAACACATTCCTGTTGAGATCCAAATACGGACAATTGCTATGGACTATTGGGCGAGTTTAGAGCATCACCTAAAATACAAGACTGAAAACGATGTGTCAGATTCCCTTAAATGTCGTCTGAAACATGATGCAGATTTGCTGTCTGCAATTGATGCCGATCTGCAAGATATTTTTTGTCAAATGAATGCTTAGTCTGCTCTACATTCAGATTGGCAGTATAGACGGAAGAGTTGGCTGATATGTCAGCTCATGTAGTAAATTACGATGCGAAATCACACTTTTTATATATAAAAAGATTGTCTATGAGGTACGTGACCTTCACGCAACCATGAGAATATTGACACCCCAAGGAGGTATTTTTGTGTATCTGAACAATCGGATTAAAGCTGCAAAAATTGGCTATATCATGATTTCCATTCTACTTTGTGTATTGGGGATTGTACTGATTGCTGTGCCTGATTTCTCGGTGACGCTGCTATGCAGGCTCGGCGGAGGAATCATGGTTCTATTCGGCTTGGTAAAGATCGTCGTCTATTGTTCCAAAGACTTATACAGGCTGGCATTTCAATTTGATCTGGCCTTTGGCATTCTGCTCGTGGCACTTGGCGTCATTCTGATCATCCGTACAGATGCAATGGTTAATCTTATCTGCATTGTTATGGGCATCTGTGTTCTGGCAGACGCGCTCCTCAAAATACAGATTTCCATTGATTCCAAAGCCTTTGGCATTCAAAAGTGGTGGCTGATTCTCGCTGTGGCAATTCTGACAGGGGCTGCCGGTTTCCTGCTGGTCTTACGCCCATCGGAAAGCGCCCAGGTCGTGATGATCTTGCTGGGGGTGACGCTCATAACCGAAGGTGTGCTAAATCTGATCACCATTCTGACCGCCGTTAAGATCATTCGTCACCAGCTGCCGGAGGTCATCGATGCCGAATATTGACAGATAGACCCTAACAGAAAGATTAACTATTAAAAGTCAACCCCGAAAATGAATGGTGGTGGTGAAAAAGAGATGGCTCAAAAAAGGTATAGCAAAGCTGAGGTCTTGTCAGACCCCTGCTGGCTATTCAAGTAGCTGCACTTAAGCCGCTGAGCAATATGGATGCCTGGATTTCTCCATGGCAAATATCAGACGAACCAACTTTTTGGCCGCGTGAGAGATGGCAATATTGTAGTGCTTTCCCTCCGCCCGCTTCTTGGCGAGATAATCAGCAAAAGCCGGGTCCCAGTGGCAGACATACTTGGTTGCGTTGTAAAGTGCGTAGCGTAGGTATCGGGAGCCACGCTTTTCCATGTGCGGGTAGCAGTTCTTGAGCTGTCCGGACTGGTAAGTGGAGGGGGACATCCCGGCATAGGCCAACAGCTTGTCCGGGGAGTCAAACCGGGTAAAGTCGCCGACCTCGGCCAGGATCATGGCGGCCATGCGGAACCCCAGCCCTGGGATGGTGGTAATAGGAGAATGAAGCTCATCCATAATGGATTGGATTTGTTCTTCGATTTCATCAATTTCACGATTCAGCTCACGGATGAGCCGGATGGTGTGCTGCAATTCAAGGGACTTGGCAGGCATCTAAGAGCCAATAGAGTTTTTGGCGGCATTTCGTATTTCAAGAGCCATATCCCGTTTGTAGTGGCCATTGGAGGCGGTTTCGAGCAATGCTTTCAGCCTCGTCAAATGGGTATTGGCAACCTGTTTGGCCCCCGGGAACTCTTCCAGCAGGGCGTAGACAGAAGCAATATGCAGAGAAGGGACGAGTTTTTCCAATTCCGGAAACAGAATGCAGACCAGCCGGGCGATAGAACTTTTCAGCTTGGCACGTTCTTTCACCTTGTCAAAACGGTATCTGGTCAGTGACTTTAGCTCCTCGTTGTGGTATGCTGTATCTGTGTAGGGTTTGAGGCCCGCATCGGATAACAGCATAGAAGCAATCGTTCGTGCATCCACCCGGTCAGTCTTGGTCTTTCTCAGGCTAAGGCTCTTTCGGTAAAGGTTTGTGCGCAAGGGATTCAGGACATATTCTCTGGAATCCGATTTTTTCTAATACCACTCCAATATCCCTGTCAATGCAGATAGACCAGCACCAAATCTCTTTCGGTGCGAAGGCTTCCCGAAATTGAGGCAGGCGTACCCTGCTTTGGGGTTCTGCAGCAGAAAAAAAGCGGCTGAAAGGTAAAGCCTTTCAGCCGCTGTGCAACTAGAACATTTTTATCGCCGAAGCAATGACGAATATTATCGGATTGACGGGGCACAATCAATATCCACAACGAAGTTATTGCACGGAATGATCAGAAAAGTAGTCGGTCATCGGAATGACTACTTTCTTGATGCCTGTAAACAGGCACCACACAACAGATCATTTTGTTACGGAAGAGTTTATCTGGTCAAACTGCGGGCATTTCCGTGAATGGTATGCTGGAAGGAAGAAAACCATCGCGCCCGCTACCGAAGGCACATGACAATCACGCCTTGCCTCTTTTTCCTGTCTCGCGCGTAATTCGTCCCAGGTCAGTGTTGTCTGTTTTGCGGTCGCGCAATGAAGGGACAGGGTTCTTTTGGGTTTCAAAACGATAGTCTTCAAGGCTCTTTTTCTGGTATTCACAAATGACCCGATGGCTTGGCACATCCAAAGTATTCCCTTTGTTGACCGCCGCTTGGTACTTGAAAAAGTCAGCATCTGCAGAGATCGAGTCTATAAGAGCATACTCCTCTCGATCGGCAGTTAATTCCACAGTGTCTTTTAAGACCTTACGCACGTAGTCGATCTGAGGTTCAAAATGCAGCGGTTCCGGGAATTCTCCCTGGGGCAAAACCTGCTCCCACTCCTTACCCTCATACTCACGCAAGAGTTTTTGTGCCTTATGAAGATGTGCCACCTCTATTTCAAAGTTTTGCTCCCAGATTTTCCGAACAGATGCATCGGTCTCTGTCTCATAACAGGACCAGTACAGATAGCACTCATTGTATTCATGAACAAGCAAATTCTCGAGCCAAGTGCACCGCGGGTCCATTAGCGCCCCATATTGAGTAACATGCTGCTCCTCAACCATTCCGATTTCTTGATAGAGCCTGCGTCCCAGATCATTCGGGTAATATGCGCCCAGGTTCATATAATAATTCATCGTTTGCTGCTCAGCAGCTGTAATGGTGCAGGTGTCCAGCAACGTTACCAGATCCGCTTTTTTAAAATCGCAGGCTCGCCGCACACTGTCCACCGGATGTCTGTGATGAGAAATTGTAGGCCGACCTGGCATGATCTCTGTATAGCGCCCCACAAGACGTTCCGCTTGGATTCCCTGCTCCATTTCCAACAAATCGGAGTAACGATATAAATGGTCAAAATCTTCCAAAAGCGCGAAATTCAACGCTTTCACCACATATGGGTCTGGCTCGCGTTGCGCCAGAATGGCCGTCAGATCCACCGCCAGTTGCTCGTAAGTGATCGTGGTTTCCAGTTGCGTTTCATCAACCGGTTTCAGATAAGCCAATTGATGTTGCTGTTGTTGTTCCTGCCTGCGGGAAAACGCCAGTTCACGTCGCAGGTCATTGTTAGAGCAGTTGCGGTGAAATTGGTGGCCAAACCACACTGCCTCATATTCGGCGCCCGTCATCAGGATAATGCGCACCTTTGTATAAGCGTCAGTCTCGTCCTTTTTGTATGCTTTCGGGTAAAGCTTCTTCCAGCTTTGGAAGCCTTCTGCCGAACGTGAAGGTTTTTGTTCAAAAGGATTCATTGCATATTCCTCCCTGATTTTTATATGTCTTTAGTGTGACCATTCAAAACCCAGGTTATGCAGCAGAGGAATATTCAGGTTAAGAAAGACTTTATTGCCGCTCGCTTGATACCACAACCATTTTGATCCGAAAAGAACAGGCGCATAAAGATCTGCTTCGGCTCGGCTGCTTCATGCGCCACTTTGGGGCGACTGATATTCTGTTCTGAGGTAGTTCATTGAAGAAAACCAGGGCGTTCGAGATTATCTAGTGTATTGGAATCAACCTAATTTCCAACGAGAACTCTCACTCTGGAGTTCCACCATATGACGATAAAGGGTTCCTTTTTCCATCAGCTCCGCCGGCGTCCCCTGTTCAGCCACCCGGCCATTTTCCAGTACCACAATGTGGTCCGCTCCAGCCACGGTTCGCATCCGGTGTGCAATAACCAGGACCGTCTTGCCTGCCAGCAGGCGGGAAAGGGCACTCTGCACCTTGGTTTCATTCTCAACATCCAGACTAGCAGTGGCCTCGTCAAGCAGGACGATGGGGGCATTCTTCAAAAGTGCCCGGGCGATAGAGATGCGTTGCCGCTCCCCGCCGGAAAGCTTTGCCCCGTTTTCACCGCTGGGAGTGTTATAGCCTTCGGGCAGGCGGCGGATGAACTCCACGCAGTTGGCGGCCTCTGCTGCGGCCTGCACCTCCTCGTCGTTGGCGCCCCTCTTGCCTAGGCGGATATTCTCCATCACGGTATCGTCAAAGGGCAACACATCCTGGAACACCATAGAGTAGTCGGTCAGCAGCGCCTCCGGGTATCACGGTAGACGAAACACGTGCCGCCATACTGGAACTGGGCCGCAGGGCCTGCACCGATGATACTGTGTACGAAAACTTTGAAACAGCCCTGCGTGCGGCAACCGCGGACTATGCCCGGATACCGAACGATTACCGCTTGGACACAATCAGGCAGTACGGCGGCATCAAGTGCGCACCAGGGCAAAAGGCGAGCCGCATTATCAATCGGCTCTGCCTGAAATTCCATCTTGACCGAATCAAGGAAGAAGCGGAAGCAGGTGAGTCGGACAACCGTTATATGCGCACGGTCGGACCCTACAACGCGCTGTTTGCGCGGCTGCCAGTCCTATATGGGCGATTCCGTCAGTATGATTTTCTTCACGGTCAGCGACGAGTACACACAGAACTTACATACAGCCCCGCGCATCACGCGAGAAATTTTCTGCTATAAGGACAATGTGCTGCTGCAATCCCGTCTGTACCCCACGAATTTGGAAGACCAGAAAACCCTGTATCGAAGCATCGTCCAGCAGGCGATTGCAACTTGCCTTGACAAGCTGAACTTGTGGTCGATCAAGCGAGGAAAAGAAGCCGAACCCTACGGTGAATCTGCAACGGACAGCAACCATTATCCCGACTATAAATATGGATATGCGGTTGCATCTTTACTGAAAGGCGAGACCGACTATATCCCAATGACGATTGGCTCTGTGGCCCGCTGCGTCTGTTGCGGCGGGGAACAGAAAAGTGAAAAGACCTCCATGCGAACCCGGGACCGTATCCGTCAGATCGTTTCCAGCGGGCATTTCGCCGGAGGATTTGTCCCTTACGGATACCGCGCTATTAATAAAGGTAGAGTCAACAAGAGAGATCAGCCCGTAAAGGATCTGGAAATCAACCCGGATGAAGCGGCATGGGTGAGAGAAGTCTTTACGAAAGTGGCGGAGGAAGGTGCTAGCGGTTATGCTATGGCACAGATGCTAAACCAACGAGGACTGCGTACTCGCCAAGGGGCTGAGTTTCAGTCTTCCAACATCAAACGTATAATCCAACACGAGGGATACACGGGATATATCATTACCAAGGCTGCACGGTCGGAGTTTATGCCGCAGCTGCAGATTATTGACGAGGCTCTGTTCGCCAAGGCTGCATATATCGGTGCAGTAGCGACGCTTGCACGGAGTTTTAGCGACACTTTCACGGTCTAAAGCGACACAGCCGTACATCCAAGAACCGAAGTCTCATCTGCACGAACAGATTGGGCCACCCTGTCGGAATGTTTAGGCCACCTCGTCCGACCTCCATGCCGGTAAAAAGCTCTGCCAGCAAAAACGCTGACAGAGCAGAAGTCAATCGTCTAGTTCCGGTACAGGGATATCGTTTCTTTGCAATAGATCTTCCAAAAGATGAATGCGCCGTAACAACTTGTTAATTTCGGCATCCATCTCGTGGAACGTTTCGGTAGCCTCATTCTCTGCAACTTTGGCGACTTCCAGCTGAACCTCAATCTCGCAGTACTCAGAGGACGAATTGTACGGGCACTTAGACATCCGCAGCACCCGCTTTCTGCATAGCCTTCAAACCTTTGCGCTCCCGCATGGAAATACGGCCATCTACCATAATGTCATACGAATTGTGGACAATGCGGTCCATAATCGCCTCGGAGACGGGACTATCCGTTTCAGGATTGGAATTAATACGCGGATACCAGCCATCCGGTTCGTACTGCGTGCAGAAAATCATCGAGCGTTCGCAACGCATCTCAACAATTTCCAGCAGCTCGTAAGATTCCTTAGGAGTGAGAGGACGAATCAGCCATTCGTCCAAAATCAACAGGTCAAATTTCCTGTAAGTAGCTTGCAGCTTCTTCATTTCGCCACGGCTACGGGCAATCGTAATTTCGTCCAGTAATTCCGGTAAGCGGATGTAGGCGACCTTTTTCAAACGGCGGCAGGCTGCATTCCCAAGAGCACAGGCAATATATGTCTTTCCATTGCCAGAGGCCCCTTTCAAAATCACATGGTGGCCTTCATCAATGTATTTGCATGTGGCTAAACGCAGGATCTGCGTCTTGTCCAGTTTGCGGTCCTCGTAGTATTCAATGCCTTCAATCGTTGCAGATGAGGCGCTGAAATGAGCGCTTTTAATCAGACGGTTAATCTTGTTTGTCTGCCGCTTGTTCCATTCTGCGGTCACAATTATATCAAGCCGTTCTTCAAAGCCGAGGGCTGCAAACGAGGGATCTTTCAGCTGGTTGGCAAGCTCTGTTGCCATCGCACTCAGCCTCATATCCGCGAGCATATCAAATGTCTGCTGTGTCATTAACGGTTGCCTCCCTTCGTAAAGTAGGCAGCGCCACGCGTAATGCCATAGCGTTCGAGATCTTGCGTTTTCTTCGGAGTGGCAGTATTTTCGGCAGGCTTGCTCTGCTTGCTTTTCAGAATGCTGCTAATATTGCGAATAGAAGGCGTAGCACCGTATGCAAGAGTGTTCATACAGGCCGTTTCCAAGTGCTCCTTGCCGTACCTTTCGCCGAGCTTTCTAAGACTTGCACAGGCCTTGTATCCCTGCTCAGGAACCTTACCAGATTCCAGAAAATAAGAAACAACCTGCTCCGTATGAGGTCCAACAGACATTGCCCAAATTTTAAAGTCATCCGCATTGTAAGTTGGGTATTTCTGGTGAGCTTCCGGCATATGCTCCAGCTTCATCAACGGATCGTGTTGCACCGTTTGCAGACGGCGGTGACACGCCATACGGCTGCCGTGGTAGTAGACCTCGACAACATTCTTCGTTACGCGAATATCAACTTTCTCTCCAATCAAATTGTACGGAACAGAGTATTTGTTCCGACCATCAGAGATGCAGTAATCGTTGGGAACCTTGGCCACAGACCAGACAGCGGGTTCAAACGGCGTTGCCGGCAGCGGCAGCATATACGCCTTTTCTTCTTCAAGATAGGCACTACGCCGACAGCCTGTACGCACTCTGAATTCGCGGGTGTTGAACTCTTCCAGCTTTTCTGCGGTTGCTTTCTGTGCTTCCTGTACCGTGAAGAACTTCCGATCACGAAGAGCTGCAATAATCCAAGTCTCTGCATAATCCACAGATGCCTCCGCGGCGCTTTTGTCCTTTGGCTTACGAACGCGAGTTGGAACAATGGCAGTTCCATAGTACTCTGCCAACTCCTGGTAGCTGCGGTTCACTACCACATCATACCGGGTATTGGAATACGTCGCAGTTTTGCAGTTGTCCGGAATCAAAAGTCTCGTTGCTCCGCCAAAGTAGTTAAACGCATGAACGTGGCAGTTCAGCCAATTCTCAGTCTGCGTGTCACCGCAAACTTCTGCATAGGCGTAGTAACTGCAGGGCAGGACTGCTACAAATAGATAAGCCTTGCTCTGCTCACCGGTTACAGAATCGAAAATGGGGATTGTATCGCCAGCCCAATCCACCTCAATGGCATCTCCGGGCTTGTGCTGGATACGCATAGTTGCCTTGGTGACGCGGGCCCATTTACGGTATTTCTCGCCGAACTGCGTAAACATGTACGGCTTCTTGCCTTCATCGTAGCATTTGCGGCGGTACTCCTCCCACAACAAGGTCAGGGTAACGCCATGCTTTGCCAGCTCACGGTGAATGTACGGATAGTCCGGTTCAATGTACAAGCAAGCACTCTTGTACTTGTCCGGGAAGAGCATCCGCTCCAGATCGGCGTTGGTAATGTCGTCATCAAGAGGCCACTGGATGCCTTTTTGACTAGCCACCTCCAAAACAGTACGAACAGTATTGTCTGAACAGTGTGCTGAACTTCGAATTGTGCGTTGACTTTGCCCCAATGAATGAAGCCTGAGAATCTCGCGGTAGTTTACCATTTTTAACCTCCGGTATTTTGATGTCACGTAAATCTACGTGCAAATCAAGTATACCGCAAAGCTCTCAAGACGTCGCTTTAGGCCGACAAAGTGTCGCTATTTCCCCGATACGGTGTCGCTAAAACTCCGTGCAAGCGCCGCTACTGCACCGATATATGCACCAAGGCCAACGAGATGATCGGCAAAAGAAGCAGAAAAGCACAGAAAGATAAAAATGCCGCCCAAAAGAGCGGCAATCCAACATTATTGGCCGGCATCGTCGTCTGCGCACATTGCGTGGCGAAGATGTCGGCCTTTTTGCAAACGGACCGATATAAACTAGCCGATGGAAGTATCCGGGAAAAGGTGCAGGCCAAGTACAACTGTTACCAGCGCGGCCAACATCTGCGGGAATGTGATGGGCAGGCTCTATATCTGGCGGAACGAGTGGGCAGAATTGTGGTTGCCTACGCTGATGAGCTGTTCCGCAAGATCAAAAGTGAACCGTATGACAAGAGCATTGAACAGAGAATCCGGCAGCAGGATGCTGAACATAACAGACAAAAACAGGCTGCCGAGAAGAAAATCCGGGCAGCACAGTATAAGCAGAAACGCTATGAGGACGAAGTGCTGAAATGTCTGGAAGGAGAGAGCGCATTCTCGCAGGAGGTGTTGGCTCGGCTGATTGCGCAGGCAGAGGCAGAAGTCAGACAGGCAAAAGATGAATACGCGTCCATGCTACAGAACAACGATGACCGAACTACGGTGCAACAAATTCGCAGTTACTACGATGAGTTCCTTGGCTGGGCCAACGAATTCAGTCTTGCCACGGTCGAAAGAAAAAGAGCCATTCTGGCGCAGCTGTTCGAGAAGGTGGAGATTGGGAAAGGGTACAAGATTACGATTCATGTGAGAGGAACTTATCGGCAGTTTCTGATGGGAGGTGATCCTCATGGGGAGTTATAATTACACCATTAGTATTGGCCATTTGGGAGAGCAACTGACTCTTAATCAGTGGGTCCTGGGTTCGAGTCCCCGATGGTGCACCATACCAAGCAAATCCGAATGTACTTCTTTTCGAAGGTGCGTTCGGATTTGTTTTTTATTTTCCCATCATGAAAGTATAAAATGTTTATTACAGTGAGGATTAGTGTTGACAAAATTGGTAAAAATATTATAATGGTATCATATGATACCATTGTATCGGCGGTGATTATCTGATGGGTTGCAATCACGTTCAGAAGATTCTGAGTGATATGAGATATGCAATTGATAATAAGAAGTTTTATCCAATAAATAGGCGTAAAAATTTAGATACATTGGCTCATTTGGGTATTTCTTGGGATGCAGCTAAAGAAGAGATATATGATCTAAAAGAGGAGGATTATAAAAGCGGCCCTAGTGTTGACCGTGATGACCCCTCATCAGATCATTTTTGGGTTTTTAAGAAAAATGTAGACGGAAATTCTATCTATATAAAATTTAAAGTCTTATACCAAAAGGATGGAGGTGTTCGGGTTGTCAGCTTTCATATAGATGAATACTAACAATAAGCGTTAAAAAGGAGCTATTTATATGTATTGTCCCAATTGTAATTCTGAAGTTTTAACGGAGGTTAAAACTGTTTCGGAAACATATCCTGTAAAAGGGGAGGAGATCACGGTTACAGCTAAGGTAAGATGCTGTAAGAACTGTGGCCAAGGTATTTGGGACGAAGAACTTGATGGACAAAATTTGCTTGATGCATTTGCAATATATCGCCAACGGCATGGGCTATTGCAGCCAGAAGAGATACGCAGAATCCGTGAAAAATATGGTTTGTCGCAGGTTGCTTTTGCTAAAGTTCTGGGACTTGGGAATAAAACAGTTGCCCGTTATGAGAATGGAAGTATTGCGGATATGGCGCAAAATAATCTTATTGAATTAATGAAACAACCCAGCAATTTCAGAGAACTTTTACAAAAGAATCAGGATAAGATATCGAAACAAGATTATGAAAATGCCATGAATAATTTGGAAACTCTTCGAGTCAAGGTTACCTTTTCGTATACAACGGACAGCAATATGGTTTACAACCTTAGGCCAAATTCGCCTAATAGGCCTGAATTTTGGGGGGATCGATACTATGCCTAAAGCAAGTGTTTTACAGTTTGACAATTATACTGTTGAAGAATTGCTGTTCAAAAAGGAGCCGGTTAAAGCTGATCAAAATGAGTTTCAATTACAACCTCATTTTGAACAGGAAATCGTAAATCTTGGTGATGATAAATATGATGTTCATTTATCGTTTGATATAACACCTACAGAAGATCATCCGATGCCGTTTCATATTCATGTTGCTATTGTGGGACATTTCACTTATTTTGATCAGGATGAAACAATCGATGCGAATCTAAAAGATCATATACTTCAAACAAACACCATTTCTATTTTATTTCCTTTTCTTCGTCAAATTGTTGCTACTCTTACGAATAATGCTAATGTGGCAACCTTGATGCTTCCTATTATGAATTTTAATGATGGTGGGATGAAAAAGAAAACGGAATGATAATCCAGAGATAATTCGTGAAGAAAGAGTAAGGAAAATATAAATGTGAAAAGATGATTTTTATGCCTAATGGCGAAATCTGTTTGTGCAGGGAATGCCAAGGATAAGTCTAAAAAGAGCCTTGAGGTTAAGAAATTCTCTTAACTTCAAGGCTCTTTTTTAGAACCGCGAAAATAGAATTATTTAGAAAAGTCTAGAAGTGAAATTTTATTTAGACGGTAAAGTAGAGGATCCTTCTCCATTTTATAGAGAGGAATATTAAAATTTTGGCAATATTGCTTAAGTGTAGATGTCAGTTCATCACTGGCGCAGCAACCTAAAAAAATGGCAGAGGGGGAGATTGCGTCAAGCAACGCGCCTTTATTTTCGTCATCCCACCTTGAACCGCATACAGCTTCATCCCGAATAATGCGCCATTCCTTTTCATAAGACCATTCAGGAGACTTGCTGGTAAGGCTTTGAATAAATAGACTCATTGTTTCTTTATTAAGTGCGTCTTGATCCAGTGAAATTGACCGCAGGCATACCCGTTCCTGTGTATAAAGAACAGGTATTGCAGAAAATTGAAGTTTTTGATTTAGGGCCAAAAGGTTATATGAAACACAAAAGCCGCGATGGTTATTTGCATAATGTGACCACATAAGTAAAGAATCCGGTACTTCGCTTAGACAAGTAATCCCCATGGAGCTTTTTTGATCCGCAAAGGTATTCTCTAAAAGCGTAATTTGTTTATGTAGATTGCTTTTGAGCTGAATCCATGCAGGACTACCTTTGCGAATCGTTTTGCCACCGGAAATAGCAGGTAATAGGTTATTAAAAATGGCTTGTTCGTCGATTGCAATATCACAGTCGAATGTGTCATTAAAATTGCGGGGAGCGGAATACCACATCTTGTTCGACATTACGGAATTCAGATTGAGTGGTTGATCCCTATAGTATTTGTATAAAAATGCTGGAGCGCAACATTGATAATAGTACCCAACCTGTTCCAGGGCATGGTTCTGCGTTTGCCCTGATTCGGTGAGGGCGGTAATTATTTCAGATTGCAAAGATTGTTTCCAGGAGTCATCAGTAATGCATTCTTGTAACTCAGCCATTTTTACCTCCAGCTCTCATGCTTACAAAAATATAAATAAAAATCCAATTTGATTCTATAGATTATCACGGATAATCTTCTCGAACTCCTCCCAGCTGATTTCCCCCAACTGATACTTACTCAGCGCTATCTGGGCCTGCTTGCGCCAGGCGTCATAGTCATCCCGCATTTTCTGGTTGCCGGGGGCACGGGAGCAGCGCATCTGGTAGCGGTTACGCATCTTGTTGTAGAGCTCCTTGGCTTTGTTGGCCTTCAGCTCCTCAGCATAGGCCAGCTTGGCGGCAATGTCCTTGCAGGTGGCGCCGCTTTCCGGGTCCAGCATTCGCTCACAATACTTGGCGCGGCTGGAGAAAGGAACAAACAGCCGGTGGCAGCTCTCACAGACAGCGACCGGAAGGTCCTGGGCGCACATCTGTACGAATTCCAAAAAGAGTAACGCGGGCAGCGTATCGCTCGCGTAGAACGTGGCGGCAGAAATGCCGCCTTTTTTGTTGTCTGTGGGCCGTTTGTACCGGGTCTGGATATGGATGTCGTCCTCCAGCTTGTGGTATTTCTGGTAGGTCGAATCGCCATTTTCGGCCAGTTCCACCAGCAGCTCCGAAGGGTGCTGACCATGCTCTGTTCTGGGGCGGCCATCCTCGTCCACCAGTGTAGCCTCGATCAGCTGGCGCAGATCCGTTTTGCCGTCCACCAACTGTTGCAGCAAGGTCACAAAGGATTCTAATACCGACAGCGCCGTCCGGCACAGGGAGGTGTCCCCGGTATCACGCTGGATAAATACCTTCATCTGGTCGGTGTACTCCGGAAAGTTCCGGCAGAACCCTTCCATGATGTCACTGGTTAAGGTCAATTCACCGAGGTGGGACATTCTGGTGCGCAATTCATCAAATGCATACGAACTGTCATTTTTTCCAGTCTGTATAAATTGCCACAGGCTCTGTTGGGTCGCTTTCAGTTCCCGCTCATTGCGACGGAAGGTAGCCAGCGTATAGCCCTCCACAAGATCAAACAGAGCAGGGGAAGCCTGCCGCACAGCGGTGGCAAAGTCATGGTAAAAGGAAGCCACCTGGTAATACACACAGGTGTCAGGCGTTGCCAGGCTCTGCTGCATCGTCTGATTTTCCGGGAAGTTTACGCCCCGGAATTTTTCCAGCAATGTGCGGCCCCGTTCCAGATAGGGGGCGGCATCCAGGTCCAGGACACCGAACATCAGGGAGCCCAGCGGATATGTATGCTGGGGCGTGTCGTAACCCTGGATATATTCGGTGCGGCCTTCAAAGAAAAGGTACGTCTGGTAGTTCAAAATTTGTCACCGTCCTGTGTTGGAGCATAGTTGGCGGAAAAAGGCTCTGTGTTTTTCGGTGTTTCAGAAACAGCCGAGAAAAGTGTGTGAATCATCCAACATGAAAACAGTCTAACACATCTTGAAACGGACTGCAAGGCGTTGTATGCTGTATGTGTCGGAAAAATCTATGATAAAATAATCAAACATTTTCTGGGGACAAAAACAACCGGAAAAGAGGGATGCCAGAAGCCAAAACCCGCCACCAACCCATGATCTAAGGAGGTGCCATCTGAACCATGAACTCGTTCCCGCAGAGGAAAATCTGAACCGTATCGATGGGTTCCTGATGATACCGTCCAGCCTTCTTACAGAGCAACCCTACCGGCAACTTCCCGGCGAAAGCAAGCTGCTGTACGGTCATTTGTTGGGGCTGTTGCGGTTGTCGGCCCAGGATACCACCGGGCACTGGAAAGCCAACGGCAGGCCCTGCGTGAGCCTTTCACGGGCCAGTGCCGGACGGCTGCTGCACTGCCAGCGGGAGAAAGCCGCCAGATTGTTTGCCGCTCTGGAACGCTGTGGTTTGCTGGAGCAGGTGCCGGGACAGTCAATCGGAAAGGCCCGGCGGTATTACCTCAATCTGCCCCGGCCCAAGGAACCCAACGAGCTGTAACCACCCGTCGGGAAATCCGTCCCGACCTGTCGGAAAAACGGACAGGCAGTTGACGGATTTGCCGACACCGACCCGCCGGAAAAACCGACACGATAAAGATAGAATGATATATCTAACTAAAAGAGAAATAGAGAAATAATTCCACACCCTGCGTTTTGAAAAAAGTGGACAAGAGCTGTGGTGCCTGGTTTCCAGAGGCAACCACAGACTTGACAACCGTTACGACGGCGGCTCAACCGGGAAGATGGCACAGCGACTTTGGTTGGCAGCCGTATTCCAATCCCTCCCGCCGCAGCGGGCCCACTGGCACTTTGCCGGCAGCGCCGGAAAGTGTCATAGTGGGTCAGATGCTTTCCAAAGCATCTGCGTACCCCATCCGCAGCAGAACCGTACCCAAGAAAGGAGTCGCCTATCAGCAAAATCCATCGGACTGTGGTGCGCAATGAGCGCTACCGTAAAAATGCCATCTCAGTGCGGGAGCGGCATAACGAACGCAAGAACGAAGTGTACTCCAACCCGGATGTGTTGCTGGAATACAGCCGCAACAATGTAACCTTCAAAGCCTGCGAGGCAGCTACTTATGCCCAGCAATTTGACCGGATGGTGGAAGAAGGCGTCGTTTCCACCCGTGGACTGAAACCGGATGCCTACGTCTTTGACGAGTTGGTGTTTGACGTGAACACCGACTATTTCGAAACCCATGGCGGCTATGAGTACGCCAAGCAGTTCTACGCCGAGGTGTACGAGCTGGCGAAGAAGATCGCGGGAGGAGAACAGTACATCATCTCGGCAGTCATGCACGCCGACGAACGCAACCGGGAAGCCAGTGACCGGCTGGGAAGGGATGTGTTCCACTATCACCTCCACGTTGTCTACTTGCCGGTGGTGGAAAAGCAGATCCGCTGGTCCAAGCGATGCAAGGACCCGGCGCTGCGGGGTACCGTGCGAGAGACGATCATGCAGGTGAGTCACAGCAAAAAGTGGCCGATGGTCCCCATGACCAACGAGCAGGGGCAGCCGGTGCTGAAAAAGAACGGCAAGCCTCGGTTGGTGAGTTCCTACAGCCTGCTGCAGACCGAATTCTTTGAGCACATGCGGCAGGCGGGATTCACCGACTTCGAGCGCGGTATCAAGGGCAGCGATGCCGAACACCTGAATGTACTGGAATATAAGGTCCAGAAGGACCGCCAGACAGTGGCAGAACTGTCTGATCAGACCAAACAGCTGCAGGGCAAGCGGAAGGAGCTTATCTCCCAGGTGAAGAACATTTCCGGCTCGATCCGCGATGTGGCAGACATCGAGCAGCGGGCCAAAACCAAAGGCGTGCTGGAAAAGCGGGTGGAGCTACCGGTGCAGGATTTTCAGACGCTGTGTAAGATGGCAAAAGCCAGCGGCAAGCTGCAGGCAGAGAACCGCAGTCTGTGGATGCAGCTGCAGCAAAGCACGGTGAGAGAACAGGAACTGGGCCAGCGCCTCCGCCGCTGTGAGGAACAGCTGGATGCAGTGCTTACCGAGACCCGTCCTTACCGGGAAGCCGTGCGGGTGGCGCCGGAGCAGGTGCAGGCATTTGTGTTGGGCATCTGCCGCCGCCAACAGGAGGAAAAACGGCTGAACCGTAAGCAACGCCGCCAGCGGGCCAAGGGTCAGGATCGATGAAAGAACAAGCAGCAAGGCAGCAGGGGGCAGCCCTGCAGAAAGGAGCCGCTACGGAAGATCGGCAGGAAAAGACAACAGCACAGGCAGCGGCGTCCGCCAAGTACCGGGAGGACGGCGTGCCCCAGCAGGAGCTGGAGCGCTTCGCCCGGTTCCTGCTGCCCAAGATCCAGGCATTTTACCAGTCGGAAGAGGGACAACGACTGTTCGAGGAGTGGATAAACAGGAGAAACGCAGAAGAAAAAACGGGAAAGTGCAAGGAATCATAAAAATTTCCTGAAAGTTGGCGTGGTGCCGGAAACGAAAAAGCTAAAGAAAGGGTGAAGTTTGTGGGCCACAAGAGCCATCTGGCTCTTGTGGCATTTTTCTTGGAGATGCTTCTTTTGCCCCAAATACCTTGCATTGCAAAAATTTCCATTCCAAAATCGTTTCCTAAATAAGTGGGCTTATATGAATGAAAGGGAGACGAAGAGCATGGAAGGATACGGAGAAGCGGTTTTTGCAACGGAATATCTTTGCAAGGAATACCGACATACGGTGGCGTTGCGGGATGTGAGCATCACAATCCCGCGCGGGCAGATCTACGGTCTGATCGGAGAAAACGGCGCGGGGAAAACCACCCTGCTGCGAATTCTATGCGGTCTGACTCGCCCCACACGGGGCAGGCTGCTACTATTTGGTGCGGCAGATGCTGCCCGACAGTCAGAAATGCGGCGTCGGATGGGGTGCCTTGTGGACGGCCCTGCCTTGTACGCGGATCTGACCGCATGGCAAAACCTGAAAGTGCAGTGCCTGCAGCGAGGGTTAAATGAGGCGGATATTGCTCCCACCCTGCAACTGGTGGGTCTGAAAGACACTGGCAGCAAACCTGCCGGAAAATTCTCGCTGGGGATGCGCCAACGGCTGGGGCTGGCGGTTGCTCTCTTGGGGAAACCGGAATTTCTGGTACTTGACGAACCGCTCAATGGACTGGACCCGATGGGGATACAGGAACTGCGACGTCTTCTGGAAAAACTGAACCGGGAACAGGGAATGACGATTCTGCTGTCCAGTCATATCCTCAGCGAGTTGCACCAGCTTGCGACAAGCTACGGTATTTTACATAATGGGCAGTTGCTGGAACAACTGACGGCAGAAGAACTGGACGCCCGCTGCAGCAAGTATCTGTTAGTCCGTACCGACAATGACCGACGGGCGGTAGACATCCTCCGCAAGATGTTTCCGGAAGCTATCTGTCAGGCAACAGTGGAGGGGCTGCGCTTGTTCCCGGTAGGAAACGAGGCAGCAGCGACAGCTTCCGGTATGCTAATGGAGAATGGCTTGCACGTGCAGGAACTGGCAGTGCGCAGCGAAGGGCTGGAGGCATATTTCACGGCCTTGGTGGGAGGTGACAGCCATGCCGATGCAGGCTAAAGCGGAAGGAGTCAAACTGTTCCATGCAAAAGCACAGCTATGGGCTTTGCTGGGGTTTGTTCTGATGCTGCTGTGGTTTGCCAACAGTGGGACCATGTATTTTATGGTGGCGGGTGATCTTTTGAACCCGCTTGACTCCATCGGATTTTTCAAGGATGTGGCGATGGGAAGTGGGCGGTCCGGCTTGCAGCTGGTGCGCAGCTCTCAGAGCCTGACAGTGTTCAGCTGGCTGATCCCCGTCAATCTGTGTGTGGCGCAATTCGCGTCGGAGCGCCGGGCACGCACCGATGAATTGTTCGTCAGTCATGGAGGACGGTTGTCCACTCTATACCGCGCCAAATTCGGGGTGGTCTGCGGTTTCTACCTGCTTTTGCAGCTGGCCTTTTACGGAATCTGCATTACCATCACAGCCATCCAGATGGGAATTGCGCCCGCGCTCGGAACAGTTCTGTTGTTCTGCGCAGTATCGGTGGGAAATCTTCTGGTGCTGGGGGCTTTCCTGGCATTGGCGTCGGTCCTTACACTCTGGATGAAAAACCATGCTGCTGCGGCACTGGTGACCAGTATTCTGCCGTTGGCAGGAGTGCTGCTTTATCAGGTACAGTATGAAGATTTTTCTACTCAGCCTCTTCTGATACAACTGGCGGCTAAGGCTATGCCCACCTATTACTGGTCCCGGCTGTGTGCTTTGAACATCACGCCGCAGTTTTGTGTCGAATTGGTAGCTTGGGTGATTGTGGCCCTTGCTGTGGCTGCAGGGCTGGGATGGATGGCACTTCACCGTCCGGATGCCGGAAAGCAGCGCAGTGCCAGAAAGGCGCACGCAGTCCTGCGGCGTAGGGAAAAATCTGCCGCTCGACAGGGAATGCACCGGGCCAGCACTTTCTCCGCAGCTTTGTATGCCCTTCGCTGCACTCGCCTGCCGGGAATGCTGGCTCTGTTCGGCCTGCTGTGCATGGCGTTTGCTCTGGGAGTTAGTGAATCCCGCATTGTGGACGCTACTTGGGCAGACGGCAGGCGGGTAGGCATTTTTCCCGGCGGTTCGTTGCCAGTGGGAAGCGCGGCGGATGCTGCTCTCGGCACGGTGCTGTCAGTGGGCATCCTTGCGTGGATTGCAGTCATTCTCGTGGCGGTGATGGCATTCCACCAGAACAAAACAGCGGGCGCTGCCCGGTTGGCGGTCGCCTATGGCGTAAGCCGGGTCCGATATATGGTTGGCAGTTTTGCGGCGGAAACGATTATGCTCCAAGGGTGGTACATGGTGTTGTATTTCCTGCTGTCGGTTGTCACGGGATCCCTCTCCCAGCCGGGACGCACGGCGTTTTTCTGGATGCAGAGCGCCTGGATTTTGCAGGCAAGCTATGCGGCGGTTTGGCTGGTATGCCGACTTTGCGGCAGTGAATTGGCGGGGGCTACTTTCTGCTTTGTGGTGACTCTGGCTGGAGTCATTGTGAGCGTTTCTGCCCCGGATCCGGCGGCAGTTTCTCCCTTGTCTGCGCTATTGTTTTATGCAACACCTATGCCCTATTGGCTGGCTCTGGGCGGGGGGCATCCGATTCCTTGGCAGGCTGTTGGTTATGGCGCAGGTGTTACCGCCTTGTGCTTGGCGGCAGCGCTGGCTATCACGACAGTGAGAGATGTGGAGTAAAAAGTAGCTTCTGTGTATAGCGGAACAAAATACTTGCGGAAAATCTTTAATTCGATTATACTTGAATTAACGAATTTTGCAGGAGGTCTTTCCATGGATGTATCCGTAGGCACCCGACTGCGCGTGCTGCGCAAGGACGCGGGGCTGACCCAGGCCCAGCTGGCGGCACTGGCCGACACCAATCAGGCTGCCATCAACCGCTACGAAACTGACCGGGCGGCAGCGCCTTACCGCATCCTGGTCTGGTATGCCACCTATTTTAATGTGTCCCTGGACTATATCTTCGGTCTGTGCGAGGACCCCCGCGGGCGGTATGTCTGTGTTACGCCAGAGGGAGCGCAGGAAGTGGTGCAGTGCAAACCGGATTGGAGTGAGTTTGTGGAGGCTTGCTTCACGCCGGGCAGCGAGCTGAACCGCCGCCTGAAACAGATGATTCTCAATATGGGAGAAGAGGAGAAGCACAAGTAAGGAGGTGCACGCCATGAATGCCGTGATCTATGCCCGTTACAGCAGCGACAACCAGCGGGAGGAATCCATCGAAGGCCAGCTGCGGGAATGCAAGGAGTATGCCGACCAGAACGGCATCACTGTGGTGCGGACCTACATTGACAGGGCACTGTCCGCCAAGACCGACAGCCGCCCGCAGTTCCAGCAGATGATCCACGACAGCGCCACCCACACCTTTGAGGCGGTATTGGTGTGGAAACTGGACCGCTTTTCCCGCAACCGGTACGATTCGGCCCATTATAAGCGCATCCTCAAAAACAACCGGGTCCATGTGGTGTCGGTGACGGAACCCATCTCCAACACGCCGGAAGGCATCATGCTGGAAAGCCTGCTGGAAGGAATGGCCGAGTACTATTCGGCGGAGTTGGCTGAGAAGGTCAGCCGCGGCCACAAGGAGAACGCCCTCAAAGCCAAGTTCAACGGCGGTCCGGTGCCGCTGGGCTATCGCATCGACAGCGAGCATCACTATCAGATCGACCCAACCACCGCACCGGTGGTGCAGGAAGCGTTCCAGCGGTACGCGGCAGGGGAGAGCATTCGCAGCATCATCGAATCGCTGAACGCCCGGGGCATCCGCAACAGCCGGGGCAACCGGTTCACCAAGAACAGCTTCCAGACGCTGCTCAAGAACCGCCGGTATCTGGGCGAATACCGATATAAGGATACCGTCATCCCGGATGCTATACCGGCCATCATCGACCCGGAGTGTTTCGATGCGGTCCAGCGCCGGTGCGAGATTCACCGTCAGGCACCGGCCCACAACAAGGCAGATGTCCACTATCTGCTTACCACCAAGCTGTTCTGCGGCAAGTGCGGTACCATGATGGCAGGGGAGAGCGGCAGAAGCCACACAGGCACGGTCCACTGTTACTATAAATGCGGCACCCGCAAACGCAGCGGCAGGGAAGCTTGCAGCCTGAAGCCAGTGCGCAAGGAGCCACTGGAGCAGTTTGTGGTTAAGACCGCACTGGAAAAGGTGCTGAATGACCGGGTCATCGACCTGCTGGCGGACAAGCTGCTGGAATACCAGAGCAAGGAAAACACCCGCCTGCCGGTTTTGCAGGCAGAACTGAAAGAGGTGAAGCGGCGCATCGACAATCTGGTGGCGGCCATCGAGCAGGGCATCCTGACGCCTTCCACCAAGTCGCGGATGGAGGAACTGGAACAGCAGCGTGAAGAGCTGGAAACCAGCGTCCTGCAGGAGCAGATCGAAACGCCGCCCATCACACGAGAACAAATTCTGTTCTGGTTCGATCAGTTCTGCTACGGCGACCCGGCGGATATCGCCTTTCAGGAAAAGGTCATCGACTGTTTTGTTAATTCCATCTATCTGTTCGATGACCGCATCGTGGTGAATTTCAACTACCAGGAGGGCGGACGCCCGGTCTCCCTCGAAGAAGTACTTAGTTCGCTTTTGGATGGGAATGGTGCACCAAAAAAAGCCTTACGGAAACGTAAGGCTTTTTTCATAATGATTGCCGCTTTGTGTGAGTGCTTTCGTTTTGCCGCTGACTTCAACCCAAGTCAGCGGCTCTTTTTGTTTTGTAGGAGAAATGCAAGAACTTTTATTGTAAGAGAAACGGTGGCATATATGCAGCTGCCAATAAAAGTAAGCAGCAAAATTATTTCCTGAAAACTCAAGCGTTCACCTCCCTCGTAATTTGGAGGCGGACAATCAAGAGCCAATTATAGCAGAAGGGGAGAGGACTGTCAAAATAGGCTCGCCAATTCCTTAATGGCGGTTTGTTGGTACAATACCAATCAGTCAGGCTTTGCCAGATTGTGGATGATATGTATCAGGATCATAGTCAGAGGATTTAAGAAAAAGCAAGCCGTCGCGGGGGAGCCATTCCGGCAGACTGGCGGCTTTTTGTACACGGCTCCAGCCGGCGGGATTTCTCTTAGCGGGCCTTCCGGGTGTGATGCGATAAACAATGTAATGCTCGCCGTTGCAAAATTGCAGGATAGCAATTTTACCGGTAGGAAAATCAGTGTCTGTGTCTGCCAGCGAAAACTGCCACTGACATTGCGTGTCAAGTTCAGATAACTCTATGATTTGTTTGGCAAGTTTATGGGCCGTATCCTCATTGGGCTGTTTAAACCTGCCATTGTTGTCGATGTGCAATTCGCCTTTCGCATACGCCTCATCAATTGTCGCCTGGGCGGCGGTCATGAGGGAGCGAGCCTGGAGCATGATGCGCTTTTCAACGGCTTTGTCGATATAGCCGGTCAGGGACGGGACCAAAAGCGCTGCCAATACGGCCAGGATGACCAGGACAACGATCAGTTCAACGAGGGTAACCCCTCTTTTTTGGTTAGAATCACAGAACCGGGCCATAGCGCACGCCTCCCGCATCAGTATAAAACCGTACAAATAAAGTATAGGCACATAACGATGCTGCGTCAATTGTGGGGGATGCCAAATTCTTTATACATTATTTGTGAATAATGTGATATTATAATTCGATTTGAAAAACGCAGACGACGGCGGTGGCAAGAGGTCTTGCCAAAAATCCTGCCCCAAATTTGTCGATTGTGCCAAACGAATAAAGTTGCAATCAGATTTGACTTTTTGTATACTATATCTATATATGTTATACAAAATAATCGGAAATATTATAAAAATTCTGGTTGGAAAGCGGGCCGGGTGTTGAAAAAGATTAGGATACAGCGGGTGAGCATCTTTGATATTGTCGCCACGCTGGTGTTGGCAGTGGTGCTCGTCGCGTTCGCGGTGCAGGGCACGGGGGAGTTGGCTCAAATGCAGACCGCCACGGACGATTACATCCAGTGCGAGACACTGGCCCGGCAGCTGCAAAGCGGGTCGGACTACCTGATAGAGCAGGTGCGGATGTACACCGCCACCGGTCAGCGGGAGTACATGGACAACTACTTTGAGGAGCTGAACACGACCCGCCGCCGCGAGAACGCATTAGAGTATTTTGCAGAGCATTACGGCGACAACGATGCTTTCACGCTGCTGAAATCCGCCATGACAACGTCGCAAAATCTGAGCTATACGGATCGGTATGCCATGCGGCTTGTGGCGCAGGCCACGCTGGCGGACGAGTCGAGCTGGCCGACGGAAATCCGGTCTGTCTCGCTGCATGACAGTGACATAACGATGACAGACAGCGAGAAGATGCGCAAGGCACAGCAGTTGGTTTGCAACGACCAATATCAAAATATGCGCGATGATGTGAACGAAAAAATCACCGAGAGCATGGACAGCCTGATTGCGCTGACACGCAGCCGCCAGAACGGAGCAGAGACCGTTTTCACCGGCGTGTACCGTAAAATTGAGCTGTGCGCGGCGCTGCTGGTACTGCTCATGCTGGAAATCTGCATGATAACGCGCTATTTGGTGGTAAAACCGCTGATGGACTACGGTCAGAGCATCCGGCGCGGGGAGATCTTCCCGGTGGTGGGCGCGGCAGAATTGCAGGACCTGGCACTGACCTACAACGAAGTCTACCGCGAAAACCAGGAGACGCAGAAGATCATCCGCCACGAGGCCGAGCACGACGCGCTGACCGGCGCACTGAACCGCGGTTCGTTTGAAAAGATCCTGAATATCTATAAGAACGGCGAGAAGCCGTTTGCAATGATTATCTGTGACGTTGACATTTTTAAACATGTCAACGACACTTACGGACATGCGGTGGGTGACGAGATCCTGAAAAAGGTCGCAAACCTCTTGAAAACGACCTTCCGCAGCATCGACTATGTCTGCCGCATCGGCGGTGACGAGTTTGCCGTTATCATGGTGGATGTGAATCAGGAATTGAGTTATACCATACGTGAGAAAATCACGGTGATCAACAATCAGCTGTACTGTCCGACGGACGACCTGCCGGCCATCTCGCTGAGCGCGGGCGTGGCCTTTACGGATCGCGCAAACCCCGGCGAGAGCATCTTCAAGGATGCTGACAAGGCGCTGTACCGTGTCAAGCAGAACGGCAAGCACGGCTGCGGCTTCTATTAAGTGCGCACGGATTTTGCGCAGCTGCGCCGTCTGCCTGACCTGCTTTTCCCGCGGCGCTGTCCGTTTTGCGGGTCATTGCTGGGGCCGGACGCACTGCAGGGCACGGTTTGCCCGGCCTGCGTGCCCGAGGAAATGCGCTTACAGCACATTCCGGCGCGTCTGCCGGAGGGCGAACACGATTTTTACGCCGTGCGGGAGGCTGCCGCGGCGTATTATTACGAGGATATTGTACGTACAGCCGTTTTGCGCTGCAAGCGGGGCGGCTGCTTTTGGTATGCCCGGGAGCTGGCGGACCGTGTGGCCGTGCTGGTGTTCGGCGCACTGCCGGCCAAACAGCCCGGAAAAATGCCGCAGTATGCGGGTGTGACCGCGCTGCCGCTGTACAGCTGCATTGTGCCGGTGCCACCCCGCCAGCCGCTGCCCGGTATGCCGGGTCTGCCGCTGCTGCTGGCGCGCCGGTTGGGCGCGGTGCTGGGGGTCCCGGTGGAGACACCGCTGTACATCAAGCGCCGGGGCCGCCCGCAGAAGGAGCTTACCCGCGAGCAGCGCCTGCAAAACGCCAGGGGCGCGTTTGGCTGCCGCCCCGGTACAGACCTGACCGGCAGGCGGGTGCTGCTGATTGATGACATTATCACAACCGGTGCGACGGCATCGGCGTGTGCGCTGGCACTTTTGGAGGCCGGTGCGGTGGAGGTGAGCGCTGTGGCGATTGCCGCGGCGGAGGAGCTGCCCAAGAGCCGGAAAAAGCCCCCTGAGACAAAACCATAAAAAGACCGAAGCGGCGTGCCCGGAAATCATGGGCGTACCGCTTCGGTCTTTTTCATAGCTTATACGAGCTTATACGGGGGCATCTCCGCACCATCCGGTATGCCGTGCCTGCCCCGCCCAACGCCAGCCCTGCCAAAAATAGGGTGAAAAATTTGGCGGTTTTGCCACGCGCATAAAATCTGAACATCCTGTATAATAAAGACATGGATCGATTTTCTGCTGTAAAAAGGAGAAACCGCGATGACAAAGCAAAAATATATCATGGCGCTGGACGCGGGCACCACGTCCAACCGCTGCATCCTTTTTAACGCCCGGGGCGAGATGTGCAGCGTCGCGCAAAAGGAGTTCACCCAGTATTTCCCCAAGCCCGGCTGGGTCGAGCATGACGCCAACGAGATCTGGACGACCCAGCTCGGCGTGGCGCTGTCGGCCATGAACGAGGTCGGCGCGTCGGCGGAGGACATCGCCGCTATCGGCATCACGAACCAGCGCGAGACGACCATCGTCTGGGACCGTGACACCGGCGAGCCGGTCTACCATGCTATTGTCTGGCAGTGCCGCCGCACAAGCGAGTACTGCGACGAGCTGAAGGCCCGCGGCCTGACCGACCTGATCCGGCAAAAGACCGGGCTGGTCATCGACGCCTACTTCTCGGGCACAAAGCTCAAGTGGATCCTGGACAACGTGCCCGGCGTGCGTGCGCGTGCCGAGCGCGGCGACCTGCTGTTCGGCACGGTGGAGACGTGGCTCATCTGGAAGCTGACCTGCGGCAAGATCCACGTGACCGACTACTCCAACGCCAGCCGGACGATGATGTTCAACATCCACACGCTGGACTGGGACGACGAGATACTGAAAATTCTCGATATACCGCGCTGTATGCTGCCGCGTCCCGTGCCCAACAGCGAGTTCTACGAGTACGCCGACCCGATGCACTTCGGCGGAGAGATCAAGATCGCGGGGGCGGCGGGCGACCAGCAGGCCGCGCTGTTCGGCCAGACCTGCTTTACCAAGGGCGAGGCCAAGAGCACCTTCGGCACGGGCGGCTTTCTGCTGATGAACACCGGCGAGAAGCCGGTATTCTCCCAAAACGGGCTGGTCACCACCGTGGCGTGGGGACTGGACGGAAGGGTGAATTACGCGCTGGAAGGTTCGATTTTTGTGGCGGGCGCAGCTATCCAGTGGCTGCGGGACGAGCTGCATCTGCTGGAGGACGCCCGCGACAGCGAGTACATGGCGCAGAAGGTCAGGGACACGAACGGCTGTTACGTCGTGCCTGCGTTCACCGGTCTGGGTGCGCCGCACTGGGACCAGTACGCCCGCGGCACCATCGTGGGCCTGACCCGCGGCGTGAACAAGAACCACATCATCCGCGCGACGCTGGACAGCCTGTGCTACCAGATCAACGATGTGCTGGCCGCCATGCAGGCGGATTCCGGCATTGACCTGACGGCGCTCAAGGTGGACGGCGGTGCGTGCGCGAACAATTACTTACTGCAGACGATGGCGGACATCAGCAACCTGCCGGTCAAGCGTCCCTGCTGCGTGGAAACGACGGCGCTGGGCGCGGCGTATCTGGCCGGGCTGGCCGTCGGCTATTGGAGCAGCACCGAGGACGTGCTGCAAAACTGGTCGGTGGACCGTGAGTTTATGCCGGGCATCCCCGACGACGAGCGCACCAGACGGCTGAAGGGCTGGAATAAGGCGGTGCGGTGCAGCTACGGCTGGGCGAAGGAGGATTGACCCCCAAAAGCCTTCCCCTTGGGGGGAAGGTGGCCCCGCAGGGCCGGATGAGGGGAGAGCTTGCCGCGACAGGCCGTAAACGGGTAATAGTGGCAAGGCTGCCCCTCATCAGTCAGCGGGCGGGGCCGCTGACAGCTTCAGTCTCCGCGCTAAGAGCCGCCTCCGGCGGTTGCGC
>ERZ832522.1074-NODE-1074-length-38118-cov-34.875995_pt1 | contig 38118 bp, 40 predicted proteins | sample MGYA00519951_ERZ832522 | MGnify/ENA primary metagenome ERZ832522 (study PRJEB31850, sample SAMEA3708728) | human gut metagenome | biome: human gut; feature: human-associated habitat; material: faeces | place: China | collected 2014 ... | reverse complement strand
GAAGGCAGAAGTCAATGTGGAAGCCAAACAGCTGGTGGCTGCCAAAGCGGCAGCACTGATCCGGCCGGAGGATTTTATCTATCTGGATGCAGGTACGACCACAGCAAGTATGCTTTCTTATCTGACAGAGAAAAGTGCCACCTTTGTGACCAATGCGGTAGCGCATGCCAAGACACTGGCAGCAGCAGGATTCCGCGTATATCTCATCGGCGGAGAATTAAAAGGCTCCACGGAGGCTGTGGTGGGGAACCAGGCGCTGATGACTCTGCAGAACTATCATTTTACCAAAGGCTTCTTCGGTACGAACGGGATCAGCAAGCAGAGTGGACTGACCACACCGGATATGAATGAAGCTATGGTGAAAAAGACAGCCATGGGACAATGCAGAGAGGTGTTTGTTCTGGCAGATCATTCCAAATTCGGCAATATCAGTTCCGTGACGTTCGGTTCGTTCCAAAACGGTACCATCCTTACGGACACCTGTCCGGAGGAATATAAAAACAGCGGCAACGTGGTGATATGTGGATAGACCGGAAAAAAATGTAAGACAGTAATCCTGAGATCTTCGGTTAAAAAACAGAATGCGACGTACACTATACCCTATACAGAGATGACAGAAATGCAGTGGGGGAATGTGTATGAAGCTATGGATCACAGAGACGGAAAAAGTGAAAAGGCAGGCAGAGGAAGAGGCTGTAGTCATCTTACAACACTGGAGACAGAAAGTAAGAAGACTTCGCCTCTACCGGGCCTGCCTTTGTGCTGTACTCATTTTGGCCTGCCTGGGTCTCATGGGTTACAGCTATTATCTGGTGGACAGCAGTATCCCTTCTGTGATCCATGTACGTGCGGAATCGGAGGAGTCATTGGAACTGAGTATTCCTGCCAGGGGAGAAATAGTTAATGTCAGCAGGCAGGGAAACAGTAATATTCCCGATGGTGCGGTGACGATAGATCTGAGCCGTCCGTTGACGCTGAAGACCGGAAATGCGGACAATCTGCAGATGCAGGTGAAATTGTTCGGCATCCTGCCGTTCAAACAGGTGGGCATACGAGTGATCGAAGACCGGGAATTGATTCCGGTGGGAGTCCCGATAGGCATTTATGTCAAAACGGAAGGTGTACTGGTAGTAGGTACCGGAGAGTTCGCATCACAAGGGGCGGGAAAAGTATCTCCGGCAAAAAATATTTTGAAAAGCGGTGATTATGTAATAAAGTTAAACGGTACGGAAGTCACCGGAAAAGATGACTTCATTACGAGAATCGAGAACTGCGGCGGAGAACAACAGATCCTGACCATCCGGAGGGATGCTGAGACTTATGATGTGAGAATAAAACCGGAGAGGGATCGGACGGGAAAGTATAAGATTGGTGTCTGGGTCAGGGATAATGCGCAGGGAGTTGGTACCATGACATATATTGACGAAAACGGGAATTTCGGTGCACTGGGGCATGGAATCAATGATGTGGATACCAGCACATTGATGGAGATGAATGATGGCACACTCTACCAGACCGAGATTATTTCTATACGAAAAGGGGCGGCGGGCCAGCCGGGAGAGATGACGGGAATGATCGTATATTCGGATGACAGGATCCTGGGAGATATTACCAGTAACAGTACCCGGGGAATTTTTGGAAAATGCAATCAGAAGGCACTGGCACTCGGAACGGAGGAAGCTTTGCCCATTGGATTAAAACAGGAGATAGAGAAAGGACCTGCACAGATTTTGTGTACTGTGGACGGAACCACAAGATATTATGACATTGAGATTACGGAGATCCATCTGGATCATGACAATGTGAATCGGGGAATTGAACTTCGGGTAACGGATCCGGAGCTGCTATCGGTGACCGGCGGTATTGTCCAGGGGATGAGTGGGGCACCGATTATTCAAAAGGGGAAATTCGTGGGAGCTGTCACCCATGTCCTGGTGCAGGACAGCACCAGGGGATATGGGATTTTTATTGAAAATATGCTGGAATAGTCCTGCATAAAACTTTCCGCTACTGTACGACCGCTTTGTCTGCTTCGATGACGGTGAAGAAATCCGGATGGTTAGTCTGGATACGCTTGGTAATGGAATCCATGACTTCCTGATCGGAGACCGGATAATCATATGGAATCACGATATCGAAGATGACATTGGTATGGGTGGGACCTTTGACAATGCGAAAATCATGCATGCTAAGCTTCGGATCGATCTGATCCAAGTATCCGGAGACTTCTGCCTTCAGGGAAAGGGTCTCGGGATCGCTGGTGCTTACAGGATCCATGTGGATCACAGCATTGCAGTTCAGCTTTCTGCGCAGTTCATGTTCAATGGTATCGATGGTATCGTGCAGGGTTATAATATTACCGTCCGCAGGCACTTCTGCATGCAGAGAGATCAGAGTCCTTCCGGGGCCGTAATTATGTACGATCAGATCGTGGATGCCGATGACATTATCATAGGATAATACGATGTCATTGATCTGCTGTACCAGTTCCGGCTTGGGGGGCTGCCCAAGCAGGGGACTGATCGTGTCTTTTGCTGCGACAAAGCCGGAGTAGAGGATGAACATACCTACCAGCACACCACAGTAACCGTCGATAATGATACCGGAGGCGGCGGAGACGATAGTGCCGATGAGAACCACCGTAGTTGCCACCACATCGCTTAAACTGTCAATGGCAGTAGCTTTCATGGCTACGGAGCTGATCCGGGTACCGATGCGGCGGTTATAGAGTGCCATATAGCATTTTACCACAATTGAAAATACCAGTATGCCAATAATGACAGGGGAGTAATCAGGAGCTTCCGGATGGAAGATCTTGCTTACAGAGCTTTTCACCAGTTCGAAGCCCATGAGCACGATCAGGATAGAGACTAACAATCCGGAGATATATTCGATCCGCCCGTGTCCGAAGGGATGGTCAGAGTCCGGCTTCTGTCCCGCCATCCGGAAGCCTACCAGCGTAATGATGGAGGATGCCGCATCCGACAGGTTGTTGAATGCATCTGCCGTGATGGCGATGGAATGACTGAATAAGCCTGCCAGAGCCTTGGTAGTGAACAGGATCAGGTTGAAACAGATCCCGACGATACCGCAGAGTATCCCATATGCCTGACGAACGCCGGGATCCGTAACATTTTCATGATCCCTGATAAATAATTTTGCCAATAATGTAACCATAAGATAACCCCTTTTCTCAAATGAGAGTTTAAGGAACATTGTAGCGCATATGAAGGGAAAATACAAGTGCAAGAAATCAGCGGTTGCTATTGCGCATCCGGCATTTTCAGTGTATAATCTCCGTGGACGTAATGTAAGCTTTTATAACGGTTCCGATGTGCAAAACCCGGAACCGTACAGGTAATAATGATAAAATAAAATGGAGGAACGATCGATGAGAAAGAAACCGGTTGTATTAATGATCCTGGATGGTTATGGATTGAATGATAAGGTAGAGGGCAACGCCGTAGCACAGGCCAATACCCCTGTGATGGATTCCCTGATGAAGGAGTATCCTTTTGTACATGGTAATGCCAGTGGTATGGCAGTAGGCCTTCCCGAGGGTCAGATGGGTAACTCTGAGGTAGGTCATATGAATATGGGTGCCGGCCGTATTGTATATCAGGAGCTGACCCGTATCACCAAAGAGATCCAGGATGGAGACTTTTTTAAGAATGAAGCTCTGTTAAAGGCTATTGATAACTGTAAGAAGAACAACAGCGCCCTGCACCTGATGGGTCTGTTATCCGATGGTGGCGTACACAGCCACATCACCCATCTGTACGGTCTGCTGGAGCTGGCGAAACAGCAGGGCCTGGAGAAGGTATATGTTCATTGCTTCTTAGATGGACGTGATACCCCTCCCGCAAGCGGTAAGAGCTATGCAGAGCAGTTAAATGAAGAAATGAAGAAAATCGGTGTAGGCAAGATCGCTTCTGTAATGGGACGTTACTATGCTATGGATCGTGATAACAACTATGACCGTGTACAGCTGGCTTACGATGCTATGACCGAAGGCAAAGGTCTGACCGCTGCCTGCGGTATCTGCGGTATCCAGGAGTCTTACGACAGAGAAGAGACCGATGAGTTTGTAAAACCTACTGTTGTTGTAGAAGACGGCAAGGCAGTCGGACTGGTGCAGGATAAGGATTCCGTAATTTTCTTCAACTTCCGTCCCGACCGTGCAAGAGAGATCACCAGAGCCTTCTGTGATGATGACTTCAAGGGATTTGACCGCGTGAGAAAGGACATCACCTTCGTATGCTTCTCCGATTATGATCCTACGATTCCTAATAAAGAAGTGGCATTCCACAAGATCGCAATTACCAATACCTTCGGTGAATGGCTGGCAGCACATGATATGAAGCAGGCACGTATCGCCGAGACTGAGAAGTATGCACATGTAACCTTTTTCTTCAACGGCGGTGTAGAGCAGCCCAACGAGGGAGAGGATCGTATCCTGGTAAATTCGCCCAAGGATGTAGCCACCTACGATCTGAAGCCCGAGATGAGTGCTCCCGCAGTATGTGAGAAGCTGCTTGACGCGATCCGTTCTGAAAAATACGATGTGATCGTGATCAACTTTGCTAACCCCGATATGGTAGGTCATACCGGTGTGATCTCCGCAGCCATCAAGGCTATTGAGACCGTAGATGAGTGCGTAGGCAAGGCAGTACAGGCAGTGAAGGATGTGGACGGCGTTCTGTTCATCTGTGCAGACCACGGTAACGCAGAGCAGATGATCGATTACACCACCGGTCAGCCTCATACCGCACATACCACCAATCCGGTTCCTTTCATCCTGGTAAACTACGATCCTGCATACACTCTGAAAGAGGGCGGATGCCTGGCAGATATCGTACCTACCCTGATCAATGTGATGGGTATGGAGCAGCCCGCAGAAATGACAGGAAAGTCTCTGTTAATTAAGAAATAGTAACTGTATCATATTACTATGACAAGAAATGATTCCTCAGGCACTTTGCACAGTGCCTGGGGATTTTGTAACTGATTTTTACATGATATCTTCTTATCAGCAGGAGGAAGAATTATATTATATGGAACAGAAGAGAAATCTGGTAACTTTAGGAAGTACGGGAATTACTGTGGAGAAGAACTCCTTCGGAGCACTGCCCATCCAGCGTATCTCCAAAGAAGCAGCCATCGGACTGCTTCGTAAAGCCCATGCAGCAGGCGTGACCTTTTACGACACTGCCAGATACTATACCGACAGTGAAGAGAAAGTGGGCGCTGCTTTTGAGGGTATGCGGGATAAAATATATATCGCTACCAAGACCGGAGCCACCACAGCAGAGGGCTTCTGGAAGGATCTGCACACTTCTCTGGAAAAATTAAAAACAGACTATATCGACATTTATCAGTTCCATAACCCGGCATTCTGCCCGAAGCCAGGAGACGGCACAGGACTCTATGAGGCTATGCTGGAAGCGAAGGACAAAGGCATGATCCGTCATATCGGTATCACGAACCATCGCCTGAATGTAGCGCATGAAGCTATTGACAGCGGACTGTATGAGACTCTGCAGTTTCCTTTCTGTTATCTGGCAACGGACAAGGATCTGGAGCTGGTACAGGATTGTAAAAAAGCAGGCATGGGATTTATCGCCATGAAAGCACTGTCCGGCGGACTGATCAATAATTCAGCAGCGGCATATGCATATCTGGCACAGTTTGATAATGTACTTCCGATCTGGGGAGTGCAGCGGGAGAGCGAGCTGGATGAATTTCTGTCCTATATAGATAATCCTCCTGCATTGACACCCGAATTGCAGGCGGTGATCGACCATGACAGAGAAGAACTGCAGGGAGAATTCTGCAGAGGCTGCGGATACTGCATGCCCTGCCCCGCGGGAATCGAGATCAACAACTGTGCCCGCATGAGTCTGATGATCCGAAGAGCACCTTCCGCCGCACAGCTGACGGAAGAGATGCAGGCAAAGATGCGTAAGATTGAAGAGTGTCTGCATTGTGGCAGATGTAAATCCAAGTGTCCCTACGGATTGGATACTCCGGCACTGCTTGAGAAAAATTATAAGGATTACTGTGAGATTCTTGCCGGAAAAGCGTATTAACGCATAGCAGATCTGAATAATAACCTCCTTATGGGACATACTTACCTAAGAAAAAGTAAGTTAAGGATGCCTGTAAGGAGGTTTTTTATGGAAAAATATCTGGAGATCATCGAAGTACACGGAAGGGAGATCCTGGATTCGAGAGGAAATCCCACGGTGGCAGCGATTGTTACCGTGAAGGACAAAGAGACCGGCAGATGCACAAAAGGTATGGCGGCAGTGCCTTCCGGAGCCAGCACCGGACAGTTCGAAGCCGTGGAGCTCAGGGACGGTGAGACCAGATATTTCGGTCTGGGCGTGCAGCATGCCGTGAAAAATATAGACGAGAAAATTGCAAGTGTTTTACTGGGAGAAAATGCCCTGGAACAGATCCGTATCGATAGAATCCTACGGGAGACAGACGGCACGGACAACAAGAGCAGTTTAGGTGCCAATGCCATGCTGGCAGTGTCCATGGCGGTGGCAAGAGCAGCCGCGGAGGCACTGGGGATTCCCCTGTACCGTTACTTCGGAGGAATCTCTCCGAGACTTCTGCCGGTACCCATGATGAATATCTTAAACGGCGGAAAGCATGCGGCGAACACCGTGGATTTCCAGGAGTTTATGATCATGCCCGTACAGGCAGAAACCTTTGCGGAAGGGTTACGGATCTGTGCGGAAATTTATCATAATCTGAAAAAACTGCTGGAGGAGAAAGGCTTGTCCACCGGAGTCGGGGATGAGGGCGGCTTTGCACCCGATCTGCCGGATGCGGAGAGCGTGCTGGATTTCCTCGTGGAGGCGATCAAGGCTTCCGGATATGTACCGGGGCAGGATATCAAGATCGCCATGGATGCCGCCAGCAGTGAACTATATAATGAAAAAACGGGAATGTACCATTTCCCGGGAGAGAGTAAGCTGAAGGGAGAGGAAGTCCTGCGGGATACCGGAGAAATGATCTCGTATTATGAACGGCTTGTGGAGAACTATCCCATTATCTCTATTGAGGACGGACTGGATGAAAATGACTGGGACGGTTGGCAGGAGCTGACGAAACGGCTGGGAGAGAAAATCCAGTTAGTGGGAGATGATTTGTTTGTCACAAATACAAAACGGCTGGATGCCGGGATCAAACTTCATTGTGGTAATGCCATTCTGGTAAAAGTCAATCAGATCGGAACGCTGTCCGAAGCCTTCGAAGCGGTGGAGATGGCACACAAGAACGGCTATAAGGCAGTGATTTCCCACAGATCCGGCGAGACGGAGGATACCACCATAGCAGATATAGCGGTGGCACTGAATGCCGGACAGATCAAGACCGGAGCACCCTGCCGCAGCGATCGTGTGGCGAAGTACAACCGGCTGCTTGCCATTGAAGAGGAGTTAAAGGATGCCGCGGCATATATGGAGCCGTTTTGCAAAATCTGAGTGACTGCGCAACAAAATGAAAACTACAAAAAATAAAAAATGTATAAAAAAGAAGAATTTTCTGCACCGGAAATTCTTCTTTTTTTTGAGGAAAACTATAGAGACATACATGGGAGAAAGAAAAAAGAACAAAAATATAATGTGTAAATATACATCATATACTGTAAAATATACACTATATACAGGAATTGAAAAACAGAGACTATTTTTAATGAAAAACTTTTTCATAAATATACAGACAAATGTGCGTAGCACACGAACACGGTGGAGATAAATCAGGAATAAGAAAAACACGGAAACTGACAGATGCTTCATATGTAATTCAGTTGACAGCCTTGAAAAAGTGTTGTAATATAACAAAAGTCGTTGTCGGAAAAGTAAAGTACATTTTACGTACGTGTATACTTGCATACAAATACGAAAAGTGTATTTTATGAATGTCCGTAGGCAAAAGAAAAGCAAGGAGTTGAAGAGATGCTTAAATATATTGCAAAACGTATCGGTCTGGCGCTGATCACGATTTTTACAGTAGCAACACTCACCTTTTTCCTGATGAACATGGTCCCCGGTGGTCCGTTCCTCTCGGAGAAAGCAGTAAGCCCTGCTGCACAGGCAGCCCTGGAGGCAAAATATGGACTGGACAAGCCTTTGTCCCAGCAGTATCTGACGTATATGAAAGATGCTCTGCACGGTGATTTCGGAGAGAGTCTGAAGCAGAGAGGAAGAACCGTTACTTCTATTATAGTATCCAAGTTCCCTGTATCTGCAAGAGTAGGTGGACTTTCCGTTATCGTAGCGCTGTTGGTAGGTATCCCACTGGGATGTCTGGCAGCTACCCATCGTGGCAAGACGCTGGACAGCGTGATCTCCGTGATCTCCACTTGTGGTATTGCGGTACCAAGCTTCGTTATATGTACTCTGCTTCTGTATTTCCTGGGAAGTAAGGTAAAGATACTGCCCACTTACGGAATCGGCACCTGGAAGCATTATGTGATGCCCGTGATCGCACTGGCATTGTACCCCACTGCTTATATTATGAGACTGATGCGTTCTTCCATGCTGGATGTTCTGGGACAGGATTATATGAGAACCGCTACGGCGAAGGGAGTAAAACCTTTCTTCCGTCTGTTCAAGCATGCACTGAGAAATGCACTGCTCCCCGTTATCACCTATGTAGGTCCTATGATGGCTTATACTATGACAGGAAGCTTCGTAGTAGAGAAGATTTTCACGATCCCCGGTCTGGGCAATGAATTTGTCAGCTCGATCATTAACCGTGACTACACCATGATCATGGGTACCACCATTTTCCTCGCAACACTGATGGTTGTCATGAATGTGCTGGTGGATATCGTATATAAGCTCGTCGACCCCAGGATCAAGTTGAAGTAAGATTAACAGGAAGGAAGATACCGATGAAAGAACCGAATGCTATGAGCTTTCATGTAAAATATAAACCGGAAGATTTTATGCCGGCGAACGAAGAAGAGAAGCAGAGCCAGGTCATCATGCGTGAGAGCGTGGGCTTCTGGCAGGATGGCTTCCGCAGACTTCGTAAAAATAAGGTTGCAATGGTCAGCCTCTTCGTTATTATTGTAGTTATGATCTTTTCCTTTATCGTGCCGGCATTTTATCCCTATGATTACAAGACACAGATCAAAGGAAGCGAGAATCTGCACCCCATGCAGTATTCCGAGAAAGAGATAGAGCGTATGGATGCGGGAGAGAAGGTATTCCCCCATGTGCTCGGTACCGATAAAATGGGCCGTGATTATGCCATCCGTGTTATGATGGGAAGCCGTATCTCCCTGCTGGTTGGTCTGATCGCTACTGCCATTATTTTTGTGATCGGTTCCCTGATCGGTTCCATATCTGCATTCTTCGGTGGATGGGTGGATCTGATCATCATGCGTATTGTGGATATTATCTATACGATACCGGATTTTCTGCTGATCGTGCTGCTGTCCTTTGCGTTAAAGGACCCTCTGGCGAATCTGGCACAGCTTCCCGGGTTCGGATGGATGCAGATCGTAGGATCTAACCTGATCAGTATCTTCATCGTATTCGCATTGCTGTACTGGGTAGGAATGGCACGTATGGTACGAAGCCAGATCCTGACCCTGAAGGAAAATGATTATGTCATGGCAGCCAAGGCTCTGGGAGCCAAGGATGGCCGTATCATTAAAAAGCATCTGCTGACCAACTGTATCGGTACGCTGATCGTTACCACCACACTGCAGATCCCTTCCTCTATTTTTACCGAGAGCTATCTGAGCTTCTTAGGTATGGGTGTGGCAGTTCCCCTGCCTTCCCTGGGAAGTCTTGCAAGTGATGCCATTAACGGAATGATCACATTCCCGTACCTGCTGTTTGCACCCTGTCTGCTGATCAGTCTGATCATCTTAAGCTTTAACCTGTTTGGTGACGGACTTCGTGACGCATTTGACCCGAAGCTTAAGAATTAATGGAAGGAGTAGTGAAGATGGATAACAATTATCTGGTAGATATACAGCATGAACGTCTCTCTTTCTTTACTCCTGCCGGAGAAGTAAAGGCACTGAACGATGTCTCCATTCACCTGAAGGAAGGGGAAGTACTGGGCATCGTAGGAGAGAGTGGTTCCGGTAAATCCGTAACCGCATACAGTCTGATGGGACTGACCGCTTATCCCGGTAAGCTGATCGGCGGAGAACTTCACTTCAATGGACACGAAGTGGAGAAAATGACCGAAAAAGATTTTTCCAAAATGCGTGGTAAAGAGGTTTCCATTATTTTCCAGGATCCTCTGACCAGCTTAAATCCCGTATATACCATTGGTAATCAGATCATGGAAGTAATCCGTCTGCATACCGATGCGGATAAGAAAAAGGCATATGCAAGAGCAGTGGAGCTTTTGTCTCTGGTAGGTATCAATGAACCGGAGAAACGTATGAAGCAGTATCCCCACGAGCTGTCCGGTGGTATGAGACAGCGTGTCATGATCGCAATTGCGCTGGCATGTGAACCGAAGCTTCTGATCGCCGATGAGCCTACTACCGCACTGGACGTTACCATTCAGGCGCAGATCTTGGAGCTGATGATGGAGCTGAAGGACAAGCTGGGCATGGCGATCATCATGATCACCCATGACCTGGGTATCGTGGCGAGCATGTGTGACCGTATTGCAGTCATGTATGCCGGCCGTATCGTGGAGACCGGTACCTGTGACGAGATCTTCTACCATCCGAAGCATGAATATACCAAGGGCCTTCTGGAGAGTATCCCCCGTCTGGACAGCACGAAGCATGAGAAGCTGATCCCCATCGAGGGTAATCCGGTGGATCTTTTGAATCCTCCCGAGGGATGTGCATTCGCACCCCGCTGCAAGAACTGCATGAAGATCTGCCTGAGAGAGAATCCGCCCAAGACGGATTTTAGCGAGACGCATTATGCACACTGCTTTATGAACCAGAAAGCTGAGATGGAGGGAGGAAATACCAATGAGTGATAAGTTACTTCAGGTTGAACATTTGAAGCAATACTTCCCCGCAGGCGGCATGGGTAAAAACCGTAAGTTCGTGAAGGCCGTGGATGATGTCAGCTTTTTTGTGAATAAAGGTGAGACTCTCGGACTGGTAGGAGAGAGCGGCTGTGGTAAGACCACCACCGGACGTTCTATCTTACGATTATATGAGCCCACCGGCGGCAAGATCACATTTGACGGCAAGGTGATCCTGGACGTTGAAAATAAAGTAAAGGTAGATATGCTGCCTTACCGTCAGAAGATGCAGATGGTATTCCAGGATCCTTATGCAAGTCTGGATCCCAGAATGACCGTAGGAGATATCGTAGGGGAAGCCATAGATATTCATAAGCTGGCTGCCAATAAGAAGGAACGTCATGACAGGATCATTTCCATGCTGGAGAAGGTTGGACTGAACTCTGAGCATGCGAACAGATATCCTCATGAATTCTCCGGCGGACAGCGTCAGCGTGTCGGCATTGCGAGAGCATTGGCAGTGAACCCGCAGTTCATCGTCTGCGATGAGCCGATCTCCGCACTGGATGTATCAATCCAGGCACAGGTGGTGAATATGTTCGAGGAGCTGCAGGAGCAGATGGGACTGACCTATCTGTTCATCGCACATGACCTCTCTGTCGTAAAACATATCTCCGACCGTATCGGCGTTATGTACCTGGGCAAAATGGTAGAGCTGGCAGACAGCTACGAGCTGGTAGCACGAAGCCTGCATCCTTATACCAAGAGCCTGATCTCTGCGATCCCCATTGCAGATCCCATCAAGGCAAGAGCAAGCAAACGTATTGTTCTGCAGGGAGATGTACCCAGCCCCTTAAATCCTCCTACCGGATGTCGTTTCCGCACCAGATGTCCTTATGCGGATGAGTGCTGTGCACAGAAGGAACCCGAATGGAGAGAAGTGGAAAAGGGTCACTACGTGGCTTGCCACCATGTGGAGAAGATCAATGCCTGAAATTAGGTATTGACAGCTGAGCAATTTAGCTGTTTAATATAAAGCTATACAAAGCATAGTGCTTTTGTATGAAAAGAAAGAGGAGGATAACTTTATGAAAAAGAAGTTAGCTATGCTGCTCACCGCAGCAATGCTGGTAGGTTCTCTGGCAGCATGCGGCAGCAGCGACAATGGTTCTTCTGCAACCGGCAGTGCCAGTGCAACTGACAGCACCAAGACCGATGCAGCAGCAACCGAAGTTAGTACCGAAGGCAAACAGCTTACCGTTCAGATCGGTCCCGATCCCGAGACCATTGATCCCGCACTGAACAGTGCAGTAGATGGCGGTAATATGCTGCTTCACTCTTTTGAGTGTCTTCTGACAATTGACCAGGATGGTAAGATCGCTCCCGGACAGGCTGAGACCTGGGAAGTATCTGAAGATGGTCTTACCTGGACCTTCCATCTTCGTGATGGATTAAAGTGGTCTGACGGCAGTGATCTGACCGCAGACGATTTCGTATACAGCTGGAAGCGTGTATGCGATCCCGTAGTAGCAGCTCCTTATGCTGAGACTGTTCTGGGTATGGTTAAGGGCTTTGACGAGGCACAGGCAGGTGATCTGGATGCTCTGGCAGTATCCGCTCCCGATGCTAAGACCTTCGTTGTAGAGCTTTCCAATCCCTGCCCTTACTTCGAGTCTCTGGCAGCATTCGCTACCCTGAGCCCTGTTCAGCAGGCAACCGTAGAGGCTAACGGCGATGCATGGGCTACCGCAGCTGAGACCTATATCTCCAACGGACCTTTCTACATTACCGAGTGGGTACCCGGTTCTCACATTACTATGTCCAAGAACCCTAACTACTGGAATGCAGATGCGATCAAGCTTGGCAGCATCAAATTCGTACTGATGGAGGATTCCAACGCAGCTTATACTGCATACCAGTCCGGTGATGTACTGTTCATCAAGGATGTTCCTACCCAGGAGATCCCCAGCTTACAGGGTAACCCCGAGTTCCATGTAGAGCCTAACCTGGGAACTTACTATCTGTCCATGAACCTGGAAGATCCTGCATTCGCAGATGTAAATGTTCGTAAGGCTCTGAGCCTGGCAATTGATCGTGATTATGTAGCAAATACCCTGATGCAGGGAACCTACTCTCCCGCATACAACCTCGTAGGTGAGGGCTGGGTAGATACCGACGGCAGCTCCTTCAATGCAAATGCTAACGGTGGTCAGAGCTATATCTCCGAGGATTTCGATGCTAACCTTGAGGAAGCTAAGCAGCTCTTAGCTGATGCCGGCTACCCTAACGGTGAAGGACTTCCTACCATCACCTATACTACCAACGATGCAGGTTACCACAAGGTTGTTGCTGAGTACTTACAGCAGGCATGGGGCGAGCTTGGTATTAACGTAGAAGTAAATATCGTTGAGTGGTCCAGCTTCACTCCGATGAGACGTAACGGTGAGTACATGGTAGCACGTAACGGATGGGTAGGAGACTACAGCGATCCTTCCAATATGTTAGACCTGTTCTGCACCGGCAACGGTAACAACGATGGTAAGTTCTCCAATGCTGACTTCGATGCAGCTATGGAGAAGGCAGCTTCCACCATGGATACCGCTGAGCGTTCCGCAGCTCTTCATCAGGCTGAGGATGTTCTGATGGAGCAGGTAGGATGCATCCCTGTTGCTTACTACAATGACTTCTGGCTGCAGAGCGAGAAGATCACCGGTATCTGGCATTCCGCTTATGGTTTCTGGTACTTCATGTATGGTGACATCGCAGAGTAATCTGTGGATCTGATCATTCAGAATAAAATATAAAGGACCCCCGTGAGATCGTAAAGATTTCCGGAGGTCTTTTTTCGTGCTGCCTTTCGGTGTTGTCTTGTAAAATGTTGTTGCAATTGTGTACAATATATGGTAATATAAAATCTGCTTGACATTAGGAGGTGTGAAATGGAAGCATTAAGAATCGTAATCAACATAATTTTTATATTGGTATGTGTAGCACTGACAGTGTTAGTATTGATGCAGGAAGGTAAATCCGCAGGACTGGGTTCCATCAGCGGCGCTGCTGAGACCTACTGGGGCAGGAATAAAGGACGTTCCATGGAAGGTATGCTGGTGAAGATCACGAAGATCCTTGCAGTATTCTTCATGTTACTTGCAGTCGTACTGAATCTGAACGTATTTTAATCATTACGAAGGATGACACTCTTGTGTGCATGGCATACAAGAGTGTTTTATTTATTCATAGGAATTTTTTTCCTATGAATAAATAACGCTCCGCAGGGATCGCACTGCGGCGGTTATGAAATATGTCGCAAAAGCGACCCGCCGCAGGCGGAGAATCTCGCAAGCGAGATCCTTTTTTATATTGAGAGAGGTTACATGAGTAATAACGAAATCAGAGAGAAGAGAAAAAAAGTAATCTGTGATCTGGTGAAGGATGATTTTTACGTTCCGATGAAGGAGAAGGAACTGGCAATGTTTCTTCAGGTCGCAAAAGAAGACAGGGAAGAGTTTCGTGAGATCTTACGGGAACTATTAGCGGAAGGAAAGCTTACCCTGACTGTAAAAGGGAAATATATGAAGTCCAACGGTAAGGTGCTGACAGGAACTTTTATCAGCAATGCCAAAGGTTTTGGATTTGTGGAAGTGGAAGGAAGGGACGAGGATCTGTTCATTCCGGAGGACAAGCAGGGCGGAGCATTCCATAAGGACACCGTGGAAGTGGCACTTCTGCCTGCGAAGACCGGCAAACGACAGGAAGCGCAGGTCCTTCGTATCATTGCCCGGGGAATGACCCAGGTGGTGGGAACCTATGAGCAGTCCAAGAGTAATTTCGGCTTTGTCATCCCGGATAACACGAAGATAGCACAGGATATTTTCGTGCCGAAGGAGTGGTCGAAGGGAGCCATGACCGGACATAAGGTCGTAGTGGAGATCACCGGATACGGCACGAATACAAAGAGCCCTGAGGGCAAAGTCGTGGAGATCCTGGGACATATCAACGATCCCGGTGTAGACATCATGTCTATCGTACGTGGCTTTGATCTGCCGGTGGAATTCGGTGAGAAGATCATGAACCAGGTGGAGAGGGTATCCCAGGAGGTATCCGAGGCGGACTGTGCCGGCCGCAGGGATCTGCGGGATGTGACCATGGTGACCATCGACGGAGAGGATGCCAAGGATCTGGATGACGCTGTCAGTGTATCCTTTGACGGGACATATTACCACTTAGGAGTACACATTGCAGACGTGACGAACTACGTGCAGGAGAATTCCGCACTGGACAGAGAAGCATTAAAGCGCGGCACCAGCGTCTATCTGGTAGACCGTGTGATCCCCATGCTGCCCCATGCACTGAGCAACGGTATCTGTTCCCTGAATGAAGGAGTGGACCGTCTGGCATTAAGCTGCCTGATGAAGGTGGATGAAGAGGGCGAGATCGTGGACTATGAGATCTGTGAATCTGTGATCCGGGTTAAGAAGCGGATGTCTTATACCGTGGTGAAAAAGCTGCTGGAGGAGCCGGAGTGTGTAGAGCATAACGCCGGTGCGCCGGATGGAACCTCCGGGGAAGGCGCAGGAACCGCGACAGACTATTCCCAGTACAGGGAATTGCTCCCCATGTTCCAACAAATGGCCGAGCTTGCGGACAAACTTCGGAAGAAGAGACAGAAGCGGGGATCCATTGATTTCGATTTCCCGGAGTGTAAGATTCTGTTAGATAAGGAAGGACATCCACTGGATATTAAGCCTTATGAGCGGAATGTGGCGACTATGCTGATCGAGGATTTCATGCTCGCAGCGAATGAGACAGTGGCGCAGCATTTTTACTGGCAGGAGCTGCCCTTCGTCTACCGCGTCCATGATGTACCGGATCCGGAGCGGATCCAGAAGCTGTCCACGTTCATCAGCAATTATGGCTATTACATGAAGGCGCTGGGGCGCAGGAACAGCAAGGTCTCCACGGAAGAGATCCATCCCAAGGAGATCCAGAAGCTGTTACAGAAGATCGAGGGAACTCCCGAAGAGCCTATGATCGCCAGACTGACCCTGCGCAGCATGAAACAGGCAAAATACAGCACGGAGTGTACCGGACATTTTGGATTGGCATGTCAGTATTACTGTCATTTTACCTCACCGATCCGCCGTTATCCGGATCTGCAGATCCATCGTATTATCAAGGAACAGCTGCGGGGACGTCTGAAGGAAGAGAGAGTGGAGCACTACCGGGATATTCTGTCGGAGGTGGCTAAGCATTCTTCCGAGATGGAGCGCCGTGCCGATGAGGCGGAGCGGGAGACGGACAAGCTGAAGAAGGTAGAATATATGGAACAGCACATCGGAGAGGAATACGAGGGTGTGATCTCCGGTGTCACCGGCTGGGGACTGTATGTGGAACTGCCAAATACCGTGGAAGGTCTGATCCATATTTCCACGATCCCGGGCGACTATTATCACTACAATGAGGCAGCCTGTGAGATGGTGGGAGAAGCTACCGGACGTTGCTTCAAACTGGGAATGCCGGTACGGATCGAAGTGGAAGACTGCGACCGTTTTATGCGCACCATCAATTTCCGGCTGGTGGATAAATAAATCCGCGGTTTAAATGAACTGTTAGATCCAATGAACTGTTAGTTCATTGACAATTACAGAAAATATAGTAAACTGTAACTATTCAGAGCCGTTACTAAGAAGCTTTGCAGGAGCGTATTGTAAATGGGGTTCTGAAGAATTACAAGGTTTTAAGAGGTAACCATGGCAAAAGGAAAAGAGTCCCAGAAGCTGATCGCAAATAATAAAAAAGCATATCATGATTTTTTCATCGATGAGACCTATGAGTGCGGCATTGCCCTGCATGGCACGGAGGTAAAGTCCATGCGGATGGGAAAATGCAGTATCAAGGAGGCTTTCGTCCGCATTGAAGACGGAGAAGTATTCGTCTACGGAATGCATGTAAGTCCTTATGAGAAGGGAAATATTTTTAACAAAGACCCTCTTCGTGTAAAAAAGCTGTTGCTGCACAAGTACGAGATCAACAAGCTGTTGGGCAAGATCAAGGAAAAAGGGTATACATTAGTCCCTTTGCAGGTATACTTTAAAGACGGTAAGGTCAAGGTAGAGATCGGGCTGGCACGTGGTAAAAAGCTCTATGACAAGCGAGAAGCCATTGCCAAAAAGGATCAGCGCAGAGAGGCAGAGAAGGAATTCAAGGTCCGCAATCTGTGATCTGCAGGCTCTGATCCTGCAATGCTTTACTGCAAGTGCTTGACAGTGTGTGTGCCATCAAGTATACTTGGTCTGACAATTGAATAAGGGGTAGTAAAGGTTTCGACAGGGGTTTTGCAGCTGGAGAAGCGAGTCGCATGGTAATGCGTTAAATGGCCAAATTAAAATTAAACGCTAACGATAATTTAGCATACGCTGCCTAATGGCAGCAGTCGGCCCTAGGGCACTCACACCTTAGGATCCCGGCTTCAAATATGTGAGAAACGACATATGCAAAGCTTTGCGCATATGGGCGTAACATGAAGCTACTGAAATGCTCAGGGTGTTTATTCCCGGGGCGCGGAGGGAATGTCAAAGAATAAACTACACTCGTAGAAGGACAGGGAATAGGCTTTTGGACACGGGTTCGACTCCCGTCTACTCCACTAAACCGTAGCAAGTCGAACACCCTGTATAACATTGTGGTATACAGGAATATGTTCTGCTTGGTTTCACAGAGGGAATGGTAATTGTGAGAACGGTTATTGTAGATAGAATCTACAGGAAAGCAGCGATATTGTAGGTAGGTGATTACACCTCGTACAGTATCGCTATTTTTTGTAGAAGCATCCCCATGCCTGACGGCAGGAGAAAACAGGATGCTTTGAAATTTTTAGAACAATACGAATAAAAGAAGAATATACCAAGGGCAAGCCGCCAGGAAGATGTAGAGCAATCTATTAACATCTTCTTGGCGGCTTTTGCATTTTGCAATGCCGGGAGAGCCCATGAAGGAGGTAACGGCAATGAATATAGATGTTGTAGATGTGAGACTGGACGAAAGAAAGCTGGCGTACTTGGTCAGCGAGACGGTAGCAGAATACAGAGGGGAATATGTTGGAGAGCAACAGCTGAAAGTAAATTCCCCGGAGAAGGTTGTAAATGTGCTGAACAATGTTTTTCACATGAAAGACTTTTCGGAAGAAAAACTGTATGTGATGTTCTTATCTGCAAGTCTTCATGTGATAGCCTATGCAGAGGTCAGTCACGGAATAATTGATTCGGCAACTGTGGGAATCCGGGAAATTATGCAAAGAGCGCTTCTGACCAATGCGGCAGGAATCATTCTGGCACATAATCACCCCGGATTAGGAAGTACGGCAAATCCATCAACGCAGGACATTGATGTGACACAGGGGTTGATGCGAGCCTGTGAAATTATGGGGATTCATATGTTTGACCACATTATTGTAGCAGGAAATGATTATTACAGTTTCAGGGAAAAGCACGCAGAACTTTACGTGAAGCGTGAGGAAAACAGGAAAAAAGATGGAGGTAGAGAAGTATGTTAGCAGAAGCAGTAGATATGAAAGAAGCGGTAAAGGAAGAAATGGAAAGGCGCTACCCGAACTGTAGAATACAGCTGGCAGAGGTGAGAAAGAACAACGGATTGTTACTTCACGGTATTTCTATATATGCTCCGGGAAGCATCATGGCACCGACCGTCTATATTGACGGATACATTCAGAATGGCATTTGCATTTGATGAGATTGGTGCAGCTGGCATCTCTGTAGATGAAGATGTAGTTTTCGAACGATTTTCCTAAAACAAAAAAATCGGCAGGGGCGTTAGAGCTCCTGTCGATTTTACTTTGTCTTATCATGTTCGATAATGTCAGAAACAGGACAATCGAGGATGTAGCAGAGCACATCGAGTGTCTTTGTAGTGATGGCTTCTCCCTTTTTCATGCGGTGGATGGTATTGGCGGAAACACCGTGCTTAAAAATCAGCTCGTATTCTGTCATGTTCTTACGAAGTAAGGTGTCAAAGAAAGGCTTGTATGATATCATGTTATTAGATTGAACCTCCTATCAAATATTATAAAAAGAGTATCATACTTAATTTCTTGACTATACCTAATATATTGACTATAATGTAAGAACGATAGAGAACGATCACATGAAAACAAAAGTTAATCGCTCGAAATAAATTCTCTCAACGAAAGCGAGGAAAACCAACTATGAAACACAGAACACACAAGCTCGCTGCGAAAGCCGTAGCAGCAATCCTTTGCGCAGCACTGATGCTGACCGCATGTGGCAGCAAGGAAACAACCAGTAACGAAACTGCCAGCGCAGAGACAACCTCTGTAGAATCCACAGAAATGACAACCACAGAAGCAGCCGTAGCAGAACCCACGGTAGAACCTGCTGAGACTCCCACGGAATCAGAAACAGCTCCCACAGAGACTGCTCCTGCGGAATCTCCCGCACCTGCCGTGGAACCCACAACAGCACCTGTAGAACCCACTGCTGTAAGCACAGGGTATACTTATTCGGAACTTAGCCAGACCATGTATGCAAAGTCCGCAGTAAATGTCAGAGACCTGCCAAACACCGATGGTAAGAAGATTGGCAGCCTGAAAGCCAGCCAGGAAATTACTGTTACGGGTAAATGCGACCAGACTGGATGGTATCGCTTTGAATGGAATAACACCACTGGTTATGTAAGTGACAGGTACATCATATCCGAAAAGCCTGCTGTGAATACCGTAGCTGCAAATACTGGCAGCAACAGTACTGCTGGAAATACCACGCAGCAGAATACCGCAGCACCCGCTGCAACACCTGCACCTGCACAGACAACTACAACAACGGTATCTGGTACAGAAGAATACTTCGACCGTGCTATGGCAGAACAGGTATTCGCACTGGTCAATAACGACCGTGTAGCAAACGGTCTCAATGCACTTGCATGGAATGAAGACCTCTACAACATTGCCGTACAGCGATGCTATGAAAATGACGTTCACGCAGGTATGAGAGCTGGAACCAGTGAAAACTATGCAAGCGGTCCCACGGACGCAGACAGATTCCATGAAGGTTGGCACGACAGTACTGGTCATTATAACAATTACATGAATGCGTCATGGACAGACAGTGCTGTAGCAATAAGAGTAGTACCCCTCTTAGGTGGTGCACTCGGCTATGACACCATTGCCTATCAGGTATTCCAGTCAAACGGTTCTACACAGTCCGTGACAATCAACACTCCTGCAGCAGCCCCTAAGACTGCCGACGAGAACACTGACACGTCATCCTCGAACGTAGGCTGGTCTATGACCCCGCCCACGCAGGAAGACGGCTTGAAGAAGTGGCAGGAGCAGAACCCTGATGTGGAAGTGTCGTTCGGAAATTAAATAGCAAGTACCAAGGCGGACGCTGATGCGTCCGCTTTTCCTATTTTACGGAAGGTCTGCTGTACAGACCGGGCGTAATACGAAAAAGAAAGGCTGTCGCTTGACAGAATGGTAAAGAATTATGGATCGAGATATGGACTTATGGAATGCTCTACAGAAGCACATGGGACATAATGTGAAAATCACGTTCGAGGGTGCGGAAGATAACCCCGAAAATATCTTACTGCAATGTGAGGACTGCCATTTCGATATTTTGAGTGCTGACATTGAGACTGTGTGTGCAAGGGAAGATTGTTGACAGAGGAATAAAGGAAAGCATACCGCAAAGAATAATAGCATACTCCATTGACTGCATAACAAAATTTGTGTATAATTTTACTATCACAGAAGGAGGTGCTTTTATGCCGACGATTAAATCAAGTGCTGACTTGCGGAACAATTATAATGAAATATCGACCTACTGTCATAACTACCCGGAACCTGTTTTTATTACGAAGAATGGAAAAGGTGACCTTGCTGTAATGAGCATTGAGGCATACGAGGAATTAACCAGCCGTTTTGAACTATATAGCCAGATTAAGGAAGGAATGGATGATATTGCCGCTGGCAATACCAGACCGTTTCAAGAAGCCATGGCTGATATTCGGAGCCGCCGCAGAAGATGAATTATCAGGTACACATCACCAAAACTGCGGAGCATGACATTGCGAAAGCAGCAGATTACATCGAATTTGTCTTGAAGAACCCACAGGCAGCAGACCATCTGCTGGATGTTGCAACGGAAAAAATCGGTGAACTGACCCAGATGCCGGAGAAACTACAGCTGGTGGATGATCCCGTTTTGGCTGTGTGGGGAATCCGATTTATTAGGGTAAACAATTATCTTGCGTTTTATACCATAGACGAAGACAAGAAGGTGGTAATCATTGTACGTTTTCTTTATCAAAAAAGCAACTGGAACACCATTCTTCGACAAGGATTTTCGCTCATTTAAGGAACCTGCTTTTGCAGGTTCTTTTTTGCAGTCCGTCGGACTGCCGACAGGGTGCTTGGAAGGAGTGTGGCAAATATGAGGAAGAGAGTGGTTTCAGGTATCAGAGACTTATGGATTGTCCTGTTCTGTTTGGTGGAGAGAACGTTATTACAGATTCTTCTTGCAGTACCCGTTCCGGTCAGAATGGTTCTTGTGGGAGTACTGGTAGCAAAGTATGTGGGGTGTCTGTTTTGCACAAGCCTTAGTATGACAATCCTTACCGTTGTGATGACGGTATTTGTGTCTACAAATATCAAGAAGTGGAACGCAGAATTTCAGATCATATATGTGATGGCAAGAATCAGAAAGCGTTCACGGAAAAAGGTATATAATTTTATTTAGAATAAAGAATCTACGGGCAGCCGAAAGGCCGCCCATTTTTTTAGGCAGGTAATGTACCACCTTTGGGAGCAGAATGAGCCACGGATTGTACCAGGTCTGGGCTGAACTTTTCCGGGTCAGAGAATGTACCACTTTTGGGTTTATTTTGGTACATTTCCTGTACCGGAAGTGGAACAGAAAAACAGATACCCAAAAATGGAACAATGATGTACCGAAACAGTCCCAGACTTGGTACAATCATTGTACCAAAAAGGAAAGAACAGGCATTCCCTACATTTGTGTACCAATATGCGCCCAAGATTGACCCACATCTGGGCGGAAACCGGTACATGGAATGGTTCACTTTTGAAAGAAAAAGGTATGGCACGATGCACAGAACGACCGGCAGCGGTCACATATTTTTAGAAGGTTTTCGTAAGGGAACTTATTTTTTAGGACAAGCTGCGCAGAACCTTACGATGCAGTCTAAGGTCTGCGTAAAGAACTTTCTTGTAAACATTGTTTACAAATTTTGCAAATAGCGTCCCGTTTACACGTCGTCACAGACCCTTACGGCTTGTAAACAAGTTCACTTAAAAAATGCCCGTTTTACGGGCGTTCTGGCACTCTCGTTTACAGCTGTAAACAATGTTTACAGAAAAGTGCCAATATTCTGACGGCTCGTTTACAGGCTCAAACCCGCATAGTTACGGGGTTTTCGCAGAAATCTCATTGCTTTCTTCGCTAAAGGCTCCGGAAAGCAAAAAGGGCATAAGAGGTTGTGACGCAGCTTCGCTGCGGTCGGCATAGCCGACGCAACCTCTTACTGCGCTATACTTCGCGTAGCTTGCCCTTGAAACGTCCACCGGACGTTCCTACGGGTGCCCTGAAACAAGCAGAGCTTGTCACATCTGCGATGTAAAAGAATGAAAAATGCTTTTGAAAAGAGACCTAAAAAATAAGAGAAGCTACACCTTACGGCAGATTTTTTTTTCATAAAATCATTTTCCAAAAGATAAGCAGAGAAGAAAGGCTCGAAAAAACAGTTGTACCAACGAGTGGTTGTAGGAAGAATGTTTGACATCCTGTGTCGAAACATTCATAATAAAATACAGGATAAAAGTAAGGGAAAGCGAAAGGAGAAAGCAGCATGGAATTAGAGAAGTTTGAGGAAGTATATCAGGTACTGGAAGCGCAGAAGGAAAAGGACGAGACCGCCGCAGAACTGTATGTAGATGTAAAGGAGTTTGCCTACAAGTATGCAACGATGCGGTATCGGTTCAGCGAAATGAGCAGAGAAGAGAAAGCCGAGAACGACAGCTACCGCACCAGCCAGCACAACCGGTTCATGGACAGCGTCCGTATCTATTTCCGTTATCTACAGAACAATGGGGTGAATGTGCCGGACATCAGCAAGCTGGAAGCGGATCGGAAGATTTTCGGTAATTTTGCCTGCTACTATATTTTCCGCATTGAGTGTGAACAGGCATAGAGAAAAGCCTGTTCCCCCAAAAACCGCCCATCCTCTTGACAAAACCGAAAAAATGTGCTAATTTCTGAGTAGGTTGAGACATCAAGTTACTTGTGTCTCTTTTTTTGACTGATAATTCAGGAAAAAAAGAGATCAGGTTCAGATGTATGTTTCAACTTTGGGAAAGTGTAAAAAGAAATTTAAACATACATCTGGGTTTGTTTTAGAAACAAGTCGGATGTATGTTTTTTTATGAAATCAGACGGCGGCGTGGACTATCAGAAAAAACGGATGCAAAGGAGAAAAACGGATGAGCGGCAACACGCAAAAAGAAGGAATCTACAGAACAGCGATGCGGATTTGCAGAATGTGGGGAGTGGCAGAAACTTTGGACAGCGGGATACCGCCTTATGAAACGCCAAAAGCTACGCAGTCTGCGGAGAATGAAAAACTGGTTCTGCAATGGGCAGAGGAATATGTACAGCTACGTGAGAATGGCGAAGAACTCTGGAGATTCTTTGAAAAGAAGATAAAGAATCTACGCAAGCCGGAGCAGAACTAGCAGTATTATCATTTCTACAGGGGAATTATCATTTCCTTATATCCTCTATTAAATAGGATTCCCTGCCTTGCATTGCTGCCTGTAGGGTCGCATCTTCCGAAAGCATAGTAAAACCTGCTTCGCACCGCTGTGAGCGGCTTTGGGTTTGACAATGCTTTTGGAAGGATGCGGGAGGGTAACCAGGCAATGCAATGAAGGGGTGTATTATATCGCCTTTTATCTTAGAGATTCAGAGGAAAAGGAGAGTGAAACCTCATAAGTCTTGCGGTAGATATTTCGGAATATTACAAAAAGCTATATACGGACAATGGCTATATTGCGGTCTTGGAGAATGAGCTAAAGGAGATGGAAAAAGGAATTGCCAATTTGATTAAAGTCATTGAAAAAGGTGTGATTTCAGATGCCGTGACAAGCCGTCTGGAGAAGCTGGAGAAAGACAAAGCCAATCTCAAAGAAGCCATGGAAGCTGAAAATTAAAATACGCGCTGGCAGAGGACGAGAACTGCATCAAGAAATATTTCGATATGTATGCAAAAGCCGACTTTGATGATGAGGACACCAGAAACAAAATTCTGGACTACTTCATAGATAAGATATATGTATATAATGACCGTTTGGTTATTACATGGTGGTATTGCGATGACAGAACAACCATTGAACTGGATACGCTAACGGAGATCACAGAACTCCAGGACAAAAAGTCTAACAGAAAGTGTTCGACATTGACACAGATAACTCCATAGAAAAGTGCCGTTTTTGCGGCACTTTTTATTTTTCGTGTGTGCATTATTGAGGACTGATTCGCTGCAAAAGAGCATCCTGCAATACTTGTGAAAAGTTAATATTCATTGCAACAGCAGCTTCATTCAGCCATTCGGGAATGGTCAATGTTTTTTTAACAGCTTTGTTATTAAAACGTTTGCGATATTCCAGGGTATCGCATGCAACCATACTTAAAAAGGAATCCGCAGTAACTTTGATGTCTGACATTTTGGAGGGCTGTGGAATGGGGCGTTGGTCCTTTTCATATCCATAGAGAATAAGCGCGAGGGCATCTTCAGCCATAAACAGAGCATCAGCCAGTGTGTCGCCGCAGGTATAACAACCTTCCAGATCGGGAAAATATACAGAATAACCTCCATCTGGTTCAGAAGTAAAAATAGCGGGATAAACATATTTAGACATAAGAATCTCCTTTCTAAGAATCCATTCCGGCATCGCGCAAAATAGCAATGGCAGTTCCGGTTTTTATTTCCTTTTTGTGTCGAGGAACAGCAAACTGTTTTCCCGTCACAGAGCTATACCAAATATCATGATTGCTTCCGTGGCGGATAAGAGAACAACCATTTTTCTTTAATAGTTTTAGCAGTTCGTTTGTTTTCATTGATAGCCTTTCTTAAATTATAATACGTGTAAATACGTGTGTCAATAAGCAGAAAAAAACACCTCAAATAATAAGCCTAAATGTTTAGATGATTGGCATATTATTTGAAGTGTTTTTAGATATTTTTAGCATACTGTTTTTTGAAAAAATTGTCAATGAAAAGAAGAGGTCAGATGAAAAATGTGGTATAATTTCTAAAGAGTTTTACAAGGGAGTAATTGACAAGCTATGAAAATGAAACATAACAGACCTCAGAAACGTTTGATAACACAATTGTCATTATGGCTGGCACTGCTATTGACATTTACCGGCTGTGCGGAAAGTACCGTCACGCCGCAGGATAATACCTATGCGATAGAGCAGCTGGCGACGATCCCCTCCGAATTGCTGGAAGCATCGGAGACTGCAGTATCGGAACCCGAATCCGGACAGCCACAGGAAAACGCTTCGGATACACAAGAATCGCAGCAGGTCACAATCGCAACAGACGTTCCGACAGGAGAGGGCACATCAGCATTTTCCCTCCGGGAGATTCCGGCATACTCCGGCACACCTTATACAGAGGTCAATGGTAACCAGCCTTATTTCACAGAGGAGGAGCTGACCACACAGTCCTTCGAAACCTACAGCGAGCTGGACAGCCTGGGGCGCTGTGGCATGGCATATGCCAACGTTGGACAGGATCTGATGCCGACAGAACCGAGAGGGGAGATCGGAGCCGTGAAGCCTACCGGCTGGCATCTGGTGAAATACGATAACGTGGACGGAAAATACCTATACAATCGTTGCCACCTGATCGCCTATATGCTGGCAGCGGAAAATGCCAATCCACAGAACCTGATCACCGGAACCAGATATCTCAACGTGCAGGGAATGCTCCCTTTTGAGACGAAAGTCTGCGATTATGTCAAAAATACAGGGAATCATGTTCTGTATCGCGTCACTCCTATTTTTGACGGTGATAACCTGCTGGCAGACGGCGTCCTCATGGAAGCCTATTCCGTGGAAGATGCCGGAGAGGGAATCAGCTTCTGTGTATTTGCCTACAATGTGCAGCCGGGGATCGGCATTGACTATGCCACCGGTGATAACTGGGCGGAGGGCAGTGGAACCTACCAAAGCACAGCAGCGCCTGCCGCGGTAGAGACACCGGCACCACAGCCTGAGACCGATACCACGGTACAGACCTCACCGGAATCGTCGGCACCGCAGGAATCCCGGCAAACCACCTATGTGCTGAATACCAACACTATGAAATTCCATTATCCCACATGCTCCAGTGTGGACGATATGAAAGAGAAAAACAAACAGATCTACACCGGCAGCAGAGAAGAGGTCATCAATATGGGATATGTTCCCTGCAAACGGTGCAATCCCTGAAATTTGGTGCAAATCTGGTACAAAAAATAAATAAAAATTCCTCAAAAGTTGATTTTCGACAGACATAAAAAAGGTAACACAATTGATATTGTGTTACCTTTTTGCTTTCACATAGTATATCGGTACGCTCGCAGAAAACTTAACCCCTTTTTTGAAAAAAATTGAACCCCTCATTTGCCAAAGTAAATGCAGCCCCGGAAAGTATATGTTATAGTTCACAGATATATAAAAAACGCCGGTTTTATGCGGCTTCCACTAATTTCTAGGAGGAATCAGATGAATACAGCACAACCAATTCGTAACCTGGAGGATTTGAAAAATTTTAAAAACTACTATAAGGAAATCCACCCCAATGCCAGAAACCAATTGTTAGTGATCCTGGGCTTGAATACTGCACTGAGGATTTCGGATTTGCTTACTCTGCGGTGGGAAGATGTTTATAACTTTTCTCAAAACAGATGGCAGGAGCATATTGAGATCATAGAGCAGAAGACGGGAAAGACCTCCTGCATCTATATCAATCATAATATTCACGCATGTCTTCAAAATTATCAGGCACAGCTTCAAAAGGAGCGAAAACCTATTCAGCCAGAAAAGTATCTTTTTCCCCACAGCAATAAAAATGAACCCATCAGTCGGGTGCAGGCTTTTCGCATCATCAAAAAGGTGGCAGCTTATTACAATATCCCCGGCGTGATCTGCTGTCATTCCCTTCGCAAAACCTTCGGATATCATGCCTGGCAGCAGGGCGTACAGCCGGCAATGCTGGTCAGCATCTATAATCATTCGTCTTATGAAGTGACTAAACGATATCTTGGCATTGAGCAGGATGACCGGGATAAAATTTTTCAGGAGATCATACTCTGAACACAAGGGTAACACAATATCAAGTTTGTTACATTACGATCAGTATTTCCAAAACACAGCAAATTATAAGGAAATAATTGATTCAAGGAGGAATGGCTATGCTGAGATTATCGGTGAGAGATGAAGAGTTTCTGATGATCGGAGACGATGTGAAGATTGTATTTCTGGGAAGCAGCGGCGGACAGACACGTATCATGATCGACGCCCCCAAGGATGTGAACATCGTACGAAGCAAGGCCATTGAAAAACGGATCCAGGATCCGGAACTTCTGGCGACGATCCCGAAGTATTACAAGAATCCGGAAGGCACCGCCAAGAAGGAAAAATCCAACGTCGTGATCGTACAGAACAAATAACTTTAGATACTGTGGGACAAAAGCTTGCTAACAATGCGGAATCCTAGGGCCGCAGTAACTATTAACCACACACCGCAGATAAACGGATGTATCTGCAACACTTTTTACACATGGAGGTAAATTATTATGGTAGTACAACACAACTTAACAGCTATGAACTCTAACAGAATGTTAGGATTAACCACAAAAACTCAGGCAAAGTCCACAGAGAAACTGTCTTCCGGTTATAAGATCAACCGTGCAGCAGATGATGCAGCAGGCCTGTCTATTAGTGAGAAGATGAGAAAGCAGATCAGAGGTCTGACACAGGCTTCTTCCAATGCACAGGATGGTATCAGTGCAGTACAGACCGCTGAAGGTGCTCTGAACGAAGTTCAGGATATGTTGCAGAGAATGAATGAGCTGGCAGTAAAGTCTGCAAACGGCACCAATAGTGCAGATGATCGGCAGTATATTCAGGATGAAATTGATCAGTTAACGACAGAAATTGATCGTGTATCTGAAACAACAAAATTTAATGAAGCATATTTGTTAAAAGGTGACAGCACTACAACCGATAAAGCAACTTTTATACAGTCAGGATATGCCGTTGCCGGAGACTTATATGCAGAAGGATCAGATACTGCATTAACTACTGCACAATTGAAAGAAGCATTAGAAAAAGGCCAGAAGATTTATACAGATACTTCTGCAAATGGACAGACTGATGATAAGATTGCTAAAGCTAATAAAGATTATGCATATGTAACAAAACTTTATGATAAAGATGGTAAGGAAGTGTCGGCTGAAAATGTTCTTGCCGGAAAAAATGCTGATGGAACCACGGATGCTCAACATTATTATACCAGTGATGCAGGAAAAACTGGAAATGACAATGACGCAAATGTTGCTATAGCAGTTGCTGATGCTAAGAAAACAGACGGTACAGGATATCTAGAGCAGTTTGATGTAAATGGAAAACTGTCCTTTAATCTTCATGTAGGTGCGGATTCTTCATCCAATAATAAAATTGGTGTAGAAATATCTTCTATGAGTGCCGCAGGAATTGGAGTGAAGAATCTTAAAGTTGATACTGAATATGATGCGACAGCAGCAGTTGATCGTATTTCTGCAGCAATCCAGAAAGTATCTACCCAGCGTTCCGCACTTGGTGCTGTTCAGAACCGTCTGGAGCACACCATCAACAACCTGGACAACGTAGTTGAGAATACCACCAGCGCAGAAAGCCAGATCCGTGATACTGATATGGCAACTGAGATGGTTAAGTATTCCAACAACAACATCCTGGCGCAGGCAGGTCAGGCTATGCTTGCACAGTCCAACCAGGCTAACCAGGGTGTACTGTCTCTGTTACAGTAATCTTAACCACAGTTTGATCCAAAACATTTTTAGAATTAGTTGTGTAAAAACTAACATAAAAAGGTTCCGCCGGAGATTCCGGTGGAACCTTTTTGCTGTGAACAGCCTGAAAATACCAGTGATGCGGCACTTAGTAAAAATGCACAAAATCTAAATCCGTGAAAATAGCCAATTTCAGTATGCTGAATTTTGTATACTTATTTCGTAGAAATTCATAGGAAAACAGCCCTATATACCTTATAATAAACGTGGGTGCTGCCAAAACGGTAAGCGGTTCGCCTTTCGCCAGAATGGGAACATTTTGAGAACTTCCAGTATTATCGGAGGTGATACGAATGGGAAATTTAACGAAAGGTACATAAATGATAGAAACAATGGTTGGCGCTGTCGGTATTGTAGTTACGATGATCAGCATCATCGTGACCGTGATCAGTATCGTGCAGACCAGTCAGAAACGAAAGCATTAAAAAAGCAACCGCCCATTGCCCAAGGTGTAGGTTGCTTTTTTAGAACCATAAACTGAGGCGAACCGTTGCTGTACGGCAGCACTCTTTTTGTGCCTTAATACTAACACGTTTTTTGCGATGCGTCAACGTTTTTCGCATACTTGCAATCATTCTGCAAATGCTATAGACTAAGAGTAATCTACATTCACTTGAAAACAGTAAAGGAGACCACTATGTGCACAGCAGCAACTTATAGATCGCAGGATTTTTATTTTGGCAGAACTTTTGATTATGAATTTAATTATGGAGAAGAAGTGGTGGTGACACCGCGTAATTACTCTTTTCAGTTACGGCATCAGAATGCACTGACTGAGCATTATGCCATGATCGGCATTGCACACATGGTAGGGGATTATCCTCTGTATTATGATGCAGTCAATGAGAAGGGTCTGGGCATGGCAGGCCTTAATTTCGCGGGTAACGCCGTATATCGTAAGCCCAAGGAGGGCAGAGACAATATCGCACAGTTCGAGTTCATTCCCTGGATCCTGGGACAGTGTGCTACGGTGCAGGAAGCCCGGACGCTGTTAGCCCACATCAATCTGGTGGATACGCGGTTCAGCGAGCAGTTTCCGACATCACAGCTGCATTGGATTCTGGCGGACAGGGACGAGGCAATTACGATAGAGGCAGTCGAGGAAGGACTGAACATCTATGATAATCCCGTAGGAGTATTGACGAACAATCCTCCCTTTGACAAGCAACTGTTCCGGTTGAATGATTACAGCTATCTGTCTCCGGACCAGCCGGTGAACCGTTTCTCAGAGCAGCTTCCGCTGCAGACGTACAGCCGTGGCATGGGAGCTATGGGACTGCCCGGTGATCTGTCCTCTGCCTCCCGTTTTGTCCGGGTGGCTTTTACGAAAATGAATTCTGTATCGGGAACCTCGGAGTCTGAAAGCGTCAGTCAGTTTTTCCATATCTTAGGAAGCGTGGCGCAGACGAGAGGGTGCTGCCGTCTGGAAAACGGTAAGTATGAGATCACCATTTATACTTCCTGCTGCAATGCAGACAGGGGAATTTATTATTATACTACCTATGAGAACCACCAGATCACAGCCGTGGATATGTACCGGGAGAACCTGGATGGGGAGATCCCCGTGCATTATCCCCTGGTGCAGGGAGAGCATATCTTACTGCAGAATGCGGGAGATACAACGGAGGAAAAACTGTAAATGGATGTAGAACAGAGAGAACATGTAGTGTCCGGCTTCGCCTTCTATTCCGAGAAGGATGCCGGACTTGCGGAGCAGGAACGGCAGAAGATCGCCTATCTGGATAAGCACATTGACCATGCGGATATGCAGTCGGTTCTTGCTATTTATAAAAAAGCGCTGGAAGACCGGGTGTTCCGCACCCCGGTAGGACTGGAGTACCTCAGGGAGCTGCAGGGAGAGCTACGCGCCCGGGAAGAAGAACTGGGGGAGGAAGTGCCTCCGATCCCTCTGTGGACGAGCTTTGCTAATGTCAGGACGAAGACGTCCCCTGCCAGAAGACGGATCCAGCCGATGCCGGAAGACGCGGGCAAAAAGGCGGGGCTTTGCCTGTCGGTGATCATGAACATCGTGATGCTCGTGGCGATCATTGCCATGTTTGTGATCACATTGAATTCCGACCAACCCAATATCCTGAATTACGAGCGGAATCTTCAAAATAAATACGCATCCTGGGAACAGGAGCTGACCCGGAGAGAGCAGACGGTTAGGGAAAAAGAGAGAGAACTACATATAGAAAATACAGGGAATACGGAGACCGAAGTTTCACAGAATTGACATATTTCCGCGCTATACTATGTCTACAACAGAAAGGTGAGGGTATGTATGGACAGACTGAAAATACTGGTAGTAGATGATGAGAGCAGGATGCGTAAGCTGGTCCGGGATTTCCTGGTGAAGAGTAATTTTGAGGTGCTGGAGGCCGGAGACGGCGAGGAGGCACTGGATATTTTTTATAAGGATAAGGATATTGCACTGATCATTCTGGATGTCATGATGCCGAAAATGGATGGTTGGCAGGTGTGCCGGGAGATCCGTGTGAACTCCAAAGTTCCTATTATTATGCTGACAGCCCGCGGAGATGAGAGAGACGAGCTGCAGGGTTTTCAGCTGGGAGTGGACGAGTATATTTCCAAACCCTTCAGCCCCAAGATCCTGGTGGCGCGGGTGGAAGCGATCCTACGCAGGACGAACCAGTTAGGGCAGGACGAAGCACTGACCTGCGGCGGGATCACTGTGGATAAGACAGCACACCGCGTGATCATAGACGGCAAAGATGTGGACTTAAGCTATAAAGAATTCGAACTTCTGACCTATTTTATGGAAAATAAGGGAATTGCCCTGTCCAGAGAGAAGATACTGAACAACGTATGGAACTATGATTACTTCGGGGATGCCCGTACCATTGATACCCATGTGAAGAAGCTGCGCAGCAAGCTGGGCGAGGAAGGCAATCTCATCAAGACCATATGGGGAATGGGGTACAAAATGGATGAAACAGCAGAATAAACAGCAGAAGAAAAAAGTGCATTCCATCAGAGGACAGTTCGCCTGGATATTTATCGGGCTGATGATCGGGACGATCCTTTTGTGCCTGCTGCTGAATTACATGTTTTTAGGCAGAGTCTATATGCAGAGTAAGCTGGATGTCATTCACGATGCTTATGAGACGATCAAGCAGGCGGCGGAGAGTGACAGCTATGGCTCCGAGGAATTCGCCAGGGAGCTGGATGACGTATGCAGAAGCTATAACATGACAGTATGTGTCATGGACGTGAATTCCAACATGAAATATGTATCCATCAACGGCGGTGAGAGACTGGAGAACCGTCTGATCGGCTATGTGTTCGGCTTTGGAACGTTTCCGGATAATGAGCGGATCATCGAGAACGGTGATGACTATGTGATCCAGAGAACCGGGCAGGAGAATAAGGAATATTTAGAGATCTACGGAAGGCTGAACACCGGAATTTCTTTTATCATGCAGACACCGCTCTCCAGTATTCAGGAGAGTGCCAGGATCGCCAATCGGTTTTATATGATGATCGGCTGTCTGGGAGCACTGGCGGGTGGTATTATTATCTGGTTTGTCTCCAGGCGTGTGACGAAGCCGATCCTGGAGCTGAACGATATCTCACAGCGGATGGTACAGCTGGATTTTGAAGCAAAATATCAGGGCAGGGCTCACAATGAGATCGATCTGCTGGGAGAGAACATTAATATACTGTCCGATTCCCTGGAACAGACGATTTCGGAACTGAAGACTGCGAATAATGAGCTGCAGCGGGATGTGGAGAAAAAGGAAGCTATCGATGAAATGCGTAAGGAGTTCCTGGCGAATGTTTCCCATGAACTGAAGACTCCCATCGCTCTGATCCAGGGCTATGCGGAAGGACTGCAGGAGGGCGTCAATGATGATCCCGAGAGCAGACAGTTCTACTGTGATGTCATCGTGGATGAAGCGGCGAAGATGAACAACATGGTGAAAAAGCTTCTGACGCTGAACCAGCTGGAATTCGGCAACGATGTGGTGACTATGGAGCGTTTCGACATTACGGCACTGGTGAAGAATTATATCCAGTCGGCGGCAATTCTGACCAAACAGAACGATATCACGGTGCGGATGGAAGAGTATCCTCCCATCTATGCCTGGGCGGATGAATTTAAAATAGAAGAAGTATTTATGAACTTTTTCTCCAACGCGGTGAATTACTGCGAGGGTGAGAAGATCATCGATGTCAAAATGGAACAGAAGGATGGCAGGGTGCGCGTATCGGTATTCAATACCGGCAAGCCGATCCCGGAGGATTCCATCGACCACATTTGGGAGAAATTTTATAAAGTAGATAAAGCCAGAACCAGAGAATATGGCGGCAGCGGTGTGGGACTGTCCATCGTGAAGGCAATCATGGATTCCATGAACCAGCCTTACGGCGTGATCAATTACACCAACGGTGTGGAATTCTGGTTTGAATTAGAGACAAAATAATGATTTTAAAAGGATATATTTTTATATGAGGGAAGAACAGATGCAGGAGGCACCGGTAAAGGTGCTGTTAGTCGGTGTGGACATCGGGGAAGAAGCGGATTTTGAACATTCCATGGAAGAACTGGCAAGTCTGGCAGAAGCCGCGGAGAAGGAAGTCGTGGGCCAGATCGTACAACGGCTGGATCATGTGAACAAAGCATTGTATATCGGAACGGGCAAGGTGGCTGAGGTACGCAGACTGGCGGAGGAGAGAGGTGCGCAGGAGGTTGTATTCGACAATTCCCTGACGCCTTCGCAGGTGAGAAATCTAGGGAAAGAGCTGGAGCTTACCGTCATTGACCGGACGAATCTGATCCTTGACATATTTGCCATACGTGCACAGACCAGAGAAGCTAAACTGCAGGTGGAGACAGCGAGACTGCAATACATGCTTCCGAGACTGGTGGGCATGTACGATGCACTGAGCCGTCAGGGCGGCGCCAGCGGCAGCATGAGTAACAAGGGTACCGGTGAGAAGAAGCTGGAGCTGGACAGACGTAAGATCGAACACCGGATCACGGAACTGAAAAAGGAACTGGAGGATGTCAGCAGGATCCGGGATGTGCAGCGTAGGAAAAGACAGCAGTCCCGGACTCCGCAGGTGGCGTTGGTGGGATATACCAATGCGGGAAAGTCTACGATCCTGAACCGCATGGTGGAACAGTTCGGAGAGCTTCCGGAGAAGACGGTCATGGAAAAAGATATGCTGTTCGCCACATTGGAGACCAGCGTCCGCAGTATAGACACAGGGCATAATAAGCCGTTTTTCCTGACGGATACGGTTGGATTCATTCATAAGCTGCCTCACGGTCTGGTAAAGGCATTCCGTTCGACCCTGGAAGAGGTAAAATACGCAGATCTGCTGGTCCAGGTGGTGGATTTTTCCGATGAAAATTACAGACAGCAGATGCAGGTCACTGCCGATACTCTGAAGGAACTGGGAGCAGGTGACATTCCGCAGATTGTGGTGTATAATAAAGCAGACAAATGCGGCATGGAACCACTGCCGCAGAAGAGACAGGAGCACTGGTATCTCGCCGCAGGGCAGAATACCGGTATCCGTGAACTGGCAGAAGCCATTGAGCAGCAGGTCTATGCGGACAATGTGGATTGTACTTTCCTGATACCATACAGCGCGGGGAATGTAGCTTCCTATCTTATGGAAGAGGCACAGGTTTTTTCTACGGAGTACAGGGAAGACGGTATTTTGATCCATGCGGACTGTCACAGACAGGACATGGAGAGATACAAAACATACATGACGCAATAGATCATACAATGCGGGAGGATATTATATGGAACAGAATACACAGCAGGACAGAGCAAAGCTTTTGGAGCAGCAGGCAAGGGAATACCTGATGCAGTCCAAGGACCCGATCTTTACACAGTATGTACAGCAGCTGATCCCGAGAATACAGAAGCAGCCACAGTACGTGGAGCAGTTGCAGGCAGAGCTGGATAAAAGTGTGGAATACTGGCATCAGAGACAGCAACTGAATGCGGAAAGAGCAGAAAGTGCTGCCGCAGGGCAGGTACAGGAGACTGCACAGCCTCCCACGCAGGAGCCCATGCAGAAACAGCCGGCAGGACAGTTCACTGGGCAACCGGCAGAACAGGTTACTGCACAAACGTCAGGGCAGTTTTCCGCACAGCCGGCAACAGAGACTGTAGTACAGGGGACGAAGAAAAAGCAGAATGCGGAATATCTCATTGGAACCATAGCTCTGTCGGTGGTGGGAGGCGTATTTATCCTGACAGCCCTGGTGCTGATGGGAATGTATTTCATGAACGGATGGATCAAGGGAATCTCTCTCTATGTGGTATCCCTGGGCGTAGTGCTGCTGGCAGAGCTGTTGATCCGGAGAAAATTACCGAAGCTTGCACAGATATTTTCGGCGATCGGTATGGCGGCTTTGTATCTGTCCACCATGATCAATACGCTATCCTTACATAATTTCGGGATGCTTCCTGCCGCGTTGATCATTGGTGTGATCACCGTAGGCACGGTATTGTTGAGCCGAAAACGGGATTCGCTGATCCACAGACTGCTGGGAATTGCTTCCTGCTGGCTCTGTGCTTACCCACTATCCATGTCCTCCGGGTTATCGATGGCGGAGGTCTTGATGGTAATGGGATTGATCCTGATCCTGAGTATATTGTGCGCCTGTGTACCGGTGCACAGATTCCATACAGCATCACAGCTGATCCTGTTTGCCAGTACCACAGTGCTGTTCCCGACGGCTGTAGGCTGTATTGTGTGGACACAGGGCATGTCGGTTGGTGTTGCGGTTGTAGCTTATAGTGTGTTTTTCCTGATAGCACATCTGGTACTTGTCGTACAGAGCCGTTATGCGCAAATAGAAAAGCAGACCGGACATGTGGTGAAAAGTGGAGGATTGCTTGCTATTTACATTGCATTTATTCTGGTATCCGGAATTATGACGGGTGCCGGTATGGATGATTATTGGAGAGCGGCAGAGACGGATGGATATATTGGCATTTTTGCCCTGACCGGAATAGCATTTGTTATCACAATACTGACTGTGATCGCTATGCGGAAGGCGGAAAAGGGATGGCAGAAATGGCTTCCCTGCTATTTCTTCAGTTTCGTGACTTTCTGTGGATTTTCAGTAATAGAGAATGATTGGGGGATCGTGATCTGTGCTACGGTATTGCTGATAGCAGTAAAAGTACTGTCACGCCTGGCAAAAGGGGGCCTTGCGGCACTGGATGCCATCCTTACTACGGTATATTGTATCCTGCTTCTGATGAACGGGAAGGAGATCCCCTATGCTTATGTGCTTTTGGCAGGAACAATCCTCAGTATGTTCCTTGTGCATGAATGGAGTACCTACCAGGAGATCGTGCTGACTTTTTCACTGGCATTTTTTGCTCTGTCGCATTTGATGCCTATGATAAAACTGCCGGCATTTTCCGGAATTCTCTTCGTGAGCATTCTGCTGTTCAATAATGTGAATTGTATGCGGGACAAGGGAATCCTCGTATTTAATGTATCCGTTCTGATCGGACAGATCGGAGCACTGATCGCTCTGGCAAATCCGATCTATCGGAATTCCTACATTACTTATTTATGTATGTTTGTTTTTGTACTGGCTTATCTGGTGCTGACCCTGCAGGGAAAATATTATAAGAATTTTAAACACAGAGAATTGATCATCGTGATATTCCTGACCTATATGGCACTGATCGTCAAGACGAATATCCCTGTGATCAACAGCATTCTGATCATGCTGATCGCACTGGTAAGCGTGACTGCCGGTTTCGTGAAAAAGGATAAGCCCGTCAGAATCTATGGCTTAGTGCTTTCTTTATGTACTTGTGGTAAAATAGCTTTATATGATTACTGGGGCGCACCGATCCTGCAGAAGACCATACTTTTCTTCGTGGTAGGCGTAATTGCTCTTGTAATTGCCGGAATCTATATTATACTGGAAAAGAAATGCAATGAGTGATGCAATGGACAGGAAGGAAGAAAAGGAATAAAATTATGACAGGACGTAATAAAAACATGGTGTGCGGAGCCTTATTATGTGCAATGATGTTATCCATGACAGCCTGCGGCAACGAGATTCCGGATCTGACGGAAGAGGAATCCCAGCGGATTGGAGAATATGCGGCAGTGACACTGTTAAAATACGATGCCAATAATCGCAGCCGCCTGGTAGATCCCGAAGTGGTGATCGCCAAATTGGAAAAGGAAGCGGCAAAGGAAACAACAAAAGCATCGCAGGAAGAGGGAAAAGCGGAAGAGACGGGTAGCACCGGTACCACGGAAGTGACGATGCCCACGGCGCAGGAAGAGATTACTGCCAGTATGGAAGATTTTTTTGGCCTGCCGGAAGGTGTCAGCATTACCTATGAGGATTATATGGTAGCAGATTCTTATCCCGAGGACGGGGTTGAGGATGACTATTTTGCACTGGATGCATCCATGGGGAAGAAATTGCTGGTGCTCAGATTTCATCTGACGAATGGAACAGAGCAGGTAGAGTCGATCGATCTGCTGAATACGAACTCCAGATATATTATTACAGTGAATGACAGCATCCGGGCAAATGCACTGACTACCATGCTGCCGAATGACATGTCTACTTATGCGGAGACACTGGAACCCGGACAGACACAGGAGCTGGTATTATTACTGGAAGTAAACGAAGATGTGGCAGGTGCTGTACAGACGATAGCACTTCGGCTTAAAAATGCGTCAAATGAATATACAATTCAACTATTGTAGATATTTTTTGAAAAAAATAAAAAACAGTGTTGACAAGTGGAAGATAGGGTGATATACTCAGTTTCGTTGTTGCGGCAGTGCCAAGACAACGAAACAGCTTCCGATAAGACTTAAAAAGTTTTTGAAAAAACTGTTGACAGATACCGACAAGGTATGATAAGATATCGATTGTCGCGAAAAACGAAAGTTTTTCAAGACAAAAAAGTTTTTAAAAAAGTTGTTGACAA
>ERZ832522.1064-NODE-1064-length-38239-cov-13.821574_pt1 | contig 38239 bp, 43 predicted proteins | sample MGYA00519951_ERZ832522 | MGnify/ENA primary metagenome ERZ832522 (study PRJEB31850, sample SAMEA3708728) | human gut metagenome | biome: human gut; feature: human-associated habitat; material: faeces | place: China | collected 2014 ... | reverse complement strand
TTCCTGCAAAAAAATGTCTTGCGCAACGCAAAAATCCCTCGCTGCCGGTCACATCATGAGTTTTCAGATACACCCTAGGAGAAAACAAACGGCGAATGTAGACAAACCCGGCTCGTTCGTGATATAATCATACTGGTTTACAGGCAAAGAGCGCGCTCTTCTGCCGAGTTCTGAATTTGGCAGGTTGAAGATGGCTTTTTGCTTGGTTCCCGACATGATCTTCCCAGCGTTGACCGACGTGACGGCCGAGGCGCTGCGTTCGCGCGGCATTACGTTTCTGATGATGGATTTTGACAATACCATTGTGCCGTATACAACGGAAGTGCCGACGGAAAAGATGCGCGCGTGGATAGAAGCAATGAAAGCCTCCGGCATCGGCCTTTGCGTCGTGTCCAACAGCAAAAAGCCCCGCGTGGTGACGTTCTGCAAGACGTATGGGTTAGACTGCGTCACGCACGCGAAAAAGCCCTTTCAGAAGGGGATTTCCGAGTGCCTCGCGAGGTTTCGGCTTAGACCAGAGACCGCCGCGCTCGTGGGCGACCAGATCTACACGGACGTTCTGGGCGCGAACTGCGCGCAACTCACGTCCATTTTGATTTCCGCAATCGATAATCATACGATATGGCTGAAGCTGCGGCACGTTTGCGAGCTTCCCTTTATCGCATGGAGAAAAAGGAGAATACGCCATGAAAAACATTGAAAAGTATCAGAGTCTGCTGGCCTCCGGCGAGGTCGACGCGCTGCTTTTAACGAGCGGGTATAACCGGCTCTACGCGGCGCAGTATGGTGTTGCCGAGGGCGTTGCCGTGGTCACAAAAGAGGGCGCGTACTATTTTACCGACAGCCGCTACATTGAGGCCGCCGAAAAGAACCTCCCCGGCTTTACGGTCCGGATGACGCATCCGGGCTCAAGCGAGGTAGAGCGCATCAACGAGGTCATCGGCGAGCACACGATCAAAAAGCTCGGCTTCGAAGAATCCGATATGACCTATGCGACCTTCCTCGAGTTCCAGCATGCGCTGCACGCAGTGCTGGTCCCGATGCAGAAGAAAATCGACGCCTTCCGCGCCTCGAAGGAGCCGTGGGAGCTGGAGCTCATGCGCAAGGCGCAGGAGATCACGGACCTTACGTTCACGCAGCTTCAGAAGGTCATCTGCGCGGGCATGACCGAAAAGGACCTGCGCGCGGAGCTTATTTACAGACTCTATAAAAATGGAGCCGACGGACTGTCCTTTGACCCCATCGTCGTCTCCGGCCCCAATACGAGCATGCCTCACGGCGTGCCGGGTGACCGCCAGCTTCAGTTCGGCGATTTTATCACGATGGACTTCGGCTGCATCTACAAGGGCTACTGCTCGGACATGACCAGAACCGTCGCGCTCGGCTTTGTGACCGAGGAGATGGACAAGGTCTATAAGACCGTTCTCAAGGCGCAGCTGGCCGGTATCGCGGCGACAAAGGCCGGTGTGAGCGGCAAGGCCATCGACGGCGCGGCGCGCAAGGTCATCGCGGACGCGGGCTACGGCGAATACTTCGGCCACGGCTACGGCCACAGCCTCGGCATTCTCATCCACGAAGCGCCCAACGCCAACACCAGAAACGAAGAGCCGATGCCCGAAAACGCGGTCGTTTCGGCCGAGCCCGGTATTTATCTGCCCGGCAAATTCGGCGTTCGCATCGAGGATGTGACCGTGCTGACGAAGGACGGCTGCGAGATCCTCACAAAGAGCCCGAAAAATTTGATTATTTTGTGATAGCCGCTTGAAAAATACGACTACTTGTTGTAAAATTGTATAAGCTATTGCATATGTAGTTTTAGATTTACACATATTGGAGGAAACAGGATATGGCAACCATTACCGCCGGTGATTTCAGAAACGGTAAGACTTTCGAGATGGACGGCAAGATCATGCAGGTCGTCGAGTTCCAGCATGTCAAGCCCGGCAAAGGCGCGGCTTTCGTGCGCACGAAGATGAAGAACATCGTGACCGGCGCTGTGACTGAAACGTCGTTCAACCCCACTGCGAAGTTTGAAGAAGCATTCATCGAGCGCAAGGACTATGAGTACAGCTACAACGACGGCGATCTGTACTACTTCATGGATCTTGAGACCTACGACATGATCCCCATCAGCAAGGACACCCTCGACAGCTCCTTCCGCTTCATCAAGGAGAATACGGTCTGCAAGCTGCTGAGCTACAAGGGCAACGTCTTCGGCATTGAGACTCCGAACTTCGTCGAGCTCGTCGTCACCAAGGCTGACCCGGGCGTCAAGGGCGATACCGCGACCAACGTCACCAAGCCCGCGACCGTCGAAACCGGCGCGGAGATCAAGGTTCCTCTGTTCATCAACGAGGGCGACAAGATCCAGATCGACACCCGTACGGGTGAATATCTGGGTCGTGCAAAGGGCTAATACGCTGCGCTGAAAGGAGCAAGACTATGACGCTTTCCGAAAAATCTGCTTATCTCAAGGGCCTGATGGATGGCCTGAAGCTGGACACCGAGAAGGACGAGGGCAAGATGATTGCCGCGATCGTCGACATGCTCTCCGACGTTGCAGAGACGGTTTCCGATCTCGAGGACGTGGTGGACACGATCTCGGATGAGCTCGACTGCATCGAAGAGGACCTCGACAACATCGACGACTATCTGCTCGACGACGAGGATGACGACGATTACGAGGACTACGACGAGGACGAGGATGACGCGGAAGACGACGAGTACGACTTCGGCGACGACGAGGTGCTTTACGAGGTGAAGTGCCCGACCTGCGGCGAGGAGATCACCATCGACGAGCAGATGCTCGACGAAGGTTCCACCGTCTGCCCGAACTGCGGCGAAGAGCTGGAGTTCGATCTGGAAGAGGACGGGGAAGAGCCGAAGGAATAACACCATGCAATCCAAAAACGGTATGACCAGTCCGGCCATACCGTTTTTTGCGTCAGGAGGAATGAAGATGCGAGAGGTTCAGATCGGGCGGGTGTACCGCCATTTTAAGGGTGACTATTATGTAGTGGAAGCCGTGGCGCACGATTCGGAGACGGGGGAGGCGGTCGTCATCTACCGCAAGCTTTACGGAGACGGCGGGCTCTGGGTAAGGCCGATGGCTATGTTTTTAGAGCCGGTCGATAAGGAAAAATATCCGGACACGAAGCAGGACTACCGCTTCGAATTGCAGGAAATCAGGAGCGTCGCAGGGCACTGAGACGCGGCATTTTTTCTCCAGGGGCTCGAAAATTGCGGCAGGATGTGTTACAATGGGCGAAGAAAATTTTGGAGGAAACGTATGCTGGACCATATTTTTGCGCGATATGACGCGGTGCTGGTGCTCGATACGGAGACGACCGGTATTTCATGCAGGAAAGACGAGATCATCGAATTGGCCGTGTTAAAAGCTGGGCAGGATGAAGCGGGACTCTGCGAGCTGGAGACAATGGACGAGTTTATCCGGCTCTCCGAGGGGAGGCATTTGCCCGAGAAAATCGTCGAGCTCACGGGCATTACCGAGCGGATGCTGCTGGACGATGGAATTTCCAAGCGGCAGGCGGCGGAGATGTTTTCCCGGATGTTCGGCGAGCGGACGTTGATCGTTGCATACAACGCGCAGTTCGATCTGTGCTTTTTGTATTATTTCCTGGCGCAGTTCGGCATGGCGGATGTGCTCCAGGGCGCGAAGATGCTGGACGCGCTTACGGTTTACAAGGACCGCCGTCCGTTTCCGCATAAGCTCTGCAACGCCGTCGACGCGTACCAGCTCAAGACGCAGAACACGCACAGGGCCATTGACGATGCGCGCGCTACGCTCGAGCTGCTCGCCGCGATGGAGCAAGAGGAGCAGGATCTGGAGCGGTACGTGAACCTCTTCGGTTATAATCCCAGGTTCGGCCTGCCGAAGCCCACGATCCACTCCGTGCAGTATCTCCCGCAGGGCTATAACCGCACAGGAAAGCTCTACGAGGACTTGCAGCCCGCGTTTTTATAAGATCAAGGACGCCGGCCTTTTCGGACGCACTTCCAGAAGGTTCGTAGGGGGCGATGCCTACATCGCCCCATTAGAAACCCTCGAATTCGCCGAAGATTTCCGTAAAAAAGGTTTATACTGCCGGGTCGATGTGGGCATCGACCCCTACGCATTTGTCGAAAAAATAGCGCAAGAATTGGATAGAAACGCGGAAACGCCAGCCCGCAATTGCGGACTGGCGTTTGTGTGTTCAGCTGTTTTTCAGTATCGGAAGAAGATCGAGAAGATCTTCGATGACGTAGTCGCACCGTTCGTCGGCGTTTTCGCGCGTTCCGTAGAAGCATGTGGGAATCCCGGCGTTGCGGCCGCCCTGCATGTCGGACGACAGACTGTCTCCGACCATGAGAGCACTTTTGCGGCGGCTTTCTCCGATTTGCGCGAAAACCTTGTCGTAAAAATCCTTCTCGGGCTTTTTGGTGCCGAGCTGCTCGGAGATGAAAACGTAATCAAAATACTGCGCCATGCCGGAACGTTCAATCCGCCGCTCCTGCGCGTAGGTATCGCCGTTTGTGACAACGACGACGAGGTATTTCCCGTGCAGCGCCTGCAGTAATTCTTTGCAGTGCGGCATAAAGTTCCGTCCTTCGGCAAGCTCGAGAAGATAGCGCCGGTTGATCGCCACGGGGTCAGCGTCCAAGCCGATGGACGCAAAATAGCGGCGGAAGCGCTCGGCATAGATAAAATCCTTTTCAATTTCGCCCAGCTCGTAGCTCTTCCACATCTGGTCGTTGAAGACTTCGTACTTTAGCATATCTTCCTCGGTGAATGTGACGCCGATTTCGGCAAAGGCCTTCACCAAGGCCTCGAAGGAGCTTTTGCGGAAATCGAAGAGCGTATCGTCGACGTCAATCAGAACCGTATTAAATCTCATGGCAGCCTCGCTTTTTCGTTTTTTCCAGTATATCATATTTCCGGGATTTATGATATACTAAATTCGCTGTCCGCGCAGCGCGGAAAACCGGCAAATTGCCGAGGCGCGGCGGCGAAAGGAGAACCGAATGAAAACGATCATACAGCTGCTGGCCGAAGAGCTGGGCTGCAAGGAAGAATATGTGAACAACGTGGTGACGCTTTTGGACGAAGGCAACACCATTCCCTTTATCGCCCGCTACCGCAAGGAGGCGCACGGTGCGATGGACGACACGGCGCTTCGAACGCTCGAGACAAGACTCCAGTATCTGCGCAATTTGCAGCAGCGCCGGGACGAAGTAAAATCTGCCGTCGAGGCGCAGGGCAAGCTGACGGACGAGCTGGCACGCTCGATTGACAATGCCGCGACGCTCGCCGAGGTCGAGGACCTCTACCGGCCGTACAAGCAGAAGCGCCGCACGCGCGCAACCGTCGCCAAGGAAAAGGGCCTCGAGCCGCTGGCGGACGCGATTTTTGCGCAGGACAGGAATGGGAAAGCGCCCGAGGAACTGGCGAAGGACTTCTTAAATCCCGACTTGGGCGTGGAGACAATCGAAGACGCGCTTTCCGGCGCGAGCGACATTATCGCCGAGCGGATTTCCGATGACGCGGAGCTTCGCAAGAGCCTGCGCGCGCGGATGCAGAAAAGCGCCCTGTGCGAAAGCAAAGCCGCGAAGGAGGACGAGGACTCCGTTTACCGGCTTTATTATGATTTCCATCAGCCCGTCTCGAAGCTCCAGAGCCATCAGGTGCTCGCGCTCAACCGCGGCGAGAAGGAGGGCTTTTTGAAGGTCGCGCTGGATTTGGACCGCGCGGAGGCGATGCAGCTGATCAGAAAGCGCGTCGTAAAGCCCGGCTCGCCTGCGATGGCATTTCTGGCTTCGGCGGCCGAAGACAGCTACGACCGGCTTCTTGCGCCCAGCATGGAGCGCGAGCTCCGGACGATGCTGACCGACGCGGCAAACGAGGCGGCGATTCACAACTTTGCCCTCAACCTCCGGCCGCTTCTCATGCAGCCGCCCGTGAAAGGCTTTGTCACAATGGGGCTGGACCCCGGCTACGCGCACGGCTGCAAGGTGGCCGTCATCGACGCGACGGGCAAGGTGCTCGATACTGCGGTCGTCTACCCGACGTTCTCCGAGCGCAAAAAGCAGGAGGCGATCGATACCCTCAAGCGGCTCATCGACAAGCACAGGGTCAAGCATCTGGCCATCGGCAACGGCACGGCCTCGCGCGAAACGGAGGCAATGGCGGTCGAGCTCATTCGGAAGTGCCCCGGGGTATCGTATATGATCGTCAATGAATCGGGCGCGTCGGTTTACTCGGCTTCAAAGCTGGCAGCCGAGGAATTTCCGCAGTTCGATGTGAACCTCCGCTCGGCGGTTTCGATCGCAAGACGGCTGCAGGACCCCTTGGCAGAGCTCGTGAAGATCGACCCCAAGGCCATCGGTGTGGGTCAGTATCAGCACGATATGCCGGAAAAGGAGCTCGATAGCGCGCTCGGCGCAGTGGTCGAAAGCTGCGTCAACGCGGTCGGTGTGGATGTGAACACGGCCTCCATGCCGCTTCTTAAGCAGGTTTCGGGTCTTAATGCGACGACGGCTAAAAACATTGTTCTCTACCGCGAGGAAAACGGCGCCTTTACCGCGCGCGCGCAGCTGAAAAAAGTGCCGAAATTAGGCCCCAAGGCGTTTGAACAGGCGGCAGGCTTTTTGCGCGTGCCAGAAAGCGGCAAGGTGCTGGATAATACCGGCGTGCACCCCGAGTCTTACAAGGCGGCCGAGCATATGCTGACGCTGTGCGGTTTGAAGCTCTCGGATGTCGGAACGAAGAAGCTGAAGGAGCTCCCTGCGCGCACGAAGCTCTACGGCGAGGAGAAGCTGGCGCAGGCGTGTGAGATTGGCGTTCCGACGATGCAGGATATTGTGAAGGAGCTCGTGAAGCCCGGGCGTGACCCCAGAGACGAACTGCCCGCGCCGATTCTGCGTACGGATGTTCTGGAGCTGAAGGACCTGAAGCCCGGCATGGAGCTCAGCGGCACGGTGCGCAACGTCATCGACTTCGGCGTTTTTGTGGATATCGGCGTGCATCAGGACGGCCTGGTGCATATCTCGCAGGTCTGCAACAAATATATCCGTCACCCGTCCGAGGTCGTTTCGGTCGGCGATGTGGTAAAAGTCAAGGTACTGGAGGTCGATGAAAAGCGCAAGCGCATCAGCCTCACGATGAAAGGCGTATAAAGAAGAAAGGAAGCGGCTCTTATGAAAAAGCGCATCTGCATTCTCTACACCGGCGGCACCATCGGCATGGTGCCAAGCGAAAAAGGCTACGTTCCCTCGAGCGGCGCGTTTTTAGATCTGCTGCGCGCGATTCCGGATCTGTACTGGGCGGATATGCCCGCGTGGGACGTGGTGGAGTTTGAACCGCTGCTCGATTCCTCGGACATTACGGTCCGCGAATGGAACCAGATCGGAAGTGCCATTGCTGAGCGGTACGAAGATTATGACGGCTTTGTCGTCCTCCATGGTACGGACACGATGGCGTACTCTGCGTCGGCGATTTCCTTCATGCTGGAAAACCTCTCAAAGCCCGTGATCTTTACCGGCTCGCAGATTCCGCTGGGGCAAATCCGAAGTGATGGCCGCGACAATATCATAAGCTCGCTGCTCATTGCCGCTTCCGGACAGGTCCACGAGGTCTGCATCTACTTTAACGGCGTTCTTTTGCGCGGCAACCGGAGCACGAAGCGCTCGTCCGACCAGTTTGAGGCCTTCGAGTCGCCGAACGAAGCGCCGCTGGCCCATGCCGGCATTCAGATCGAGTACAAAAAACGGGTCCTTCGCCCGGCGAGCGAGGAAGCGTTCCGCTTTCAGCCGTTTAAGGAGCTCCCCATCGGCGTCATCAAAATTTTCCCGGGCATTCAGTTCGACTATTTTGCGTCGCTGATGACGGATAAGCTAAAGGGCGTGGTGCTCGAGACGTTCGGCGCGGGCAATATTCCGGGTTCGGCGCAGAATGCGCTGCTGCCGATTATCGAACGGGCTTACAAAAACGGCACGATCATTACCGTCTGCTCACAGTGCAGCCAGGGCGCGGTGAGCCTCGGGACCTATGCGGCAAGCTCGGCGCTGCGAAGAGTCGGCGCGGTCAACGGCCGGGACATGACGACGGAGGCTGCCCTTGCCAAGAGCTACTACCTGATGTCTGTCTCGGACGATATGGCGTTTGTGAAATCGCAGATGCAGAAAAATTTACGCGGCGAGCTTACGGAATAAGAAAACAAAACGGCAGGACGATTCGGGAGGGAACCGTCCTGCCGTTTTCTGTTTTTGGATCAAAGCCCTGCTGCATCCTGGCTGACCAGCGCGCGGAAGACTGCGTCGCGGTCATACGTTCCCGCCGCAAAGCCCGGAATTTCCTTGATGGCCTTGCAGGTGCTTAAGCTGAAGCCGGTCAGGATCTGGCCAATTTCTTGATCCTGATACGGGCAGTCGCCGGTCACGATCAGCGTTGACAGGCTGTGCACCACCAGCCACAGATTGCGGAAATAGAAATCTGCCTCTTCTTCGGTGATGTGATAGACGGTGATTAGCGTCGGGCGGACGAGCGCCTGCAAATGCCGCATGGCCTGCATGGCGCCAAATTCCTGCGATTTTGTCAGAAACAAAAGCCGGTAGAGCTCGGGCTCCTCCCGCGCAAAGCGGATGTACTGCGTTCCAACGCCGAGAAACGGAATTTTTTCCTGCAAACCGATTTTGGTATAGTCGTCGTACACGCGCACGGCGGCAGCATAGACCGCCTGCCGGATGCCGCCCATGGAGCCGAAGGCGGTGAAAATCGGCTGCGTGGACGTGCCGAGCTCGTCGGCGATTGTTTTGGCGGTCAGACCGTCCGCGCCCTTTGCCCGCACGACGCGCAGCGCCGCCGCGACCATCTCGTCCTTTGTAAACTTGTTTTTCGGAGCCATTGCCCGCACCCTTTCTATCAAAAAATAGATGATATGATATATATTAGATGATTTACATCGGAATTATACGAAACGCGGACGCACTTGTCAATGGGAAGTACAGCTGCATTTACGACCTAAAAAAGCACCGGAGGGGATATAGAACATCCTCTCCGGTGCGTGTTTTTTTCAGATGACGCGGAAATCGCAGGGGACGATGCGCTCCGGCGCGTTGGGGTCTTTAAAAAAGTCCAGCAGCAGGTCGGACATTTCTGTTCCAATTTCGCGCAGCACCGGGCAGCCGGAATAGCAGTCGTAGCCTCCCGTGCCGCTGGCGCGGTAGCTGCTGAGGCAGGCGGTAAAAACATCCTCGTCCGCGACGGGTACTCCGTTTACGCGGAGCTCTGTCACGCGGTGACCGACCGGCATGCCACAGTCAAAGACGTAGTGCACGCCCGCGTAGTAGTCGTAGTTGTAATGCTCGACTTTCGGCTTCAAAAAGGCGTCTGAGATGGCAAGCGAGCCGTCTTCGCCCTTTGTGAAGTATTCCGCGCTGCGCTCCATCGCCCGGCGCAGAACCGCGCCCGTGATTTGCATCACAGTGAGCGTATTCGTGTACGGGTACGCGTTCAGAATGTCTCTGCGCCGCACGGTCTGCGGAAGGCCCGCCGGATCGTTTGCAAGGCTCGTGACGGAGATCTGCGCGCCGCTCGCCAGAAGCTGCACCGTGTTAAAAAGATCGGCTAGCGGGTTTCCGTAAGCAGCCATATGCAGCGGGGTATCGATCGCCATCGGCTCCGGCAGGTGCCCCACGACCTCGTCGAGCCAGTCCTGCGCGCCGCGCTCCATGCCGGAAAATTCCGCCAGCCATTCCGGGCGGCAGGGGCCTCCCGCGCGAATCGTCCGGCTGGAAAATTGTGCGCTGCTGTCTGACACGATTGCTTCCAACTTCAAAAATTCCTGTCCCTTGTCAGACGGCTGGACAACAAAGGTACCCTGCACCATCTGACCGGGCACGGACATATGCTGGTGGCCGGTCAGGAGGATGTCAAAGTCAAGCTCCTGACAGATCCGGTATGCGGCGTTCTCGCGCGTAGCCGAAAGCGTCCGGCCGCTTGCAAGGTCACGCTCAAAGCCGCCGTGATAGACGCACACCGTGAGATCGACGTTGCCTTTTAGCAGCGCGAGCGCACTGGCCGCTGCTGGAAGTGGGTCTTCGATCGTAATGCCGGACAGGTGCTCCGGCCGCTCCCAGATGTTCACGTAGTCGGTCACAATACCGACAATGCCGACGCGGAGCCCGTTTTCGAGCGTATGCACCCGCGCGGGGAAGCGAGTGGAGCCATCGGCCCGGCGGACATTCTGGCAGACGCATCTGGCGTGCAGCGCATCAAGATAGCTGTCCAGATATGCCATGCCGTAGTTAAAGTCGTGGTTCCCGAGCGTCACGTAGTCGTAGCCGCAGCGGTTCATGATCTCGGCGAACTTCTCAGCGCTTCCGATCGTATCGTGGCAGTAGGCTCCAAACGGCGAACCCTGCAGCAGATCTCCGCCGTCGATGATGAGCGTGTTGCCGTCTTTTTGGAACCGGCTGGCGCACTTGAAAAGGCCGAGATCTTTTTCTGTCTGGCTGCGGTAGTCGGTGGGGTAGATGTAGCTGTGAAGATCGGAGGTAAAGTAAATCGTCAGCTTTCGTTCCTGCATCGCCTTACCCCCGAGCCAGCTTGACGCGGATTTTTGCCGAGATCCACTCGATGATGAGCACCAGCACAATAAGCCCCAGCAAAATCGCGCCGACTTCGTTCCAGCGGTACGAGCTCATGGCGAAAATCAAGGGCGCACCGATGCCGCCCGCGCCGACAAGACCGAGAACCGTCGCGTCGCGCAGGTTCATATCGAAGCGGTAGATGATCGTGGAGGTAAAGTCCGCAGTCAGCTGCGGCAAAATGCCGTAGCGGATCTTCTGGAACGTCGTGCAGCCTGCCGCGTCGAGAGACTCCAGAATCCGCTTGTCAAGGTCCTCAATGCTCTCAATGAACATTTTGGACACCATGCCGATCGAGCACAGGGACATCGTGAGAAGTCCTGCAAACGGTCCGGGACCCGTGACGCGGATGAACATCAGGCCATAGACAAAGGCCGGGATCGTGCGGATGGCCGCAATGAGCACCCGCCCGACGAGCGCCACGGCCTTGGGGACCAGATTGCTGGCAGACAGGAACGACAGGGGAAGCGAAATGACCGCGCCGACGATCGTTCCCAAAAACGCGATGCAGAAGGTCTCCAGCAGCAGATACGGCACGCCGTCTGTGCCGAGCGTGAATAGAAGCTTTGCCGATGGGTGGAAAATGCCGGAGAGAATGTTTCCCGCGACCTCCAGCCCGTTTCCGGTTGGATTACTCACCCGGACGGCCGAGCCGGACCAGGCAAGCAGACACGCAACGCAGAACGCCGCCAGCAGCTGCCAGAGCCACGTTTTGGGCGCGGAGGCGTAGGCCTTTTGAATTTTTTCGTTCATTGCCGTCTCCTCCCTACGTCAGGCGCTTGCGCAGCGCGTGGCTGACCGCTTCGATGAACATGACGGTGACAAACAGCACGATGAGGATCATGCCGAGGCTGTCATATTCGCGCCAGCCGATTTTTTCGTTCATGATAAGGCCAAGGCCGCCCGCGCCGACATAGCCGAGGATCGACGCGTAGCGCACGTTACCCTCGAGGCAGAACAGCGATACCGACAGATAGGTCGGCAGCACCTGCGGGAAGACTGCTGTGACGAACGCGCGGAGCTTCGTTGCGCCAAGCGCCTCCATCGCCTCATACGGGCCCATGTCAACGGTTTCGATGATCTCAAAAAGCTGCTTTCCGACGTAGGCAAACGTGAAGACCGCGATGGCGCAGGTACCGGCCATGGTGCCAAGGCCAAAGATGTAGGTTGCAATCAGCGCGCAGACAAGCGTCGGAAGCGTCCGAACAAGACTCAAAAACAAACGCACGAGAAAGACCACAACGCGGTTCGTTACAATGTTGCTTGCCGCGGCGATGGCAAACGGAATGGCAAGCACCGCGCCAATAAAAGAGCCGAGGAAGGACATTTTGATCGTGTCCAGCAGCGGCTGCCAGATCTTTCCTAAATACGCGGTATTGGGCGGGAACATGGCCTTGAGAATGTCAAAGAACTTGCTGCCTTTTTTCACAAGAACCGAGAAGTTAAAGCCGGTGATCCGGACGGACACGGCCGTCAGAACCACCAGAATCAGAAGCACCAGCGGCGCGCGGCTGCGCTTTTCTTCGACGACGGTTCCGTCGGAAAGCGTGTAGCGCCGGGGGCGGAGGATGCGGTCATACAGGCTCATACGGCAGCCTCCGAGGAAGCATCCTCCCCGTAGATCGCGTCCAGAACCGCCTGATCGACCTGCTTTGACGGCCCGTCGTAGACGATTTTACCGGCGCGGATACCGATGATGCGGTCGGCGTACTCGAGCGCCAGCTCCACGTGGTGGATGTTGAGCAGGATCGAAATGCCAAGCTCCTGATTGATGTGTACAAAGTCTTCCATGACCTGTTTGGCCGTCACGGGATCGAGCGCGGCGACGGGCTCGTCTGCCAGAATGATGTGCGGATCCTGCGTCAGGGTGCGCGCCAGCGCGACGCGCTGCTGCTGACCGCCGGAGAGCTGGTCGGCGCGCATATAGGCCTTGTCCAGAATGCCGACCTTGTCAAGGGACTCGAGCGCCCGGATTTTATCCTCTTTGCGGAACGCACCCAGAAGCACGCGCCAGAACGGCATGTCCGGCACGCAGGCGGCGAGCACGTTTTTAATGACGCTCGTGCGCGTGACGAGATTAAAAGACTGGAACACCATGCCGATTCCGCGCCGGAATTTGCGAAGGGGTTTGCCGGAAAGCCCGGTCACGTCGGTACCGTTTACGGTAAGGCTCCCGGAGGTGATCTGGTGCATCCGGTTCACAGCGCGCAGGAGCGTTGATTTTCCCGCGCCGGAGCGGCCGATGATCGCGACAAACTCGCCGTCTTCAATGCGCAGGCTCACGTCGTCGAGGCCGACCGTGCCGTTGGGATATACTTTGGATACGTGGTCAAATATGATCATAAAGCGTCCTCATTTCCGGGGTTCAGCGGAAGCCCGGCAGCGCGGACGATACCTGCTGACAGGTTTCGGCTGGACCCCTGATGATAAAAAGCGCGGGGAAGACCGCACAGCGGAAGGTATCTGCCGTGCAAGTCCTCCCCGCGTGGGAAAGTTCAATTTAGTTCGCTGCGGTCAGCTCCTGAATGAGCTTCTGCGCGGCGCGCTCGTTGTCATAGTCGGAAGCCTGCGCTTTCTGATAGCCGTTGTGGCTGTAGATGGCGATGACGGCCTTGCCTTCTTCGGTGTTGCCGATGTTGATGAAAGCGTCCTGAAGCGCGGCGATCAGGTCAGCGTCCATGATCTCGGAGTTCTTGCTGACGGAGATGGTGTCGTTGTAGATCGGGGCGGTCACGCCGATGACGTTCGTCTCTTCCCAGATGGAGCCTTCGCGGCCAAACTCGGAGTTCCAGCGCTCGGCATAGTCACGGCGCGCGTCGGCATAGGTCACGAGAACGTCAACCTGACCGGAGGCCAGACGGGCGAACGCGCTTGCGTAGGAGTCAGACTGGACGGCGCTGCTGAGGTCGGAAATGCCCTTGCCGTAGCGGTCCTGGAGCCACAGAGCGGGGTAGATGTAGCCGGCCGGGGAGGACGTGCCCATGACGCTCCAGTTGGCGCTGTTGAGGTCGTCCCACGTCAGCTCTTCACCGGCGTTGACCTTGGCGGCCAGCTCCTGACCCTTTTCAGACGGGCCAGCGATGAACAGCGCGCGGTAGGAAACGGCCTGCTTGTCAGAAGCCTCGGTGGGCTGACCGTCGTTCCAGTCCTTGGCGTCGTCGGAGTCCTTGCTGAGGCCGTCGCGGGTCGCGGTCAGGATGACCTCCGCGCCGTCGTCATACAGGACGTACGTGCCGCCGGGAATGAGGCCAACGTCGATCGTACCGGCTTCGAGGCCTTCGCCGACTGCCTCATAGGTGGTGCCGACGGTGATCTCGACTTCGCCGACGTCATAGCCTTCTTTGGCGAGCTCCGTCTTCAGAAGTTCCTTGAGGGGCTCGGTCGCGGTGATGATCTCCTGCGGCTCGCGGGAGGGAACGAAGGCGACCTTCAGGGTTTCGATGGACTTTGCGGCCGGTTCCTCGGTTTCGGTGGACTCGGCGGCGGGTTCTTCGGTTTGCGCGGTTTCGGCAGGAGCAGTGGTTTCCGCGCTGCTGTCAGCTGGTTCGGTGGTGCTGCTTGCGGCGCAGCCGGCCAGAATGCCGAGCAGCATGACAAGCGCAAGCAGAAGTGCAAGACTCTTCTTCATTGATTGATCCTCCATATATTCATTGCTCTGCTTCGCAGCGGTTTCCGGGCGGAAGCGCCGGAGCAGGTTTCGCGGCGAATTCCGGTTCTTTCTGCCGCAGCTTGATTATAACACATCCCTTGAAGAAAAAAATTTCCGCTTTCGTAAAAAAAGTATTTATTGTGCCTGCGAGAAGAATCTCGCCATCAGTTCTTCAAAGATCAGGATGATGTGCCCAAAAAACGGGTTTGGAAGGCTGCCCGCCAGCGTCTGCTTCGCGCCGTCGACGACAAAGACAAGATCGGAGAGCTGCGCGAGCGTTGAATCGCTGCGGCGCGTGAAGGAAATAATTTTCTGCCCGTGCTGCTTTGCGTGCCGCACGTCGTTTAAAACCGGCTCCGTTTCGCCGCTCTGGCTGACGGCAAACATGATATCGTTTTCGTCCGCGTCTGCGCTCTGCTGCGCCTCCTGAAAGATCATGTAGTCGTAAAAATGGACGTTGCTGAAGGCCATGAAGCCGCAGATGGACATGCGCTGGACGATATACGTGCCGACGATGTTGGAAAAGCCCTCGCCGGTTGTAAAGAATTTGCCTTTCCGGCGTGCGCGCAGCAGCTCGCAGAAGCTGCTGACCAGCGCATCTGAATAATTGTCGACGAAGCTTCCGAGCGTGTCCTCCGTCCGTTTGTCCGTGCCGGTCAGCTGGCGGCTGAGGTGGTAATAGAGCTCGCTGTAGCCGTCGAAGCCAAGACGCTTGCACATTTTGATGATGCTCGCCGTGGAGAGATAGTTCTCGGCGGCGATCTGCTGAATGCCGGCGCGCTTTTCGCCGCGCTCAATATGCGCGGTGATGCTGGTGATCACCTTGCGTTCGTCCTCAGAAAGTAAATTTGTCAGCAGAAAATAATTGTCTCCCATACACAGTCCCCCATCCATCCGTATGTTCCAATCCAACTTCATACATTATAGGACAAGCCCTTCATATGTCAAGGGAGCCTCCGTCCGCGCCGGGGAAAGCGGATGCTGGCTGTAAGGTATCCCGGACGGGTATTTAAAAAATTTACCTGGCGCGACGGGACTTTACACAGCGCCGCCATATTCAAGCTTGCGCAGAACAGAATTTTGTAGTAAAATACAAACTGACAAAATGCGCTTGAGGCGTTACTTGTTTGCAAGAAAAAAACAAAAATCAACGGAAATAAAGGAAGGTGCGTTTCTTTGACAGAGGAAATGAAGCTTGCATTAAAGAAAAAAGCCTGCCAGGTCCGTATGGGCGTGATCGAGTCCACCCATGGAGCCAAGGCCGGCCATCCCGGCGGAAGCCTGTCTGCTGCGGACCTGTTTGCTTACCTGTATAACCGGGAACTGCGGATCGACCCGAAGAACCCCAAGGATCCGAAGCGCGACCGCTTTGTCCTCTCCAAGGGTCATACCGCGCCGGGCCTTTATGCCGCGCTTGCATATCGCGGATTTTTCCCGGTCGAGGATCTGCCCACGCTGCGGCACATTGACAGCTATCTGCAGGGCCACCCCAACATGAACACGGTTCCCGGCGTGGATATGTCCACCGGAAGCCTTGGACAGGGTATTTCCGCCGCGGCGGGCATGGCCAAGGGCGCAAAATATCTGCATCAGGACGTAAATGTATACACGCTTCTTGGCGACGGCGAAATTGCCGAGGGCGAAGTCTGGGAGGCAATGCTCTTTGCCGCGCACTACAAACTCGATAACTTCTGCATGATCATCGATCTCAACGGCCTGCAGATCGACGGCCGCACCTGCGACGTGATGAACACCGCGCCTGTGGATGAGAAAGCAAAGGCCTTCGGCTTCCAGACGATCTCCATCGACGGCCACGACTTTGACCAGATCGAAAAGGCGTTTGAGGCCTTCCATGCCTGCACCGGCAAGCCTACCTGCATCCTGATGCACACCACCAAGGGCAAGGGCGTGAGCTTCATGGAAAATCAGGTCGGCTGGCACGGCAAAGCACCCAATGACGAAGAATACAAACAGGCTATGGAGGAGCTGCATGCGGCCATGGCAGAACTGGAGGCAGCGAAATGAGTGAAGTGAAAAAAATCGCGACCCGTGACAGCTACGGCAATGCGCTGGTTGAGCTGGCTCAGAACGGCGCGGATAATCTGGTCGTGCTGGATGCGGACCTTGCCGCTGCAACGAAAACCGGAACCTTCAAGAAGGCGTTCCCCGAGCGCCATTTCAACTGCGGCATTGCCGAGTGCAACATGATCGGCGTGGCTGCGGGTTTATCCACGATGGGCCTCGTTCCCTTTGCCAGCAGCTTTGCGATGTTTGCCGCGGGCAGAGCCTTTGAGCAGATCCGCAACTCCATCGGATATCCGCATCTGAACGTGAAGATCGCGGCGACGCACGGCGGCATCTCCGTCGGCGAAGACGGCGCGAGCCACCAGTGCTGCGAGGATTTTGCGCTGATGCGCTCGATCCCCGGCATGACGGTCCTGTCACCGAGCGACGATGTAGAGGCAAGAGCCGCCGTAAAGGCAGCCTACGCGTATGAAGGCCCCGTTTATATCCGCCTGGGCCGTCTGGCAACGCCGGTGTTCCACGACGCAGAGCGCTACACCTTCCAGATCGGCAAGGGCGAGCAGCTCACAGAGGGTAATGACGTCGCCATCATCGCAACGGGCCTCATGGTCGCCGAAGCCCTGACAGCTGCGGAGAACCTCGCCAAAGAAGGCATCCACGCCCGCGTTATCAACATCTGCACCATCAAGCCGCTCGACGAGGAGATCGTCCTGAAGGCAGCCAAGGAGTGCGGCAAGGTCATCACCTGCGAAGAGCACAACATCATCGGCGGCCTCGGCGAGGCAGTCGCGGCTGTGCTCAGCGAAAAGTGCCCGACGAAGCTGCGCCGCATCGGTGTCAATGACGAGTTCGGCCATTCCGGCCCTGCCGCCGCGCTTCTCAAGCAGTTTGGCCTGAGCGCCGAGCACGTGGAAGAAGTCGCGCGCGAACTGGTCAAGGGCTAAATAATCAAACAGGGGCTGCATGGCTCCCTGCAAAACGAAATACGCTGCCGGCGATTGCCGGCAGCGTATTTTTGCGCAAATGAGGCGGTTATGTCGTTTCCCGCTCGACAATGTGGGTTTTCAGAAGCACGCTTCTTTCATGCGGCTCGTCGTTCAGCGCCTTGATTAGAAGATCGACCGCAAGCTTGCTCTGAGACTCCGCGTTATTATCCAGAGAGGTCAGCTGCGGATAGGAAATTTTCGCATAGATACTGTTGTCGACGCCGATGACGCTGATATCTTCGGGAACCTTGCGGCCGCTGTCGAGCAGCGCACGCAGACCGCCGGTCGCGGTGAGGTCAACAGAATAGATGATGCCGTCGACAGACGGGTCCTCGCGGAGGATCTCCTTCGTGATCTCATAGCCGGAGGCGTAGCTGGTTGCCGCTTCATAGATTTTGTTCTGCGGATAGCCGAGCGCGCGGACCCCCGCCAGAAAGCCCTTTCGTTTGTTGCGGTTTGCGGGGGAGTCCGCGTCATTTACATAGACGATGTTCTTCCGGCCCTTCCTTGCCAGAAGCGCCACGCAGTCTTTTACGCCGCTTTCCTCGTCGGCGATGATTCCCGTGACGTTCGGAAGGTCAATGTAGCCGTTGATGATGACGACCGGAATGTTCGGCAGATAGGTTTTGATCGTGTGATAGGTGCTCTTTGCCATGAACATCGAGCCGATGAGCGCAATGCCCTCCACGCGCCGCTGCTCGAGCTGGCGGATGCATGAGCCGATGTTCGCCTCGTCCGCGCCGGTACTCATGATGATGGAACAGTACCCCCGCTTTGCAAGCTCCTGCTCGATGGCGAAGGCATTGTCGATATGGTGCACGACACGGATATCGACCAGAAGAATTCCAATCATCTTCGATGACTGCATCACAAGCCCCCGCGCCGCGACATTCGGGGAATAGTTGTACTCCTCGATCAGCTTTTCAATTTTTTCGCGGGTTTCTTTTCGAATACCGCTTTTGTGGTTGATGACGCGCGAAACGGTGCTCGCGGAAACGCCCGCCGCGGTTGCGATGTCGTAAATTGTCATAAATCCTGTCCTGTCTGCTGCAAGGGGCTTCAAACGTCCCTGCGGCTTGAGATGCAGCGTAAAAGCTGGAATGCTGGTTGGGTGGTTTGCTTTGTGCGGGTGCTATGGAGCAAACACACGGCCGGGTGGACATCTTGCTCTGGAAATTCTTGCGATTTGCATCCACTATATCATATCGGGGTAGATTCGACAAGAGAATTATTTCGGATATTTGAATTCTTTGCAATCGATTTTATAAAAAGATTTCAGATGTTTCTGAAATCCTGGCGAAAATTCAAACAGAGAATTGGAAAAACAGCATAGTGCTGAAAAAATTGAAAAATCTTTATGCAAAATGAAGGGGCGAATTTTGTTGACAAAGAAAAACCAGCGTAGTACACTATGGATGCAATCGATTGCAAGAACATTTCAAACCACGTGCTGTCGTTTGCGTTTCTTTTTTTAAAATTTTGGCAATCGATTGCCGAAAGGAACCGTGATATGACAAGAGAGAATCTGGACAACGTATTTCTGAAGATGGTCGAGATGTACGAGGGGCAGCCCGAGCGCATCCAGCACTTCACAAAGGTACATAGCTACGCCGCCTACATCGGCAGACAGGAAAAGCTGGACGAGAAGACCATGTTCATTCTGGAGACGGCGGCCTACACGCACGACATCGGCATCAAAAAGGCGGAGGAGCTGTATCACGCGTCAAACGGCAGGCTCCAGCAGGAGCTTGGTCCTGGCGAGGCGGAGACCATGCTCAAGGAGCTCCGGTTTCCGGAGGATATCATCGAGAGAGTCAAATATCTGATCGCCCATCACCACACCTACTCCAATATTCAGGGGATCGACCTGCAGATTCTGATCGAGGCAGATTTTCTCGTCAACCTGTATGAGCATTCGGACGAGTCGGTCGCGTCGAAGGTTCTGGAAAAAATCTTCAAGACAGCGTCGGGAACGAAGCTATGCAAAACGATGTTCCGGTTATAAAGAGGAGTCAATATGGTTGTTACGTTGGATTGTGAGAGAAAGAATATCACCGGCTCGTTTGATTGCAGTAAGGCTCCGGTCGCGCGCATCGCGGACGGAGACAGCGTGGTCTGCAATGTGTTAGACGGCGACTGGCACTTGGGAAAACCGCCGGTTCCAAAGACGGGCGCGGGCAGCTTCTTTGAAGGGAAGGATGCGCAGCGGGATGCGGGGCATTGCCTGATCGGGCCGATCTACGTCGAAGGCGCGAAGCCGGGCGATACGCTGGCGGTCAGAATCAACGAGTGCCGGACGGCCAATTGGGGCTGGAGCCGCGTGGGCTTTGCGGATAAGGACCACATGAAGCGGCTGAACATTTCCGAGCTTCCGGAGTATTTCCTGAACTGGGACATTGACAACGAGACGCGGCGCGCGGTCAGCAATCAGGGACACGTGGTCACGATCCATCCGTTCCTTGGTGTCGTGGGGCTTGCACCGGAACAGCCCGGCATCCACTCGACGCACCCGCCGCGGAATGTCGGCGGCAATCTGGACTGCAAGCTGGCCACGGCAGGAAGCACGATTTATCTTCCGGTCATGTGCGAAGGCGCGTATTTCTACGTCGGAGACGGCCACGCGGTGCAGGGAGACGGTGAGCTTGGCGGAACGGCCATCGAGTGTACGCTCGACAAGGTCGATCTGACGTTCCGGGTCGTGCATGAGACGATTCGCAATCCGATTTTGCGGACGCAGAGCGCGTGGGTAACGTTCGGGTTTGATACGGATCTTACCAACGCGGCGTATGAGGCGCTCACGGAGATGGCAAATCTCATTGGGAAGCTCTACGATATGACGTTCCAGGAGGCGCTCGCGATGGCAAGCCTTGTTGTCGACGAGCATGTGACGCAGATCGTCAACGGCGTGCGCGGCGTGCACGCGATTTTGCCGGACGGAGCAATCAACAAAAAGGGCTGATTTGACCCGTAACCTTGTCTTAATTATGCAGTGCATAATTAAATATACTTAGGAGGAAAAATTATGAAGAAAGTGTTATCCATCCTGCTTGCAGCAGCCATGCTGCTGGCACTTGCCGCGTGCAGCTCGCCCGCGAAAACCGAAACAGCTGCGCCCGCAGCCGAAGAAACGGCCACCGAGCCCGCTGCTGCTGAAACGGCAGAAGAAACCTCTGAAGCTGAGGAAGCCCCTGCAACTGAAGAAGCAAAGAGCCTTGACATCGTGTTCATCCCCAAGGGCGTTGCAGACTACTGGAGCATCGTTCAGGCGGGCTTTGAAAACGCGGCGACCGAGCTTGGCATGACGCCGAGAGTTGTCTATCCGTCCAAGGAAGAAGCCGGCGTTCAGATCGAAACCGTGATGGACGTCATCAACTCCAAGCCGGACGCGATCGTCCTTGCCCCTGTGAGCGGCGACGCGCTTGTCTCCGCTTGCCAGGAGATCCAGAAGGCCGGTATCCCGCTGATCATCGCCGATACCGCCATCCCCACGGAGGACTATCTCCAGTCGTTCATGACCGATAACGTCGCCGCCGGCGCGATGGCAGCGGACGAGCTGGCTGCGCTGATGGGCGAAGAGGGCCAGGTTTACATCTTCTCCGATTCTCCCGCAAAGGCTTCCGTTGCCGACCGTGTGACGGGCTTTGAGGCGAGAATGAAGGAAGCTTATCCGAACATCGAGGTCCTCGGCACCCTCTACAGCGAAGCGGATATCAACCTCTGCACGACCCAGTGCGTCGACGCCATCACGGCAAACCCCGACATCAAGGGCATCTTCGCTGTTGACGAGAACCGCACCGCGGGCGTTGGCACCGCGCTCATCCAGCTCGGCAGAGAGGATATCTTTGTCGGCGGCTTCGACGCGAACAAGAACACCGTTTCTCTGATGGAAGACGGCGTGATCAACTTCCTGACTGTCCAGCAGCCGTACCAGATGGGCTACATGGCGTACAAGGCAGCGGCTGACGCAGCCAACGGCGTGGAGCTTGAGCACGGCATGGTCGATACCGGCTGCACCATCGTCCCGAGAGACAAGCTGGACGATGAGGACATGCAGGCCATCCTCTTCCCGCTGGAGCACCTGAACTGAGCGAACGAAAGCGTAGAAACCCGGACGATAATTTAGCTGCTATGGGGGGATTATCCCCCCATAGTACATGAAAGGTGTACCAAATGGCAATGTTGTTAGAAATGCGAAATATTTCGAAGTCCTTTCCCGGCGTAAAGGCGCTGAATGGATTTTCCATCGATTTGAAAGCGGGCGAGGTACACGCGCTTGTGGGAGAGAACGGCGCAGGAAAGTCGACGCTGATCAAGACCCTCTACGGGATCCATCAGCCCGATGGCGGCCAGATCGTCATCGACGGCGTTCCGACAAAAATCAACGGCCCCGCGGACGCGCTGAGCAAGGGCATCGGCGTTGTGTTCCAGGAGCTGAGCGTCTGTCCGCATCTGGACATCGCGAATAATATTTTTCTTGGCTGCATCAAAAATAAGCACGGCGTCATCGACGACCGCTTTGCCCACGAGGAAGCAGCCCGGCTGATGGAAGAAGCGGTAGGACTGCGGATTCCGTCCGATACGCCGATGAAGGATCTGTCGATTGCAGATCAGCAGATGGTGGAGATCACAAAGGTCACCTCCAAGGGATGCAGGATCGTCGTGTTTGACGAGCCGACCTCGTCCCTGACCGAAAACGAAATTGAACGGCTGTTCAAAATTATTTTTGCGCTGAAGAAAAAGGGCGTGGGAATCATCTATATTTCCCACCGGCTCGAGGAGCTTCCCGTAATTGCCGACCGGATCACGGTCATGCGGGACGGCACGCGCGTAAAAACCATGGACTACAAGGATACGAACGATAACGAGATCATCAGCCTGATGGTCGGAAGAGAATTATCCAACATCTATCCTACATATAAAAGAACGATCGGAGAGGTCGTCTTTGAAGCAGACAACATCCGTCAGGGCACAAAGCTTGACGTGAAGCACCTGGACGTCAGAAAGGGCGAGATCCTCGGCATTGCGGGTCTGGTCGGCGCCGGCAGAACGGAGACGCTTCGCGCGCTGTTCGGCGCGGACGACGCAGACGAGAAGCACGTGAAGATCGAAGGCAAAGAGTATACCTTCAATAATCCCTCCGAGGCCATCGCGGCGGGCTTCGTGTATATGACGGAAAACCGAAAGTTTGACGGCGCTGCGCTGGGACTGAGCGTGGAGGAAAACATCACGATGGCCTCCCTGCAGAAGTTTTCCAAGTGCGGCAGGATGCAGGAGGCAAAGGCGAAGAGCAACGCGCAGGAATACTGCAAGAAGCTCAATATCCGTACGCCCTCCATCGACCAGAAGGTCATGAACCTCTCCGGCGGCAACCAGCAGAAGGTCATCATCGGCAAGTGGCTGACAAGAACGGCGAAGGTGATGGTCTTCGACGAGCCGACCCGCGGCATTGACGTCGGCGCGAAGTATGAAATTTATTCTCTCATGAACGATCTGTCCGATCAGGGCATCGCGATCATCATGATCTCTTCGGACCTTCCGGAGATCCTCGGTATGAGCGACCGCGTCGCCGTCTTTAAAGACGGCCGTGTGACCGCAGTGCTCGACCGGAAGGACGCGGACTCTGAAATCATCATGAAATACGCAACCGGAAAGCTTTCGTAAAAAGGAAATAGAATCATGAATAAATTATTGAATCAAAAGAAATTATCCGGGCTGGGCCCCATCGGTATTTTTGCGGCGTCGATGATCATTCTGTTCATCATTACGCCAAGCTTCCGAAGCATGGCAAACTTCACACAGATCCTGCTGAGCGCGTCTGTGTATATGCTCCTTGCCATGGGCATGAGCTTTGCCATCATCATCGACGGCATCGATCTTTCGGCCGGTTCCATCGTGGGCCTGACGGGCGGCATCGCCTGCATGGCCATGACGTATCTGAACCTGCCCGTTCCGGTGGCCCTGATTCTCGGCGTTTTGGTCGGCGCGGTGTGCGGCCTCATCAACGGTCTTCTCATTACGAAGCTCGATCTCATTCCATTTATTGCGACCCTTGGCGGCCAGTGGGTCTACAGAGGTGCGCTGAAGCTTCTGAACAACGGTGCGACCATCACCCTGCGCGGCACGATTTCCGACGAAGCGCTTGCAACGCTGACTTATATCGGCAACGGCAAGTTCCTCGGTATCCCGGTTCCGGTCTATCTGGTGCTGGTGATGGCGATCGCTCTGAACTTTGTCCTGCGGCACACCGTATTCGGCAGAAGCGTCTACGCTGTGGGCAGCAACGCCGAGACGGCGAAGATGTCCGGTATCAACGTGCAGAAGGTGAAGCTGCTGGCGCAGAGCATCACCGGTCTGATGGCCGGTATGGCAGGTATCGTCATGCTCTGCCGCATGGTGTCCATTCAGGCGAACACCGGCGAGGGCTACGAGTTTGAAGGCATTTTCGCTTCCGTCGTCGGCGGCGTGAGCATGGCAGGCGGCGAGGGCACGATCTTTGGTGCGGTCATCGGCGCGCTGGTGGTCGCGGTCCTGCGAAACGGCCTGAACCTCAATGGCATCAACTCGTTCTGGCAACAGGTCATTCTCGGTGTGCTGGTGCTGGTGGTTGTGTACGTGGATACCAGAAAGACGAAGAAAAAGAGATCCGTGTAAAGCGTGTAAAGAAGGAAAAAACGTGGAATTACAATTAAAACAGCAAGGCACCTACGCCTTTGACGAGGTTTCCATGGGCGAGATCCTGCTCCGGCTCGACCCGGGCGAGGGCAGAATCAAAACAGCGCGGCACTTTGCAGCCTGGGAGGGCGGCGGCGAGTATAACGTCGCAAGAGGCCTCCGGAAATGCTTCGGTATGAAGACCTCGGTCATTACGGCGTTTACGAACAACGAAGTGGGACGGCTTCTGGAGGACATGGTCAGCCAGGGCGGAGTCGACACGTCGCTCATCCGCTGGCTGGACTTTGACGGAATCGGAAGAAGCTCGAGAAACGCCATCAATTTTACCGAGCGTGGCTTCGGCATCCGGGGCGCAGTCGGCTGCTCCGACCGGGCGAATACCGCCGTGTCGCATTTGGGCGCGCAGGACTACGATTTTGACTATATTTTCGGAACCCTTGGCGCGCGCTGGTTCCATACCGGCGGCATTTACGCCGCAATTTCCGAAAAGACGAATGAGGCTGTCATCGAGGCCATCAAAACCGCGAAGAAATACGGGACGATCGTCTCCTATGACCTCAACTACCGGCCGTCCATGTGGAAATCCATCGGCGGCAAGGCGCGGGCGCAGGAGGTCAACCGCGAGATCGCGAAGTATGTTGACGTTATGATCGGAAACGAGGAGGACTTTACGGCCTGTCTCGGCTTCGAAATCGAAGGAAACGACAAGGACCTCAAATCGCTGAACCTCGAGGGCTACAAGCGAATGGTGGGCGAGGCTGCAAAGACATACCCCAATTTCAAGGCCGTGGCCACGACGCTTCGGACCGTGAAGACCGCAACGAGAAACGACTGGGGCGCAATGTGCTGGTGCGATGGCGAAGTTTACCTGTCGCAGAAGTACAACGATCTGGAAATTCTCGACCGCGTCGGCGGCGGCGACTCGTTTGCCGCGGGCTTTATTTACGGCCTGATGACGACGCAGGATGCGCAGCGCGCGGTAGACTATGGCGCGGCACATGGCGCTCTGGCCATGACGACTCCGGGCGATACGTCGATGGCGTCTAAAAAGGAAGTTGAGGCGCTGATGGCGGGCGCAGGCGCGCGCGTGCAGCGATAGGGGCGCGAAGCTATGGGAAAGCAACCGAAATTCTGCATCGCGCACATCGCCATGAATACGGCGGGAGAGGCCGAGGCAAGAGACATTACGCAGCTCATGCAGACCGCGTTCGGCATTTCCTCGCAGGAGGGCGCAAAGTCCTACATCACAGGGAATGTCATCGAGGTCATCAAGGGCGGCTATCTTGGTACGAACGGACACATTGCGATCGGAACGCCGGATATTGACGCGGCGGTCGCGTATCTGGAGGAAAAGGGGCTGCGCTTCGACCCGACGACAACGGAATGGGACGAGAACGGGAAAAAGATCGTCTATCTGGACCATGAGCTCGCAGGCTTTGCGCTGCATCTGGTCAGAAAGGAACTGAAATGAAAATACTGGTAACGCCGAGATCGTTCAAAAACAGTGTGAACGATGAGGCGAGAGAAAAACTGGAACAATTTGCTGAGGTAAAGGCAGTCAAGCCCGAAAAGCCCTTTACAGAGGACGAGTTGATTGCGCTGCTGGACGGCTGCGACGGCTATGTGGCGGGCCTTGACAATGTCACGGCAAAGGTCATAGAAAACTGCCCGCAGCTGAAGGTCATCTCCAGATGGGGCGTCGGCTATGACAAGGTAGATACCGCAGCGGCGTCAAAGGCCGGCATTACGGTCACGTACACGCCGGGCGTGATGGCCGTATCGGTCGCGGAGCTTGCGCTGGGCCTGATGCTGGACTGCGCGCGGCGCATCACCGTGCAGGACGGACAGGTGAGAGGCGGCGCGTGGGCGCCCATCAACGGAATGGAGCTGTTCGGAAAAACGGTCGGCATCATTGGCTACGGCGCCATCGGCAAACAGCTCGGCAGGCTCACGAACGGGATCGGCATGACGACCTACGCGTATGACCCGTTTATGAACGAGGCCTACGCAAAGGAGCACAACGTCCTTACGGCGGATATTGATTTCATCGTGAAAAACTGCGACATCGTTTCGGTGCATGTGCCGTATATGGAGTCGACAAAGAACATTATTTCCAGAGAGCGCATCTTCTCCATGAAGGATGGCGCGATCCTCATCAACGCTGCCCGCGGTGGTCTGGTCGATGAGGCGGCGGCTGCGGAAGCGCTGCAAAGCGGCAAGCTTGCGGCAGCGGCATTCGACGCATTTGAGCAGGAGCCGCTGAAAGACTCTCCGCTTCTGACGGCCCCCAACGCGATTTTGCTGCCGCATACGGGCTCGCACACCGTGGACGCCACAAAGCGGATGGGCATGCTCGCGGTCGATAATGTGATCCGGGAGCTGTCCGGAACGGACTGCGGCTACAGAGTAAAGTAACCGGGTGCGATAGAGGTGACTATGAAACAAAAAGCAGATATTGGCCTCATCGGCCTTGCCGTGATGGGGGAGAACCTCGTCATGAACATGGAGTCGAAGGGCTTCACTGTGGCGGTTTTCAACCGCACGACAGAAAAGGTGGACAAATTCGTAAGTGGCCGTGCCGCGAGCAAGAACATCATCGGCTGCCACAGCCTTCAGGAGCTGGTTGACAGTCTGGAAAAGCCGCGCAAGGTGTTCATGATGGTAAAAGCCGGTCAGGCGGTTGACGACATGATCGAGCAGCTTTTGCCACTCCTCGAGGATGGCGATATTTTAATTGACGGCGGTAACTCACATTTTCCGGACACGATTCGCAGAACCGCATACGTCGAATCCAAGGGCAAACTCTACATCGGCACCGGCGTCTCCGGCGGCGAAGAGGGCGCATTAAAAGGTCCCAGCATGATGCCGGGCGGCAGCCCTGCCGCGTGGCCGTATGTGAAGCCGATTTTCCAAGCCATCTGCGCGAAGGTCGAAGACGGCTCGCCGTGCTGCGACTGGGTCGGCGAAAACGGCGCGGGCCATTTTGTGAAGATGGTGCATAACGGCATTGAGTACGGCGACATGCAGCTCATTTGCGAGGCCTACCAGCTGATGCGCGATTTGCTTGGCATGACGGATGACGAAATGCACGAGGTCTTCGCTGCGTGGAACAAGACCGAGCTGGACAGTTATTTAATTGAAATTACCCGCGACATTCTGGCGTACAAGGACGCCGACGGTCAGCCCATTGTAGAAAAGATTCTCGACACCGCAGGCCAGAAGGGCACGGGCAAGTGGACGGGGATCGCCGCGCTGGACGAGGGCGTGCCGCTGACGCTCATCGGCGAAGCCGTGTTTGCGCGCTGCCTGTCCGCCATGAAAGACGAGCGCGTCGAGGCGGCAAAGGAATATGCCCGCACGATTCCGGCGTTTACCGGCGATAAAGTCGAGATGGTCGAAGCAATCCGGCAGGCGCTCTATGCCTCCAAGATCATCTCCTACGCGCAGGGCTACACCCTCATGCGCACGGCGGCCAAGACCTACGGCTGGAACTTAAATTACGGCGGCATCGCCCTCATGTGGCGCGGCGGCTGCATCATCCGGAGCGTGTTCCTCGGCAAGATCAAGGAAGCGTATGACAACAATCCTGAGCTGTCGAACCTGCTGCTTGACCCGTATTTCAAGGGCACGATGGAAACGCTCATTCCCGCATGGCGTAAAGTCGCAGCGGCGGCTGTCTCTTACGGCGTTCCGGCGCCCGCGATGACGGCGGCACTGAGCTATTTCGACGGCTACACCACTGAGCGTCTGCCCGCAAATCTCTTACAGGCGCAGCGCGACTATTTCGGTGCACATACCTATGAGCGGCTCGATAGCCCCAGAGGCGAGTTCTTCCACACCAACTGGACCGGCCACGGCGGCAATACCGCCGCAAGCACCTACAATGCGTAAATAAAACCACTGTTGGTTTCGAAAAAAGGCTGCCACCCAAATTTGGGGTGGCAGCCTTTTTCTTACAATCATTTTACATTCCGCTGCATACCGACTTTACATGGCTCTGGTATACTGGCCCACGTACAGAAAAGAGGAACGGTATGGAAATACGTCTGCATGGAATTACGAAGCGCTTTGAGAAAAAGCAGGTCATACGGCCGACATCTCTCACGATTGACAGCGGCAGCTTCACGACGCTGCTCGGTCCCTCTGGCTGCGGAAAGACGACGCTTTTGCGGATGATCGCGGGGCTGGAAACGCCGGATGATGGCGAGATCTATTTTGACGGCACGTGCGTATTTTCCCGGGAGAAGCGAATCAATCTGCCGCCGGAAAGGCGAGGCCTTGGCTTTGTGTTTCAGGATTTTGCGCTTTGGCCGCATATGACGGTGTTTGAAAACGTTGCGTTCGGCCTGCGCGCGAGAAAAGATACGAAGGACCTTCAGACCAGAGTACGCGAGGCGCTGCGTGTGGTGCATCTGGAGGATTTTGAAACGCGCTAGCAAGCGAAATGTGTCGGTTATATCAAATCTTGTTCCGCAAATATACAATTGGCAACAAAATATCAAGATAAGCGGCACTCTTGCTCTGCGCAAAAGTGCCGCTCATTTTCTCAACTTTCTCTATCAGCTTTTTTAATAGTGCGAACTGCATAGATTGACGCACCGACAACGGTCCCTGCCAGTAAACTGCAAATTCTAACTAATTGGCCAAGGGTTAACCATTCGTTCGTACCCAAAAAATTTGTTATTCCAATGATCAATAGTGATGCGATAATGGATATTTTCAACGACATGTTAACTTTTCCTATCATGCCTCGCCATTCTCCCACAGCGTAACTTTATAGGCAATCCTGCTAACGGATGTGCCTGCGTAGTCTGCTTGCGGCCATAATTCCATGTCATACATGAGAACACTCTTCTCGATTGTTACAAAAGCGCCTTTATTTTTGTGCACATATTGATTCTCCTTATAAGAAGCGCACATGGAATGTGGATCATAGCTCTGAAAACTGGTAAGAATATCCAGGAAGACAACTGCATCATCATTGATGTTCCTGGAAAGGGAAGATGTTGCAAATGCCATTGTAGGAAGCGAGAACACCATTACCAACGTCAAGCACAGACTCACAATTCGTTTCATAAATACCCCTTTCTCTTAATAATTCACATATCCGGACACGCTGACTGCCTTGGACGAATTATTCTGCACCGCAAAAGTATAGTTTCCACGTTCGTCAACTTTGATTGTCTCATCAAAGCTTCCGTCGTCGGCATTGAGATAATAGAAATATCCGTCCGGTGCGATCAGGCCAAAATCTACGCTTGCAGAAAACGGTGTATATGTTGCCTTGATTGTCACGGTCTCTCCTGCTTCCAGCGGGAAACTACTGCTCGCTTTTACGAGCGCTCCACCGGGGACCTCCATGCTGAACCGTCCCGTTGCGCGGGCAACATTCGCTTTCGTGTGCGGCTCTGACTCTGCGGCCATAGCGGTCATACTGACACTATTTAAGCAGATCACGAGGACCAGCAGCAGAGAAAAGAATTTTTTTGCTTTCAAATCGTTTCTTCACCTCCAATCACCACTCTAAATCAAATTCTGTCGCTGCGTTCGGCTCCACCACTCTCCTTTGAATATCGTCGATCGGAATGCAATTGTCTTGGCTTCCAGTGTGCGTCCATATGAAAATAGCTGCGATCAAAGCGAACAGCGCCAGCACAATAGCGGCCCATTTTGCTATGCTTTTCTTCCGCTGTTTTTCCTGTTCTGCTGGTTCCGATTCCGGACATGTATATGCTGTCAGCTTGTCAGGGACAGGCTCATCTGTGCCGCTGCACAGCCAATCCAGCGACACGGTATAGATTTTTGCCAGCGCAGACAGTTTATCCGTGGAAGGCCGCGACTGTCCGCTCTCCCAGAGGGAGACGGCCTGCCGGGATACATTCAGCTTTTCGGCGCTGTCTGCCTGCGTCAGTCCGGCCGCTTTTCGCGCCTGTGTCAGTTTTTCAGCAAGTGTCATATGTTTCTCTCCTGTCTGATTGTATGAAATAGCGCTATTTTTGTAAACCAAGAACTGCTTGCTTTTGCGCAAGTATCGCTTGATCTTTGAATCATTTCGCAAATTCAAATGGTAGTTAATTAACATAACACCATTATAAGAAAATAACAGAGGAAGTCAAGGAGGAGGCCAGAAGCCGCCCGGCACGAACAAAGCTGTCGATTGCCGGACAAATCGGCGCGTGGCTGTGGGTCGCGCTCGTGGTGCTGATCGCCGTCGGCGTTCCGTCTTTCCATGTATCTCATCAGGCTCCGCGGCTGGAAACTTCACGATGGACCACTACAAAGAGCTTTTGCAGACACAGAAGGCACCTTCTTCCATCTGGAAGAGCCTGTTTCTCGCAGTCGCATCTGCAACGATCTGCTCCATGCTCGGTACAGCAGTCGTGGTTATGGTGCGCAAATCGAGGGGCTTTTTCAAAAAGGCGCTGGAAGGAATCAGTCTGCTTCCCGAAATGCTGCCAAGCATTGTGCTGGTCATCGGGCGCATGCTGTTCTGGAACGCCGTTTATAAGATCATTCCGCTTTATAACACGATCTGGATCATGGTGCTGGCCTACGTGGTTCTGTATCTTCCCTACACGGTGCAGTATGTGACCTCCGCCCTTACCCAGATCAATGACAATCTTTTGCAGGCAGGACGGGTCTTTGGCGGCACACCTTCGTATGTGTTCCAGCGCGTCACACTTCCGATGATCTCGCGCGACATTTTTGCCGGGTGGATGATGATCTTCATCATCGCCTTCCGTGAGCTTGTGACGGCGAGCCTCATCGCGCCGCCGAATACCTTGGTCGTTTCAACGTATATTAACCGCGAGTTTGAGCAGGGGAGCGTGTCGAGCGGCTGCGCGATGGCCGTTTTGAACAACGGCACTTCTTGTATGTAGCCGCCTTGCCGGGAAACGGAAGGGCACGTAGCGCGGCGGCGTTTTTCCGCAAGATGCTTGTGCAGAAACCGGGTGGGTTGTATAATTAATTTTACGTTTCCCCTTTGGCATCCGGCCGATGCTGCCGGGAAACGCTATGCGCGGCATTTTATGCAGATGGCAGTCGGGGGCTATATGCTGTTGTACCTCGGCGTGATCTCCTGCGAGAATATACAGCTAGAGGGCTTCGGATATCATAATCATATCGCAATTTGAACGGTACGCAGGAGGGTGAGAAACGTGTATTTTGCATACGGAGAACGAGAGCTTTCCTATTTGCGGCAGAAAGACAAGCGGCTTGGCGCTGCCATAGACCGCATCGGTCAAATCGACCGCGCAGTAGACCCGAACCTTTTTTCGTCCGTCGTTCACCACATCATTGGCCAGCAGATCTCCACGAAAGCGCAGGCGACCATTTGGCAGCGAATACAAGATACGCTGGGGGAAGTCCATGCTGAGACCATTCTGAACGCAGGCGTGCCTGCATTGCAGGCGCTTGGTATGACGTTCCGCAAGGCAGAGTACATCACGGATTTTGCTGAAAAGGTCCATACGGGTGCATTTGACCTGAACGCTGTGGAGCACATGCGCGACGAGGACGCGATCCGGGCGCTCAGCAGCCTGAAGGGCATCGGCGTCTGGACGGCAGAGATGATTCTGCTTTTTTGTATGCAGCGCCCGGATATCTTCAGCTACGACGATCTTGCCATCCGGCGCGGGCTTCGTATGGTCTATCACCACCGGGAAATTGACCGCGAACGGTTCGAAAGATATCGCAGACGGTTCAGCCCGTATGGAAGCGTGGCAAGCCTGTATCTCTGGGCCGTGGCCGGCGGTGCGATCCCGGAAATGCAGGATTACAAACCGAAAAAAGGAGGATGATAGCGTGACATTTATACAGCATTACGATTCGCCGCTTGGCGGTATCCTGCTGGCGGCGGACGAAATAGGACTGACCGGCTTGTGGTTCGATGGGCAGAAATATTTTGCGCGCGGACTGTCTCCGGAGCGAGAGGAACGAGAACTGCCGGTTCTGCTTGAGGCGAAGCGCTGGCTGGACATTTATTTTACCGGAAAAGAACCGGATTTTCTGCCGCCGCTGCACTCCATTGGCTCTGCATTCCGGCGGTCGGTGTGGGAAATTCTCCTGCAAATTCCTTACGGAAGAACCACGACCTACGGCGAGATCGCGCGCAGACTCGCAGAAAAACAGAAGCTTCCCCGGATGTCTGCGCAGGCCGTCGGCGGTGCGGTGGGGCATAACGAAATTTCTATCATCATTCCCTGCCACCGGGTCGTCGGCACGAACGGGAGCCTCACGGGCTACGCCGGGGGCGTTGACAAAAAGGTGAAGCTGTTGGAGCTGGAGCACGCCGATATGACCGGATTTTTCGTGCCGAAGAAGGGAACGGCGCTATAACGAAAGATTCCGATGAGACCGCCAAAAACGGATGGAGCATATTTGCCTTGTAAAAATGCCTGCCTTGCGCTATGATTTTCCCGAGGTGATCGTATGGACCTGCGCGTCTTACGTTATTTTCTCGCGGTGGCGCGGGAGGAAAATATCACAAAAGCGGCGGCGCTCCTGCATGTGACGCAGCCGACCCTTTCGCGCCAGCTTATGCAGCTGGAGGAGGAACTCGGCGTCAAGCTCTTTCGCCGCAGCCAGTACCGTGTTGTCCTGACGGATGACGGGATGCTGCTGCGCCGTCGGGCGCAGGAGATCGTGGAGTTGGCGGACAAGGCCGAACGGGAGCTGCAGCACCTCGATACGGAACTGACGGGCGAGATCGCTATCGGCTGTGGCGAATCCGTGGGCATGACCTTTCTCTCGGAACACATTCGTGCGTTCCGCAGGCTGCACCGTCAAGTGCAGTTCCGTATTTACAGCGCCAACGCCGACGATGTGAAGGAGCGCATTGAAAAGGGGCTGCTGGACATGGGGCTTCTGACCGAGCCGGTGGACATTGGCCGATATGCTTTTCTGCGAACGCCGCAAAAGGACCGTTGGGGCGTACTGCTGCCAAAGGAGCATCCGCTGGCACAGAAAAGCACGGTCACGCCGAACGATTTGTTGGGTGTTCCGCTTCTTCTTAGCAGCCGCGAAAGTGTCCGCAACGAGCTTGCGGGGTGGTTCGGCGATACATACGACAAAATCGAAGTTGCAGCCACATTTAACCTGATTTTGAATGCGGCCAACATGGTAAAAAACGGTGTGGGCGCGGCGCTGTGCTATGATTTTGGAAATCTCTCTGATGCGCTGGAATTTGTGCCGCTTTCTCCAAAGCTGGAAACCGGAACGGTGTTGGCGTGGAAGAAGGATCAGACCTGCTCACCGGCGGCGGATCAATTTCTCGACTTTCTCAAAAATGCGATTTAAGCATTTATGTTTTCTCAAAATGGGTATTCGACATAGCAGAAAAAGCGTTATACAATACAGGCATCCAAAGAGGGTGCCTGTACTTTTTATGTTCGGGAGTTGATCGGATGACGCAGCAGGAAGCAAGCGAGCACTACAATATCCCGGTTTCCATCTTGCAGGAGTATGAGAGCTGGGGACTGTGCGGCGCAGTCAAAAAAGTGATGGGTGTATGGCAATACGATGACGAAGATTTGGAGTGGCTCAGTACCATTCTGACGCTGCACGACATTGGCTTTACCACCGAAGAAGCAGAAACCTATATGCGCCTGCTTCTGGAGCAGCCGGACAGCACCAAAAAACGGCTGCGGATGATGGAAGAAAAGCGAAACAAAACCTTAGGGTGTATTCTTCCAACTCCCAACGCACCCGGACAGCGGGTCTTTTTGCGGTGCGCCGCGTCATTTTTCCTTGAAATACGTCAGTATTCCTGCGAAAAAATGTCTTGCGCAACGTAAAAATCCCTCGCTGCCGGTCACATCATGAGTTTTCAGATACACCCTAGCACTTCGCCGGTGCAAAAAAACCGGAGTTGAACCGGATCACTTATATAATCTCGTGCTTTGGCTGATTCCCGTGTGTATTCTCTGTGCCAGAGCATACTATGTGCTTTTTGAGTGGGAGCAGTACAAGGATAACCTTCTCTCCGTTTTTCAAATCAATAAGGGCGGGCTTGCCATTTATGGAGGCGTCCTCGGCGGTGTTGCTGTTGTACTGATTTACTGCAAGGTCAAAAAGCTTTCCTTCTGGTCGCTTGCAGATACGCTGATTCCCAGCCTTGTTCTTGGACAAGCCATCGGGCGTTGGGGGAATTTTGTGAATCAGGAGGCTTACGGAAATCTGATCACAAATCCAGATCTCCAATTCTTTCCGTATGGTGTTTACATAGAGGAACTCGGGCAGTGGCACCAGGCGACGTTCTTCTACGAATCTGCACTGAATACACTGCTGCTGATTGTCATGCTGATCTCCTATCCGCATTTCAGAAAAAAGGGATATCTGCTTCCGTTTTACATGATCGGCTATGGCGTGATACGCTGCTTTGTAGAGGGACTTCGTACTGACAGTCTCTATCTGATGCCAGGTGTCCGCGTGTCGCAGGTGTTGTCTGGCTGCCTGGTTCTATTGGGTGTTTTACTTGTAGGTATTATTCGCAGAAGGCAGGATATACAGGCATGAAACTAATTTTCTCTTTATTTATCACATTCTTAAAAATCGGTGCGTTCACCTTTGGCGGCGGATACGCTATGATTGCGCTGCTTGAAAATGAGTTCGTTGAAAAGAAAAAATGGCTTGAAAAAAGCGAGTTTCTGGACATGGTTGCGGTAGCCGAATCCACGCCAGGACCAGTCGCCATCAACAGTGCGACTTACATTGGTTACAAAATTGCAGGATTTGCGGGTGCAGCCATGTCCACACTTGCTGTCTGCATTCCATCTTTCTTTGTAATTTATGGTATCTCGCTGTTCTTTGATCAGTTTCTCAGTTTGCGCTGGGTTTCCTGCGCATTCCGCGGGATTCAGGTATGTGTGATCTATCTGATCCTTACCGCAGGGCTGAAAATGCTTAAAAGTATTGACAAAAACACACTAAACTTGACGCTTCTCACGTTGGTCATGGCTTCCATGCTCTGCTGCTCGATCACAGCAGTTTCGTTTTCCTCTGTGTTTTACATCCTGATCTGCGGCGCGGTCGGGCTTGTTGTTTTCTTTCTGCGAAAAATCCGGAAAGGAGATGGGAAAACGTCATGATATACCTGCGTCTCTTTTTGAACTTTTTGATGATCGGTGTCTTGTCTTTCGGCGGCGGCTACGGAATGGTTTCGCTGGTACGCGAAACGGTGCTTTCCAACGGCTGGCTGACAGAGAACGAGTTTCTGAATTTTATTGCCGTATCTGAATCCACACCGGGACCCCTTGCCGTGAATATGGCAACCTTTATTGGCTCAACACAGGGCGGAATCCTCGGTTCATTTGTTGCAACGTTGGGCGTGGTGTTGCCGTCATTTTTGATTATTCTCTTAATTGCATCCGCACTAAAGAATCTGATAAAATATGCACCCGTCAACGCCTTTTTATCGGGAGTTCGTCCGTGCGTTGTAGCGATGATCCTTGCGACCGCGCTCAGCATGGCGCTGTCTACGCTGTTTGGTCTCACAGATTTACAGGCTGGATTTGCGCCCGATTTGCGCTCTATCGCAGTATTTGCCATGCTCGGAGCAACGCATCTGATTTGTAAAAAAATCAGAAAAACAGCTCCATCGCCAATTCTGATGATCCTGTTTTCAGCAGGCCTCGGAATCTTGTTTTGGTGCATATTCTAGCATGGCGATTGATTTTATTTCCAACTTTAATAACAAATCCTGCTGAACCGCGCTTATTTCATTCGTATAATTTCGAGCGACATCACCCTTCATTCATGATGCCACTCCGCGCTTCGGCCATAGCCGTTGTTTGCTGTTCTGGGCTGCTGCTCATTCCAAACGGCTTTGAGCTGCTGAATAAACTCGTCCTCGTTTTCAAGGACATATTTGCTTACAGCCTGAATTGCCTGTAAAATTGCCGCTTCCAGAACCGATGTTTTTACATAGTGAGAAACACATTCTCCGCGCTTACTCCGATAATTGCCGCATTGAAAAGCGGAATCTGAATCATAGTGCTTTTCGCTAGGATTTGCTTCGGGGCTGATAAATCCCATTCTTGCGCCGCAGTCAGCACAATACACCAAGCCGGACAGACGGTGGGAGTAGTGCCATTCGCAACTCTCGGCTTTTTCTTTGAGCGTATATTTCTGGCAATATCCCATGTGTCTTGGTCGATGATGGCTTCATGCGTATCGGGGAAAATCATCAGCTCGTCCGGCGTTGCGGCTCTGCGCTGCTTGGTCTTGAAGTTCTCGCAGATGGATTTGCCCAACACAGTATGACCGAGATATTCCTGCCTGTCGAGGATATAGCCGATGGTGGTGGCATTCCAGCGGTAAGGGCCTGCAATTTCCTTGTGGCGGCAGTTCTTAGGCTGATTCATGGCAGCGTAGGCAGACGGTATCAGCACCTTTTCCTTGGTCAGAATCTCTGCAATGCCTGTTGTGGTAACGCCCTGACATACCAGCCGGAAGATTTTCCTGACAACCTCTGCGGCTGGCTCGTCCACGATGAGGGCCTGCTTATCGTCCGGCTTCCTCTTGTAACCATACGGGATAGAGCCGCTGCATCGTATTCCGTCTTTCATTCTGGACTTGAAGATTGCCTTGATTTTGTTGCTGGTGTCCTTGGCATACCACTCGTTCATGATGTTCAAGAACGGCGTGAAGTCATTGTCCTGCGGGGTAGCACTGTCCACATTGTTGTTGATGGCTATGAACCGAACGCCCTTTTTCGGGAAAAGGATTTCTGTGTAGTAGCCAACTTGCAGGTAATTTCTAGCAAAACGACTGAGATCCTTTACCACAAGGGTCTCCACTCGTCCGGCTTCGACTTCTTCCAGCAGGGCGGCAAAACCGGGACGATTAAAGTTCGTACCGGAATAGCCGTCATCATAGAAGTGCCGGATATTTCTCAGCCCATGCTGATGGGCATATTCTTCAAGATATTTCTTTTGATTCTGGATGGAGTTCGATTCCCCAGCCTGTTCATCATCTCTGGATAAACGCTCATATAGAGCTGTAATTTTGATTTCTTCTTTCTTCGCCACGGTTTTACCTCCCTTCTTTATGTAATTAAGCAGATAAACATCGGTCGTGCTTGTGAAACACACCCTTCGTCTATCTGCTTATAGTATAACCGTTCGGGTCGGTCACGACGAACGAACAGGGATATTTCTCCGACACGCACTGCATGAGGTTCGGTTTGACGAAGAATCTCGTCTTGCCGCTGCCCGAACCGCCGACCACCAGCACGTTTTTGTTTCGCGCCGTTCGAGGGTCTTTGGGGCGGCTGTTCATCGTCAGCCGCTCGGTCTGCGTCAGGATGATGTTGTTGGCAAATGTGGGATCGACATAAGACTCGATGTCCTTCGCCGTTCCCCAGCGCGCCGAACCGTACTCGACATTGTGCCGGAACTTCTTTGCGTTTTTGCTCTTCACATAGACCGCCGCATAAAACCCCGCCGCTATCGCCATACCTGCCAGCATATCCTGCGGATGAAAACTCGGAAGCGGGGACTCAAACGCCTGCATGAAACCGTCACCCCAATGCAGAAACTTCTCGGCAAACGCCGTTCCCGCCGCCAGCCGCCACGCCTGACCGATTTTCGTCCCGTACAGCGCAATGCAGACATACGGCACCGTGCGCAGCACAATCTTTTTGATGTTCATCGGCTCTGCTCCCGCTGCTTCTTATGCGTGATGATCTGCTCAATCGGCGCGCGCAGTTTCTCCCGCAGCTTGGAATGTTCTTTGCCGCGCATTTTCTGACCGGTGTATTCGGACAGCGCCGCATTGAGCGCGTCCGCATCCCGTGCCTTGAAGAATATCAGGAACCTGGGCGCATCGCCCTTCACCTTCTTCACCGCATAATCCACGCCGTATTTGCGCGCCACGCGCTCAAAGGCTTTGATATCCTCGCCGCTCAGTTCCACGTTGCTCACGCCCTGATTCTGCCCGACCAGCTTTTTGACCGACTGCCTGCCCACATAGCGCACACCCGTCTGCGCATCGTGCTTCTTCTCCTTCTTGTGCGCCGCATACTTGGCGATTGCCGCGCGAAACAAACGTGCGGTCATCTTCGCCGCATTGACCGTCAGGGTCAGGCTTTTCTGCTCGACCTCCTCCTGCAAGGTTCATCCCCTCCTTACTGATCCCGCCTGCGGATGATTTCGGCAAACATCAACACCGCGCCAAGCGCCATCGAAATCAGTCCATAAAGCATCATCGGCGTAACGGGAACATCCACGCCCGTCTGAATTTCGTCCTTGGGGCATTCCTC